>Ga0196970_1000645_pt1 | contig 36691 bp, 36 predicted proteins | sample S1v_513CmetaG_FD_148672 | JGI IMG/M metagenome (GOLD analysis project Ga0196970, IMG submission 148672) | Soil microbial communities from Anza Borrego desert, Southern California, United States - S1+v_5-13C | ecosystem: Environmental > Terrestrial > Soil > Desert | place: USA: California... | reverse complement strand
GCTAGCCGACGTCCTCACCCGAATCGCCGACATCCCCCAGACTCGGCTTCACGAACTCCTCCCGTGGAATTGGAAAGCCGACCGCGTCAACGCAAAGGCCTGACCGCGGCGCTCACCGGATGCTTACGTTCCAGGGGAACCTCCGGGAGGTTATCCCAGACCCGGTACTTGTCCAAACTCCGGCCGGACTTCCTCCACGCCGGTTCGGCCCGCTTCAACGCCTGGACCCACTCGACCGCGTCGGCCCGCCTGACCTCCAGGAGGTCGTGGGCCGCGACCTCGTCATGGACCGCGAGGGCCAGCCCCATCTCGGCCTGAAGGTTGTTGTAGCGGTCGGTTGCCTCCTGCCGCGGATCGTCGGCAACATCGATCCAATCCTCTTCAGGTGTCGCGTCGCGGAACTCCCGCCATTCGGCGTGCCCTCTCCCCCGTTCATCGGCCTCGACTGACCCGCTGGAGGACCGCCGGGACATGGTTCGCCAGACCCGCCAGAAGTCGCGGTGCCAGAACCGCCGGGAGTGCGTCCAGGTCGTCCACGCCTGCATGAGCCCGTGCTGGGTTATGAACACGGGCCAACGGTTCCCGATTTCGTCCCATACGGTCCGGTGCCGCTTCTCCAGGGCCTCGACCGCGGCGGGCTGGAGGGCTACGACGGCCCTCCACAAGGTGGTGTACCCGGCGGCCAGGGCACCGGTGGACGACAACGGCGTGAGCTTCAGCCGCCCGCAGATCTCGCGGTACTCGGTCTCCCAGGACTTGATGACCACGGCATAGTACCGGCCACCCGTCTGGGCCTGCATGGCGTTGAACTCCTGAGCCTTCTCCGCGGCGTTGTCGTACGAGATGAAGGCGTACATGGAGGGCCGGCCGGTGGCCCCGATGGCCGCCATGATCTCGCCGTGGGCCGCCATCAGCCCGCGGGTCTTGCCGGCCCCCTCGGGACCTTTGAGCCACGCGAAGTCATGGCCGACGACGGCGTCCACGACCGCCCGCTGGGTCAACGCCGGGACGGCGTCGCGGCTTATGGCCCCCTCCTGGAACCGCCGCTCCAGGTCGGACAATTCCCGGCCCCAGACGGGGTCGATCAAGCACACGTTGCCATCGGGGTCCGCCGGGACGTTGTCGTTGGCCTCCGCGTGCTCGTCAGCGGCCCGCTGGGCGGCGTCCCGCCGTCCCTGATACTCCATGGACCACATCCGGATCAGCACGCCCAGCGGCCGGTCCAGGCGGCCCTGTACTGGCCGGGCGTCCCGCCCACACAGGTACGGCGTCTGGTACTTCTCCTTCATGATCGACGATGGGTTGGTGTCAGCCATGCTGTTGTTGAACCGGGCCACCCACTCCCCGCGGACGAATTCCAGCCGGTACAGCCGTGGCCACTCGCCCCAAGCCCGCCGGCACGCCTCCCGCAACTTACCCTCGCAGTACAGGCGTTCAGCCTCGCTGAGCGGGCCGGCGTTGACCGTGCTGCCGATCCCACCTGCGGTCTGGGGCCGGCCACCGATCAGGAAGGGCTCGGGCCGGTGGAACAGTTCGTTCGCGTCGGCGGCCCGCCGCTCCCGCAGCGACTCCCACAGGGTGATCTGCGGCACCCGCGTGCCTGCCGGGATGCTGAGCAAGTTTCCCGGTCCGATTACGCGGGTCCCCCAGGGCAGCCGGCGAAACTGTTCCGGAAGTCGCAGGGAGGCGTCGGCCTCGATCTCGACCGGGACCTCCAGGATGTCCTTCACCGCCCGGTGGATGTCGTCCCAGTGAGCGATGAATCCCGCCCGCATGGCCCGGCGGTCGAGCCTGTACCGGTCCACAGCCATCCACGAGTCGAACAACACGTGTATGTGGATCGACTTGTTGCCTGACCAGCACGCGGTCATGCCTCGGAAGTCGGCGTACTGGTTGAAATGTTCGTAGACGCGGCCCAGGGGGGCGTCCATCGGCTTTTTGCCGGCCGACCGGCACCACCGCAGTTGTTCGCGGAAGAAGTCCAGCGACTTCACGTCGAACTCGATGGTGTAGCACTGCGGGAACCCGCCCCAGACACGCTTAGACGGTTCGGTCCACTGCTCTTTGCCGTCGGGACCCATGACCTTCTGGCCGAACAACAGGCTATTGGTGAAGAACGCCAGTTGGTGATGGTAACTGTCCCACTCGTGCATGCCCTCCCGGCGGATCTCCACCGCGAGTTCCTGGGACCGCCCCCATTCCTTCTGGGTGTCACTCACGCAGAGATAGCTGGCCTCCGCAGCGTTGCCGTTGGTCACCACCAAGTAACGCCAGATGAACCTGGAGGCGAAGTCGTTGAGGGGGTGCAGGGTGAGCCGCTTGAACTGGTTCAGCGGTTTGGGACCCAAGGGGGCGATGTACTGGTCCCAGAGGTCAAGAGTAGCGTTCAGATCGTGCATGTTCACTGCCATTTACGACCGGCAGAGAGACGCACTGAGAGAATTCAATGAAAGTCATTGCTGCCGTTCCCACCGCTCCCCAAGGTGAAGAGACGCCGCGTAGGTCGGGAACGGATTGACCATTACCACCGGGGGATCAGCCCAGAGCCGCGGCGTCTGTCTTATTTATCGACGAGACCATTTTGGCAGCCCCGTGACCGACGGTCAAAATTCTCGGAATTACTCTGCGACGCCATGGATCCGTTGGAAATGCTCGGGGTCAATATTTTTCTGGGCTATAGCGTAACCTAATTCGTACCCGTGGGATCCGCGGCACCCCGCCGCCGTCATGAGGTCGTCGCAGATCCCGGCGTGCCGAGCGATCACCTCGATCATGGCAGCCCATCCTTGCGACATAAACGAAACGGCGTACAATCCATCCACTACTCAATCGAAAAGAGCGGCGGATAAAAGCATGAAGACGGCGGCACTCGCGGCAATCGCCGCAGCAGCCCTTTGGACCGGGCAAGCCCAAGCCCAATTGGGCAACATCGCGAAGTCCCCTCGGGTGGTCTGCGAAGTCACCCACAACGCTCCGGACTTGGCGGCGTTGGCGGCCCTCATGCCCAAGCTGACGGAACATTGCCGGGAGGACCACCCGGTGGTGATCAATCTCGGGAGCCTGTCGGGTGCTGAGGTCTCCGCCGTGGTTTGCGGCGGGCCGTTCGTGGTGGTGGACAAGGGCAAACTGATGTGTCCGGCACATGACCGCCGCGTGGAGGTCAGACGGGCACCCACTCAGTGAGCGGTGGGGCCTGCCGCTTAGGCGATCCAACTCATCAATAGCTGTCCCCTGGATGGGGTACCGAAATTCACCTTGGTCATGCGATAGTTCCACCCATCAACATTTGCGAATGGTTGAGACAAGGCCAACGCATAGGTGAACCCGTACAGCTTCATAAGGCATCCAGCCAGCGAGCCCGTCTTGTCGTCGAACACCGGTGCAAACGCTGCCTGATTCAATATCTTGATCAACTGATCGAGACGACCTTCCATATAGGCCCCGAGAGGTTCAGGGATCAGGGTGTCGCCCAGCATCCAATCGAAGCACTCGGGTGGAATGGACGACAAATCCACCAGACTGCCATCCAAGTTCCGGATTGCTTTCCCCGCGACAGCCCCAATAATGCACTTGATCATCCACCTCTCAAAGTCGTGGCCGCTGACGACGGTCAGGGGAAGCTTGGGCGGCTTGGAAGCGGACGGCGGCGTTCCTCCGGCATTATATTTCAACGATCTAAAGCAATTTGCCGCCACCACGTCCAGCGGTGAGAGCATTTCATTGTGCCTCTTGCAAAGCACTTTAGCCACGAAATTTTTGATCGGAATCTTCTTTGCCGCTCCATTCAGCCACGCCATGCCTTCGACATGAACCATGTCATCGGCGATCTCCTTCAAGACCCCCTTGCTCATGTAGTGCTCGCCGCTGATCTCGTGGGAGCAGTTGCCTGTGTGCTTCAGGTAGCAATCAGGGTGTGCGTGCCCGGTTTGTAGCCCAGGGGCCACAAGCTGGGTAGGTCGTTTTACCCACCTGTTCCCACCCACAAAACAGCACACCTTGGCCGGCCGCTGACTATTGCAGGGGCACAAGCCGTTGATGAACCTCAGGGTCCATAGGTCGGCCAAGACCGTCGTCCGGTGATCATGCCGGTCTATCGGCGGGAGTGCGGAAGCTTCGGCTGCCATGGTGTCGGTCCAGGTCGTCATAGTCGTCTACCCCGAAAGATAGCCGGCCGGTTGTAGAACGCCAAGGCGACTACCAACCAGCGGCCAGTGGACATCGTCACAGCGATGTTCTAGTTTTGTTCTCATCACGCGACAGGAGGACACCCATGCAAGACGACATTGACCGTCAGCGGGCCATCGGAGCCGCGAACGCTGCCCGGATGTCAGCCCTGAACGCGTTGGGAATGCACCTCATGACGCGGCTAGGTGCCGACGAGTCAATACTCGACATATGGCGGCGGGGTTGGGACCAGGGTGATCTGCGTTCCCTCAACACCGCCCTGGAGCAAGTCATGAGCCGGGCCAAGCCGCCGACCCGCGGGTAACGTCGCCATGCGGGATCTGGACGACGAGCGGGCGGCCAACACCGCCCGCCAAGAGGTCATGCTGACGCTTGCCTTGTTCATCCTGCATCGGCTGGGTGGTGAGCGGGAGCAACTCCAGCAGTTCCGGCAGGCGTGGCACCGAGGCGATTCGTACAACATGTACGCGATCTTGAACCCTCTACTTGCTCGCCACCGCCACCCTCGGTAGAGTCGCCACATGACTATTCGCCTACAGCATGTTCGTGACGCCCTCGACAGGTTCAACCGCGACTACCCGCCCGGCCATCACGATCCGATGATCCGCAGCCGACTCCTCTTGGTGGCGGCGAGGATCGCCATGGCGGCCCCGCTCCCCGTGGTGCACTGAAAGGGAACGCCGCGGGGGCACCCCTAGGGGATCGAGCGGGCACCCGCGGCGTTGCTCGCGGCCTGGGGCTTAGGCCGCGGTCTCGGGATCGGAGTCCACCCGCCGTTCCCCGATCTCCTGGAGTTGACTGCTCAGCCGGTCATAGACTTTGGATTCATCCGACCGCCCGTCGTTGTCGGCCGCAACCGACTGCTGGCGACAGGCCAGAGCCGCCGCCCCCGCGAATTCAGCGGTGAGGAAAGCCGCCGATACCGGATCGGGCAGCCCGGCCAGTTTGATCAAGTTCCGGGCTGCGTCGTCCCGTTCTCCCTCGGGCAAATTGGCGGCGTCCGCCGCCCACTTCGTTATGGCGGCGTCCAGTGCCCGCCGTATCGGGGACAGGTTGACCAGCACGAATCGGCGGTTGCCGAAACCCATGTCGATCCTGACGTGACCCCGCAGAATCAAGCCAGAGAGACGGGTGACTTCCACCGCTCGGTCGGCGGGGACGACAAACCCGTTGTAGGTCTTTTTCCAGTAGTTCCCCCACCGTGTTCCAACTTCGCGAGGTACGGGGCGGCGGGCACCTCCAGGTATTTGGCGGCGTCCCGCAAGGCATACTCGCGGACACTCAGGGGGTCCGCCGGGAGGTGAGTCCATCCGGCCGGACATTCGCGGCGGCCGTCAAAGTCACCGTATTTGGTCGTGATCATCGCCAGCGGTTGCCGGGCGGTTTCAGTCATGTTCGCTCCCTTGTGCTGCCGGCCCGGCTGGGCCGCTTGCGACTCCCCTACCTGACCGGCGGGGGCAGAGTCGAAATTCCAAATCAGTCCCCGTAGCGAGGAACCCAGTAGAGGTCATGGCCCGCGACCGGATCGCCTTGGGTCTGGGTTGCCCCGAAAACCGCGACACTCCGGGACTTGCGATTCGCGTGAGACCACCGGGCCATTTGATTACCGGTGAAGGCTGAAACTCCCATGAGGCAGCCCGCCGCCGCCAAGTGCCGCAAGGCCCCCAGTGGGGTTGCCGCCCAACCGATCACCTTCCCGTTCAGCACAACCGGCGTTTTCATCGTCTGCCCCTTAGTTCCAGGTCGTGTCTTCGTCCGGCTCCGCGTCGGCGAACTCCGCCCTGATCCGCATCGCCATCCGGACTCGGGCCTGGGCCGCCATCAGCCGGTGGAGTTCCCCACCGGGTTCCAGGTCGATTACCACCGCTGCCGCGTCCGCGATAACCGTGAGGGTCATCCTGTCCGCGGTGCCGGCGGCGTCCGGGTGGTGACCCAGTCGCAACGCCACGCCCTGCCTCGCTCCGCCCGCTGTTCCAGGGCCACCACGCGTTGAAGCTGTTTCATGGTCGCGTCCTCCCGTTGGGGCGGCCCGATTGCTGCTCCCGATTCACCAGCCCCCCGGCTGGGTCAGGTCACTTTGAGATTCGCCACACCCGCGACCACCGGGATTGCGGCCCGAAGTCCCCAGCCCCGCGGACTTCGTGCACCGGGTCACCGAACGGCAGGGCCGCGGGGGGCCACGTCCCGTCGATGGTCAGGATCAGCACGAAGGAGTCAGCCGCGAACCACCGCACGAATTCCTGGATTGCCGCCGCCCGCTCCGGCGACAGGTGGGTAAAGTGGAGCCATGCACCGTCGAACCGACCGGTGAAGAACCCCAAAGCCCGCTTCAACGGCATGTAGAACGGCCGAGCCTCCATGCTGTCGGGTGGAACGGACAGGCTGACGGTGCCGTCCTCCTGGAGCATGACCAGCCGGGCCGCCGGCCGGGCCTCGATCAGCTTCCGAGCCCGGAGACAGTCCCAGGCGTCCACCACCAGATACCGGGAACCCGGCGTGCCGGCGAGGAACGGGACCAGTTCGGCGAGGTCCGCCCCCAATGACGGAGGACCGCGGCGGGTGGGGCGGCGGTAAACCCGCCCCTGGAGGGCCACTTCATTACGCTTGGTCATCCCTCACCCCTCCACCACAGGCGACGCGATCACCTCGCCAAGAAACCACGGCTCCGGCACCACCCCGCACAACTCGCACGCGGTCACCGCCGCCGTGTCGGCGTCCAGGTCCAGTGTGACCGGATTATCCCCGGCGAACAGCCGGAAGCTGTCGCCCCGCCCGAGGTGAAGGCGAGCCATGACACGGCCGGCCTCCACCGCTTTCCGCCCCCAGGCGGTAAGATCCGCCGCGTTCATGCCGCCGACTCGTCGGCTATGTCCCACCAGTTCGCCGGGAGGTAATCCTCGCCATCGGTCAGGTAGGTGGCGGCGGCTTTCCACAGCTTCACCGCCCACCTGATCAGCAAGGCTGGCGATCAGTTGGAACGCCCAGTTCTGCGGTGACATTGACGAGGTCTCGACGGCCCTTCTTCCGGTGCTGGATGCGGTTGCTGTGAACCACGAGACCGTACCGATCCGCGTATTGCCGCCACGTGTTGCGGTCGCCGCCGCTGCTGGCGTACACCCTGGTCCCCCGTTTGATCGCATACACAGTCATCTCGCTAACGTTGAACCGGCGGCAGATCTCTGCCAGCGGTTCCCCGGACTGCACGATGGCCCAGCGGTCATTGTCGCTCAGCCGTCCCCCATGCCCGCCGCGGGGCTGCCGCAAGGTCGGCCTTGCCACACGGGAGGCGGGGGCCACCGAAGCAGGCTCCGCGTTTCCAGTGCGGGCATCGAGATACGCCATGATCGCGGTGTCCAAGAGCATCGGCGGTAGGTCGTTTTCTGCCACCAGCATGTCAAAGATCCCTGTCGGATTCATGGTCGTCAGGATTCGGCGATAGATCTCGGGGTTGCGGGTGCGAGCCAAGAGGACGCGAGCCACGTCGGGCGGGATCGCCCGAGCATCCCCAGCCTGCCGCAAGATCTCGACAGCGTCCGCTTCCGGCTTTCGAGGCGGCTCGACCTGATGAGCAGCCGCCTCGGACGAAGCCGCCGCCGAAGTCGGCATCGGATCTGGGATAGCCACCACGAGGGCTTTGGTCTCCGGAGCGGGCTCAGCCTTGGCGACCAGGATACTCTTGGTTAGCGGCTCGTGAGGATCCACCACGGCCCGAATTCGGCGGCTTTGCTCGGTCGGGGTTAGGTCAGGCCGGGCCGCCTCCCTACTTGCTTGATACTTCTGGAACTCGCTCCAGGTTCGGTGCGGCGGTTCATAAGTGTCCACAGTAACCCGGTGACGATTGATGACCGCTACCCGGACTGACTGCTCCATTTCACGGAGAGTGCCGAGAATTTCTCGTCGCCGCAAAGCCCTCAACGACTTGTCGGGGTTTCGGGCGTACTCCGTGATGTTTGTTTCCCGCGGGTCGAAGGTTGGGAGCCCGGCCAATTTCGTCACGGAGTTGATCTTCTTGAGGTGCTCGACCAAGACGGCCAAGCCACTGTCGAAGAAGCCCGAGCGAAACTCGACGTACCAACTCAGATTCTTGACTCGCGATTCAATCCGGTCAACCAGATCAATCGCGATGAATTCCTCCTCTTTGTCAAGGTTCCACGCCCCGGCTCCCGAGGGAAGTTGAAAGTATCGACCCATGATATCCTCCATATGGCAAAGCTCACCCGCTCCAGGAAACCTATGGTTTCCTGGGTTTGCTTGATTTCGCTGTTCAGATTACTGTCTCGGACACCGGCCTGCGGCCGATGCCGCACATTATTTCATCAATGCCCTTAGCTCGGCCCTATCTCCATTCAGAACGCTGTCAGCCGGAAGGACGGCTAGGTCGTCGGCTTGCCAGTGCCCTCGGTAGGCGGCTTTGGTCCGGATGCTCGGCTTCTGCCAGAAGGCTAAGCCTCGCGGTTTTTTCGATATCGGCATGTCCGGCCCCACCGTTCATTTCGGGCACCTTTACGGTTACCCCTTTAGAGGGCCTGCTGGTGACGAGGTTCGCAAGTTCGTTGTCGAGGTAATCCGAGAGTTCCTCGCGACGGGCGAACCGAAGTGCGGGACCATCAACGGCCCGCTGGCCGCCGACCTCGTGACACCCCATGGAGATCAGGGTCGCCAGCGACACCGGCGGGTCATCCCCAAAGGGAAGCGGCGGGTCCATCGCCGCTCCCCGAAGGAACACAATCTTCGTGGCCTCGACTTCCATCACGAAGTCTTTAAGATCAACAACGACGAGCATCTCCCCTCCATCAGGGCAAAGTTCTCCTGCTCCCGGAAACCTCTGGTTTCCGGATCCGCTCGATCTCGATTGTTCGGTTGACTGGCTCGATCTCCGGCTGACGATCCGGAGCGGAGCGTGCTCGCCCCTAGGAATTACTCGGGAAATTCTCGCCAGAGCCGGCCATCCAGCAAGGCCCCGCCCTTGCCGTGCGGATCGACTTCCTTGATCCACTTGGCCAGCGGCATTCCGGGCGGCTTGTCGGCCACCAGCGGGTTGTTGTCGGGCTGCCCCCACTGCTTGTGGAAGTAGGCGACACCAGCGGCGACGCACTGGTCCCGCACCTCGCGAACCCACTCGGGCCGGCAGAGGCGGGCACCGGGGCCGGACTCGCCGCCAGTGATGACCCAGTTGATGCCCGCGAGATCGAGTTCCCCCACCGGACCGAGCAGAGGCTCGACCGACAGAAAACGGATCCGGGCTGGAAAGTGGCGGAGCACCTCGATGCGAGCCTTCCGAGCGGCATCTTCGACACTGATGCCGAGCCACGCGTTGTCCGGCCAGATCGCACCATGGCGGCCGAAGAACGCCGCCGCAACTTCCGGCCGCTTCGTCAATACCTGATAGGTGTGGTGCGGGGTCCGAGCCATGATCTCGATGACCTCCACGACCCACGCCGGATCCGCATCCTCATGGAAGAGATCCGACATCGAGTTCACAAACCATACCGTCGGCCGCCGGACCTTGAGCGGCTTGGTTACGATGTGATCGGGAGCCCGCCGAAGCACGCCAGTCCAAACAATGTTATCTTTGACCCTCTTGGTTGTTCCGATGTAATGGGTTTGACCCATATGTTCGCACCTGAAGGCCATCCGCATGGCGTAACAGTTAGTGCACCCCGGAGAAATAATGGTGCAGCCAACAATGGGGTTCCATGTACTTTCCGTCCATTCGATTTTCGACATTTTTGCTCTCCACTTAATCTGCTATCCGGCTCCTGCCGGTGTGCGAAAGCAAGATTGCTGAAGAGGCGGCCAAAAAATACGCCGTGCGAGATCAACGATCTAAGAGTTTGATTCTGCATGGCTTTAGTGCGTAAAGTTTGTAGATCCTTACGCACCATCGGCTTGAGTGGGACGACAAGTGGCTCGGCAAGCAGTCGGATATGTCAGGGGCATAGTGGGAGGGACAGCGACGTTCGCAAGCAGGCTGCAACGTAGCTTGATAGAGGAGTGGTGCGACGCTAATGGACTGGAACTGGCGTTCGTATGTCGAGACGTTTTTGCAGACAAGTTCGGGCCTGCCGAAGAACTGCCGGGGCTGGATCGTGCGTTTGAGCATTGTCTCACCCACGGTGCAAAATTCGTGTATGTAGGATTGCAGAGATTCCGGAAAAACCAAAATTTCAATAGGAGGCTTTCGCTATTTGCTCAAAAAGTTGGTGCGTCAATGATCGAGGAGATCTCTGGTCGTGAAGTAGTAAACCACCTCAAGGAGGTTGTTGATGCGGCAAAACTGAAAAAACACCAAGATAAGCGTCGCTCCAGCACATCGAGGGTTAGTTTCGGGATTCTAGAAATTGAGCGGATTGCCGATTGGGCGATCAACAATGGAATTGACCAAAGGCGGCTTCGGAACTTTTGGCATCTAAGATGCTTGCTGCTCGACAGGTTTATCATCCAAGCCCATAGCAAAGGATACAGCGACAGGGATATTGCTGACGAGCTTAACGATCACGGAAAGCTGACCGTGTACGGACGCAGATGGACTAAAGAAACGGTCAGGAAAGCTCGGTCAGTATATGAATCCATAGAGTATAATGAGTTCTGCAAGTTGGTAAGAAGCATCGGCTAAGTGTCCGTATCCAGCCCTCACTGGAGTCCTCGCACCCTGTTGTAGAATCGCCTCCGACGTTCAATGAGTCGAGCGGGTGTCGTTGCCGAAGCAAGGGAAGAGCCGGCGATTGGTATTCAGGCCAGCTAGGGGGGCGGCCGGCACACGTCAGGGATTCACCCGCGGCACCACCACTCCGGGGTACTCGATCCGCTTCATGGCCTCTGCGAGCCGGCTCAGGCTGTAGCCCTTCCCGTAGCTCGACCCGACGTTCCGGCTCTCCGCATGACCCTGGAGGGTGTCGTAGATGGGCTTGGGGATCTCCGCCTCGCGTGCGGCGTCCTTGAAGCTGTGCCGGAACGAGTGGAACTTCTTCCCTTTGCCGATAATACCTAGCTTCTCCCGAAACCGACCGAAGTCACGGGAGAAGTTCTTGGTGTACCCGGCCCCTGGTACGTACTCAAGTTCCGGGAACAACCGGGTAGTATCGGCCTTTCGCTGGCGTGCGACGAACGTCAAGAACCCCAGCTTAACCAGTTCAGGATGGATCGGGACCTTTCTGGCCGACTCCACGTTCTTTAGCGACTTGTCGGGGGTGTTGGCGTTGATGTCGAGGTAATCGACGCCGCGTTCGTTCCTGATATCATCGAGATATAACTGGCCCAACTCATTGACCCGAGCCCCGGTGTACAGAGCCAGCACCGGCAACCAATAGTCGGCATTCCACCGCCCGGTGGTGATGCGGTCACTGGTGAATATCTTGACCAGTTCGGCTGTGCTGAACGGCTCGCCGTCCTCGGAATCGTCCACGTTGACTGACAATAGGGCCACCGGATTAACCGTGAGGTCGAACTCGGCGATGGCGTGGTTGAACACCACCCGAAGGGCCGACAACTTTTTGTTCACAGTCGCGGCTTTTTGCTTAGGCACGTTGGGATTATCTCCAACCTTGGCCGCGATCTCCTGGAGGGTCAGTCCGCGGTATGCCGCCGACTTCATGCCGTTGGACGGCAACCGTTGCAACAGGTCTCGGAAAACCCGCACGGTCTGGCGGTCGATCTGGGCCAAAGGCGAATCCCAAATGAAGCCGAACCCAGCCGCGAAGAACAGGTCCCACGCGGCCCGGAATTCATCGGCCGTCTTGATCGACGGTTTTTCGCGAGCGACGTAGGAGTCCCAGACGGTTCTGATTGACGGGCCACCGGCCGACGACTCGGGGAGCGATTCAACCTTGGGGCCGTACGGGGCTACGCCGGGGCGGCTCACCGAGGCTTGTGGCGGCGTATCCAAGGGCAGGGTCCAGTCGCCGGCCTTGATTCGCTCCACTTCCCCCCTAACGGCCTTTTCAGCCCGCAGCACGGCATTCCTGAGATACCGCCACGACTGGCCACCCGGTTCCAGGTTGATCTGGTACCGTCGGGCGATCTCCCACACGACCCGTTCGGCTGGCACGTCGTCCAGGTCCGGCCGGACGATCAGCACCTCCAGCGGTAACCGCGGATCGCGGGGCCAGTTCAGTTGCCGGGCAATCGCGATTTGGAGGGGGTGACCGGCCGGCATTCCCCAAGCCGGCGGAGGGGGCGGCACTGGCCCATAGACCGGCACAGGATCGACCGGAACGCCTTCTGCGGCCACAACCTCCTGGAACCGCCGGACCTGATCCCTGGCCCATTGCTGAGCCATGGTCTCCGCATCAGTCAGCGTCAGGGTATCGAAGATCAACACTGGGAACGGATCCAGCCCCCAGCCGGCAAACGGGGCTATCCACTCGCCGGCATCCACCTGTATTCCGGAGGTCTCGGCCTTCAGTTTGGCCCACCCCTCGTCAAAGGCCGTGTCCGCCCGCTGCCCCACGGGCTTGGCCCGCTTCTTCGCCTCGGCAAGGTCTTTGGTACCCAAGGACTCGTACCAATCCGATCCACGACCGACATACGGGCGGATCGGTTTCGGGATGGTCCGGCGGAAGTACCAGACGGCGGTTTTGGGGTGCTTGCGGAGATAGGTCATCGGTGCCACGTTCGGTACACCCTTTCGGTACACCCGAACCGGTTGAAAGTGGCTTAATGACTGGGTTTTTCGGTGGATCAACCACTTAGAGCGGTCGTGGCGTCCCCAAGGGGATTCGAACCCCTGTCGCCGCCGTGAAAGGGCGGTGTCCTAGGCCTCTAGACGATGGGGACCGCGTCGGTGGCGAGAGAACTAACGGCCGGCCGGCCAGAAATCAAGCATATAAATCACGGCGCGTTGCCGCCCGGCCGCGCCGCGTCGTCGATCAGCAGCTGCACACCCTCGGCACCGTTCCAACGGTCCGCCCGCAGCACCCCCGCGATGTGCAGCGGCGCCGAGCCGGTGGTCAGCAGCGCCTTGCCCAGCTCCGTCTCCAGGGCCCGGAACGCGATGGCCTTGAGCCGCCCGCCGTCGCCGCCCGACAGGATGCAGCGCACGTGGTTGGCGCCCACCACGTCGGCGCGCACCACGCGGGCGTCGGTCAGGGCGAAGCGCGGCTCGGCGTTCCCGGTGCCGAACGGCCCCAGCTTGCACAGCGTGTCCACCAGGGCGGGCGTCGCCGCCCCCACCGCTAGCGCGCCGTCCAGCTCCAGAGTCGGCACCAGCGGCGCCGCCGATACCTGCGCGGCGATTCGCGCCGTGAGGAACACCCGCAGCTCCGACAGCTTGTCCACCGCCACGGTGAAGCCCGCCGCCATCCGGTGGCCGCCGCCGGCGATCAGCAGGCCCTCCTGCCGCGCCGCGATCACCGCGGCCCCCAAGTCCACCCCGCGCACCGAGCGCCCCGAGGCCTTGCCGACCACGGTGCCGTCCTCGCGCTGCTCCAGCGCAACGACGCAGGCCGGGCGGCTGTAGCGCTCCTTCAGCCGGCTGGCGACGATGCCCACAACGCCCGGATGCCACCCCTCCCCCACCACGAAGACCAGTTCGGCCTCCAGGTCGGCCAGGGCCTCGATGCGCGCGATGGCGTCCTGCAGCACCGCCTGCTCGATGGCACGGCGCTCGGCGTTGTGCGACTCCAGCCGCTGTGCCAGCTGCATGGCCTCGATGGGGTCGTCGGTGGAGAGCAGCCGGGCGCCGAGGTCGGCCATCCCGACGCGCCCGCCCGCGTTCACCCGCGGCCCCAGCACATAGCCGGCGTGGTAGGCGTCCGGCCGCTCCTTGACGCCGGCCACGTCGGCCAGCGCCGCCAGCCCGGTGTTGGCGCGCCGCGCCATGACCTTCAAGCCCTGCGCCACCAGCGCGCGGTTCAGCCCCGTCAGCGGCACCACGTCGCACACCGTGCCCAGCGCCACGAGGTCGAGCCAGTCCATCAGGTTGGGCGGGTTGCGCCCCTCGTAGAAGCCGGCCTCGCGCAACGCGCGGTTCACCGCGACGACGGCGAGGAAGGTGACGCCGGCCGCGCACAGCGTGCGGTACTCGCCGTCCTCGTCCAGGCGGTTGGGGTTGACCACGGCGACGGCGTGCGGCAGCCGCGGCTCGGCCGCATGGTGGTCGAGCACCACCACGTCCAACCCCACCTCCGCCGCCGCCTCCAACGCCGCGAAGGCGGAAACGCCGCAGTCCACAGTGATGACCAGCCGGCAGCCCTCGGCGTGCAGCCGCCGCAGCGCCGGTGCGTTCGGCCCATAGCCCTCGGTGACGCGGTCCGGCACGTAGATGCGGGCGTCGGCCCCGATGGCCCGGAAGAAGCGCACCAGCAGCGCCGCCGAGGTCGCGCCGTCCACGTCGTAGTCGCCGAACACGGCGATGGCCTCGCCCTGCATGACGGCGCGGGCGATGCGCTCCGCGGCCGCGTCCATGTCGCGGAAGCGCGAGGGATCGGGCAGCAGCGTCTTGAGCGTCGGGTTGAGGAAGGCGTCGCAGGCCTCCTCGATGACGCCGCGCGAGGCGAGCACGCGCCCGACGATCTCCGGCAGCCCCCGGCTTTGCGCCAGCGCCCATGCCAGTCGCTCATCGCAAGCGCGCGCCTGCCAGCGCTTTCCCGTGATCGAGGCCCGGACGTTGAGGAAGCTTGGGGTGTCGGTCATCGCGCTATGGTGCCATGGATGGGGGCGTTCCCATAGCAGATCGCGCGCCGCGGCGGCTAGCCGCTACACCGTGTCGTCGAGAGCCGCCGCGTGTCGAGGAACGTAGAGGAGGGGCCGCGGATTGTGCCCGGTACAAAAAAACAGGGCGCCCGAAGGCGCCCTGTCCAGTGCCTATTTCGGCCGAAGCGCCGGGGTCAGTGGAGCTTGGCCCACATCTGGCGCTTGGTCGCGTACATCAGCCCAGCGAAGACCAGCAAGAACAGGATGACCTTCACACCCATCTGCTTGCGCTGATCCAGGCTCGGCTCGGCGACGAAGGTCAGGAACGTGGCGACGTCCTTCGCCTGCTGCTGCACCGTGGCCTTGGTGCCGTCGGCATACTGCACGCCTTCATCCTGCAGGATGTTCGGCATGCCGACCTGATGGCCCGGGAAGTACTTGTTGTAGTTCATCCCCGGCATCAGGTTGACGTCGGCGGGCGGCTCCTCGAAGCCGGTGAGGAACGCGTAGAGGTAGTCCTCGCCGCCCATGCGGGCCTTGGCGATCAGCGACAGGTCCGGCGGCAGCGCGCCATTGTTGGCCGCACGGGCCGCGTTGTCGTTGGGGAACGGCGACGGGAAACGGTCGGCCGGGATGCCCGGACGCATGAACATTTCGCCGGCGTCGTTCGGACCATCCTGGACCTCGTAGGTCGCGGCCAGCGCCTTCAGTTCGTCTTCCGTGAAGCCGATGCCCGCCAGCGTGCGGAACGGGACCAGCCTCATCGAGTGGCAGGCCGCGCAGACCTCCTTATAGACCTGGAAACCGCGCTGCGCCGCCGCCTTGTCGATGGTGCCGAAGGCGCCGGAGTGCGACCAGTTCTGCGTCGGAATGTGCACGGCTTCCGAGGCGAGGGCCGGCGACGCCAGACCAAGAGCCAGGGCAGCCGAGAGGATTGCAGTCTTCAACGCGCGCATTAAGCCTTCTCCATCGGCTTGGCGTGGGCGCCGGCGGCGATGCGGCCACCGCCCTTTAGAACCGGTTCGCTGATGCTGGCAGGCATCGGCAGCGGGCGCTCCAGCTTGCCGAGGATCGGCAGCAGGATGAGGAAGTGGAAGAAGTAGTAGGCCGTGCCGATCTGGGCGATCAGCAGCCACGTGCCCTCGGCGGGCTGCGAGCCGGCGTAGCCCAGCACCAGCGCGTCGAGCGCCAGCACCCAGAAGAACTGGCGATAGATCGGCCGGAACTTGCAGCTCCGCACCTTGGAGGTGTCGAGCCACGGCAGGATGACCAGCACCGCGATGGCGCCGAACATGGCCAGCACGCCGCCCAGCTTGTCCGGAATGGCGCGCAGGATGGCGTAGAACGGCAGGAAGTACCACTCCGGCACGATGTGCGCCGGCGTTACCAGCGGGTTGGCCGGGATGTAGTTGTCCGGGTGGCCCAGGTAGTTCGGCATGAAGAACACGAACACCGCGAACACGATCATGAAGACGACCGTGGCGAACAGGTCCTTGATCGTGACGTACGGGTTGAACGGCACGGTGTCCTGCGGGCCCTTCGCGTCGATGCCCAGCGGGTTGTTGGAGCCGCTCACGTGCAGCGCGGCGGTGTGCAGGATGACCACGGCGAAGATCACGAACGGCAGCAGGAAATGCAGTGCGAAGAAGCGGTTCAGCGTCGGGTTGTCGACCGAGAAGCCACCCCACAGCCAGGTCACGATCGGGTCGCCGATGAGCGGGAACGCCGAGAACAGGTTGGTGATGACGGTGGCGCCCCAGAAGCTCATCTGGCCCCAGGGCAGCACGTAGCCCATGAAGGCGGTCGCCATCATCAGCAGGAAGATCACCACGCCGATGATCCACAGCAGTTCACGCGGGGCCTTGTAGGACCCGTAGTAGAGACCGCGGAACATGTGGATGTAGACGGCGATGAAGAAGAACGACGCGCCGTTGGCGTGCACGTAGCGCAGCAGCCAGCCGTAGTTCACGTCGCGCATGATGCGCTCGACCGAATCGAAGGCGATCGTCGTGTTCGCGGCGTACTGCATGGCCAGCACGAGGCCGGTGGCGATCATGATCACCAGCATGATGCCGGCAATCGCCCCGAACGCCCACAGATAGTTGACGTTCTTGGGCATCGGGTATTCGTTGTACTCGTGGTGCATCATCGTGAAGATCGGCAGACGGCTGTCGATCCACTTCACCACGGGATTCTTGAAATTCGAGGCGTGAGCCTGAGCCATAGTGGGGTTCTCCCGAAACCTTGCCGCTTAGCCGAGCCGGATGCGGTTGTCGCTGAGGAAGGCGTACTGCGGCACCACCAGGTTGGCCGGAGCCGGGCCCTTGCGGATGCGGCCCGCCGTGTCGTAGTGCGAGCCGTGGCACGGGCAGAACCACCCGTCGTATTCGCCCTTCGGATCGGTCGGCTTCTGCCCCAGCGGCACGCAGCCGAGATGCGTGCACACCCCCACCACGACCAGCCACTCCGGCTTCTGGGCGCGCTTGTCGTCCGGCGCCGGGTCGCGCAGCTCGGCGAGGTTGACCGCCTTGGCCTCCTCGATCTCCTTGGCGGTGCGGTGACGCACGAAGACCGGCTTGCCGCGCCAGGTCACGGTGATCGCCTGACCCTCGGCCACCGGGGCCAGGTCGACCTCGATGGAGGCGAGCGCCAGCGTGTCGGCGGCCGGGTTCATGCTGTCGATGAACGGCCAGGCCGCCGCGGCGACACCGACGGCACCGACGGCACCGGTGGCGAGATAGAGGAAATCACGGCGGGAAGCCCCATCGCCGCCGGGGGCCGCGTGGGCACCCGTGCCGGACGGATGCGTTGTCTCAGCCATAAGAGTCGTTCTCCTCAAGGACATGCGCAGCGCGTGGGGCGCCGGGTGAATTCGCGGAGCATTGCCAGTAGGCTTGAGGCTCCCATCCGACGAGGCGAGTCACAGGCACGCCACGACGGCCGGATGAGCTATCCAGCCTTTTGGGGTGCGGTATACCGTCGCGGCACGCCGTTGAAAAGGCCTTGTCTTCGGACATTGTGTCGCGAGCGGCATCGCAGCATTAGGAAACGCTGTCTCATTCCCGGGAATCCCATGCGCCTCGTGCTCTTCGAACCCGACATTCCGCAGAACGCTGGCACCTTGATGCGCCTCGCGGCGGCCCTGGGTGTGCCCATGGACCTGATCGAGCCATGCGGTTTCATCCTCGACGACCGCCGCCTGCGCCGCGCCGGCATGGACTATCTCGACAGCCTCGACCTCACCCGGCACGTCTCCTGGACGGCGTTCCGGCGGGACCGGGCGCCGGGGCGACTCGTGCTGCTCACCACCCGCGGGGCGATCCCCTACACCGACTTCGCCTTCCGTCCCGACGACCTCATCATGCTGGGCCGCGAGAGCGCCGGCGTGCCGGACGAGGTGCACGAGGCGGCCGATGCGCGCCTGCTCATCCCCCTGAAACCGCCGGCGCGGTCCTTGAACGTTGCTTTGGCCGCCGCGATGGTGTTGGGTGAAGCCTTGCGACAAATCGCCGCACTACCCCAGCCCCCCATGCCGGAGCCCCCCCAGCAGGTGCCCCAATGACGCACACGGTGCCCACCGAGGAGCAGAAATCTAGAGCGTCCGCCTGGTTCGTCGAGTTGCGCGATCGCATCTGCGCGGCGTTCGAGCAACTGGAGGACGAATTGACCGGCGCGCACGCCGACTTGCCGCCGGGACGCTTCGTGCGCAAGGTCTGGGACCGCCCCGACCACGGCGGCGGCGAGGGCGGCGGCGGCGTGATGTCGATCATGCACGGCCGGGTATTCGAGAAGGTGGGGGTCAACGTCTCCACCGTGCACGGCACCTTCAGCCCGGAATTCCGCGCCAGCATCCCCGGCGCCGGCGAGGACGGCCGGTTCTGGGCGTCGGGGATCAGTCTGGTGGCGCATATGCGCTCACCGCTGGTGCCGGCGACGCACATGAACACGCGCCACATCGTGACCCGCCAGGGCTGGTTCGGCGGCGGCGCCGACCTCACGCCCACCTTCCCGATTGATGAGGACACCGCCGCCTTCCACGGCGCGCTGCGGCAGACCTGCGACGCGCACGGCGCTGACTACTACGCCAAGTACAAGGAGTGGTGCGACCGGTACTTCTACCTGCCGCACCGCGGCGAGACGCGCGGCGTCGGCGGCATCTTCTTCGACAACCTGGATTCGGGGGACTGGGAGGCCGACTTCACCTTCACCCGCGACGCCGGGCTGGCGTTCCTGGAGGTCTATCCGCAGATCGTCCGCCGCCACATGAACGAGCCCTGGACGCCCGAGCAGCGCGAGGCGCTGCTGGTCAAGCGCGGCCGCTACGTGGAGTTCAACCTGCTCTACGACCGCGGCACGACCTTTGGCCTGAAGACCGGGGGCAACACCGAAGCTATCCTCATGAGCCTGCCGCCCGAGGTGAAGTGGCCGTAAGTTGGGCCAAGCGCCAGCGCGGTCCAGCAGACGTCACCGCGCCAGACGGTCACCACTAAGGCACCAAGACACCAAGGAACACCAAGAGGTCCTTTCCGACCGGATCGCCGCGGGCAGGAAACGACTTTTCGATTTTCTTGGTGCCTTGGTGTCTTGGTGGTGAATGGTCGGTATGCCAACGCTTGTTGGGCCGCGCTGCACTTGGCCCAGCCTACGAAATCCCGGGGGACAGCCGCCGCCTCAACTCCTCCAGGCACGCCTCGCGGTCCGGCCGGAAGTCCTGGCCGATCCACCAGCCCTCGATGTCGCGCAGCAGCTCGCCGATGTGACGGCCGGGCTTGGCGCCGAACACCAGCGCGTCGCGGCCGGCGAGGGGGAAGCGCAGGCCATCCAGCTCCTCGGCGGTCGCCAGCACGTCCTTGAGGTGGTCGAGCGACACCGGGCCGGGGGCCGACGCAGCGGCCAAGCGCACGAGGTCGCGGTAGAGGTTCGCGTTGCCGATCCGGTACAGCGCCCGCCGCCGGGTCGGGGCGTCGTCGTGCAGCGACACCGTCGCCTTGGGCTCGACGATGTAGACCAGCCGGTCGCGCTCGGCGTTGGACAGCTTCAGCGTCTCGGACGCCCTGAGCGCACCGGCGCGGTCGGTGTCCAGCAACGCCGCAAGACGCAGCAGCGAATCCGGCGCCTCGCCCAGGTCGTGCTGCAACTCCACCATGCGCGACAGCGCTGCGACGTCCGTGGCGGCGGGCAGCAGGCGGGCCATCACCCCCTGCTCGATCATCAGCCGCCAGACGTCGGCGGCCGTGGCGGCGGTCAGCAGGCGGGAGGTCTCGCCCTGCAGACGCTCGCCCGACAGGGTCGGCAGCCGGTCCGCCATCTCCCGGCAGGCAGCCAGCGCATCCGGATCGGGGGCGCCGCGGCCGTAATGCGCGTGGAAACGGAAGAAGCGCAGCAGGCGCAGCACATCCTCGCTGATGCGGTCGCGCGGGTTGCCGACGAAGCGCACCCGCCCCGCCGCCATGTCCTTCAGGCCGCCGAATGGGTCGTACACCGTGCCGTCCGGCGTGCAGGAGAGCGCGTTCATGGTGAAGTCGCGGCGCGCCGCGTCCTCCTTCCAGTCGTCGGTGAACTCGACGCGCGCGTGCCGGCCGAAGGTCTCCACGTCGCGGCGCAACGTGGTGATCTCAAAGTGCTGCCGGCCGACGACCGCCGTCACCGTGCCGTGCGCGATGCCGGTGGGGATGGCGCGGATGCCCGCGTCCTCCAGGATCTTGAGGACGGTCTCCGGCGAAGCGTGCGTGGCGATGTCGATGTCCTTCACCGGCCGCTTGAGCCACGTGTCGCGCACGCAGCCGCCGACGAAGCGCGCATCCGCGCCCCCGGCGCGCAACGCCTCGATCACGGCGCGCGTCTCCGGTGCGGTCATCCAGGGCTGGGGTTCGAGACGGCCGGCGGGCTGCATCCAGCCACCCTAACCTGCCCGCCGCTCACTTTCCAGTCGTGCCCGGCACCAGCCGGCCGTTCTCCATGTGGGCGGGAACGTACACCGTGCCGGGCTCGCTGCCGCCGGTCAGCGCCAACGTCCCCAGCGTGACGGCCAGCAGCGCCACGCCGGCAGCGACCAGCCAGGGCCAGGGGGCGGCCGCCCACCAGGGGGCGCGCTCGCCGGCCTCGGCCGCGCGCACCCGGCGACCTTCCACCACGACGACATAGGACAGGTACAGCAGCGTCGGCGCGACCAGCGGCAGGATAATGGTGAGGAACAGCCTCATAGGGCTTCGCGCAGCACGTCCCGCAGGTTCACCAGCATGCCGGCGGTGGCGCCCCAGATGTACCGCTGTTCATAGGGGAAGGCGTAGAAATACCGCTCTCTGCCCATGAACTCGCGGCTGTGGCGCTGCGGGTTGGAAGGGTCGAGGATGACGGTCAGCGGCACCTCGAACACCTCCTCCACCTCGGTGGGGTCGGGGGCGACCTCGAAGGGCGGACGCACCAGGCCGACCACCGGCGTCACCCGGAAGCCGGTGCGCGTCACGTAGGTGTCGAGCCACCCCAGGATCTCGATGCGCTCGCGGGACAGGCCGATCTCCTCCTCCGTCTCGCGCAGCGCGGTGTCCTCGGGGCTCGCATCATAGGCCTCACGCCGGCCGCCGGGGAAGCTGATCTGGCCGGCGTGCGCGCTGAGGTGCGCGGTGCGCTGCGTGAAGATGACGGTCAGCCCTTCCTTGCGGTCGACGAGCGGTACCAGCACGGCCGCTTCGCGCACCGTGTCCGGCGGCGGGCCGAATTCTGGATTCAGGTCGTGGTCGCCGCGCACCTTGATGGGTCGCAGTGACGCGGCGGCGCTTCCGGGGAAGCGTTTGCGGATATCGTCGAGTGTCACTCGCCAAGCAGCCTGCCCAGCACGAAGAAGCGTTTGTTGCTCCATATGCCGACCTCGCCCTCCTCCCCTGTCGGGCCGTCGGGGATGCAGCGGTCAACCATTTCGTAGTATACGGACCGCGCAACGCGCGCCTCCAACCCCATTCTTATTTCGATATAGGGTATAGGTCCACCCATTTCGAGGTCATGTCTAACCCTTATTGGGTGGTCCGGCCCAGCATCCACCCATTCGTCTAAATTTGTACGGAACGACAGGACCTGATCCTCGCCATTTCCGCTTGCCGTCATTTCGACCGCGACGAACGGTACATCATCGACTACTATGCGCCCCCGCTCGACAGGCGTAATCAGCCAATAGTCTCCTGCGTCATCCCGCCGCAGGACCGTGGAGAACAGCTTGGCCAGTTCGATCCGTTGGATGGGGTCGCCATTGTGGAACCAGGTACCGTCCCGCGCAATGCGCATGCCGAAGTCCCTCTCCACCGGCAGAGGAGCTACCCCGTGCGTCGGAGGTTCCGTTTCGCCGACGGCCGGCTTGTCATCCTGCATCTCGGTTCCGACCTTGTTCCCGATGCGCCCGGCTTTCGACACCGTCCGAGCAACGTAATTTCGCCATACTCGTCACATAGGTCGGCGAGACTGGATTTTGAACCTGTATCTCAGAGCCTGTATCTCAGACAGGGGGAGACACGCCCATGAGCGCCACCGACGCGATCCTCCCGACGCCAATACCCGAAAACCCGCAGCAGCTCCTGGCTGAGGTGGAAACCCTGGGCGGCCGGCTGCAGCTCGTGCGCGACCGCATCCATCGCATCATCTTCGGCCAGCAGGAGGTGGTGGATCTCACCCTCGTCACACTGCTGGCCGGCGGCCACGTTCTGCTGATCGGCGTGCCGGGTCTCGCCAAGACGCGCCTGGTGGAGACGCTGGGCACCGTGCTCGGCCTCGCCGAGAAGCGCATCCAGTGCACGCCCGACCTGATGCCGGCCGACATCCTGGGTTCCGAAGTGCTGGAGGAGTCGGAGACGGGCCGCCGCTCGTTCCGCTTCATCCCCGGCCCGGTCTTCTGCCAATTGCTGATGGCGGACGAGATCAACCGCGCCAGCCCGCGCACCCAGTCGGCGCTGCTTCAGGCCATGCAGGAGCACCGGGTGTCGGTGGCCGGCCACTACCACCCCCTGCCGCAGCCGTTCCACGTGCTCGCCACCCAGAACCCTCTGGAGCAGGAGGGCACCTACCCGCTGCCGGAGGCGCAGCTCGACCGCTTCCTGATGCAGATCGACGTCAGCTACCCCGACCGCGACGCCGAGCGCCGCATGGTGATCGCCACCACCGGCGTGGAGGCCGAGCAGGCGATCGCCGTGCTCACCCCCACCGACCTCCAGGCCGCCCAGCGCTTGGTGCGCCGCATCCCTATCGGCGAGAGCCTGGTGGAGGGCATCCTCGACCTCGTGCGCGCCGGCCGGCCGGAGACCACCGATCTGCCGGAGGTGCGCAACCACGTGGCCTGGGGCCCCGGCCCCCGCGCGACCCAGGCACTGATGCTGGCGGCCCGCGCGCGGGCGGTGCTGGACGGCCGGCTGTCGCCGTCGCTGGACGACGTGGTGGCGCTGGCCAAGCCCATCCTGCGCCACCGCATGGCGCTGAACTTCGCCGCACGCGCCGACGGCGTCACCATCGACGACGTCATCGACCGCCTGTGCGCGCCGTTGCTGTGAGACGCGGCTGATGGCGTCCCGCTCCTCCCTCGGCGCCGAAGCCCTGCGCGCGCAGCAGCGGGCGGAGACGCTCGCCGCGCGCCTGCCGCCGCTGCTGGTCGCTGCGGAGCGGGTGGCCGCTACCGTGGCGCAGGGCGTGCACGGCCGCCGGCGCGTCGGTCTGGGCGAGACGTTCTGGCAGTTCCGCCGCTACCAGCCCGGCGACTCTCCGCAGATGATCGACTGGCGCCAGTCGGCCAAGACCCAGCCAGTCTTCGTGCGCGAGAACGAGTGGGAGGCGGCGCAGAGCGTCTGGCTGTGGCGCGACCGCTCGGGCTCCATGGCGTACCGCTCGTCGCCCGAGCTGCCGACCAAGCGCGAGCGCGCCGACCTGCTGCTGCTGGCCACCGCCGTCCTGCTGATCCGCGGCGGCGAGCGGGTGGCGCTTTTGAACACAGGCGTGCGACCGGACCACGGCAGGCATACGATCAACCGTCTCGCCAACCTGCTGAGCAACCCGGCATCCACACCGCGGGCGGATGGATTGCCGCACATCGAGCCGCTGCCCCGGCATGCCCAGGTGGTGTTGTTCGGCGACCTGCTGTCGCCGCTGCCGGAGATCCACGCCACCGTGGCCGGGCTGTCGGGCCGCGGCGTGCGCGGCCATCTCATGCAGATGATCGACCCGGCCGAGGAGACCCTGCCCTTCGACGGCCGCGTCGAGTTCACCGGCTTCGAGGGCGAGGAGGAACTGCTGGTGCCGCGCGTCGAGGGGGTGCGCACGGCCTATATGAACCGGTTCAGGGAGCACCAGGAGGGCTTGGTGGCGCTGGCGCGCGCCGCCGGCTGGACCTTCGCCGTGCACCGCACCGACCGACCGCCGCAGACGGCGCTGCTCTCGCTGTGGGGCGCCCTGGCGCAGGAGGCGGTCTAGGAGTTTCGCCTGTCCTGCGGGAGAGGGAAACGCGACCATGTTCCCGTCCCGTCATTCCCGCGAAGGCGGGAACCAATCGGGGCAAGCGCTTGTAACGGAAGCCTGGATGCCCGCCTACGCGGGGATGACGGCAAGGGAAGCAGAAGTACGGTAACGCATGCTGGGTCTCGGGTCCTTCGCCTTCGCCACTCCCTGGGTACTGGCCGCGCTGGTGGTGCTGCCGGTGCTGTGGTGGCTGCTGCGCGTCACGCCGCCGGCGCCACGCATCGTGCGCTTCCCGGCGATCCGCCTGCTGCGCGATCTGGTGGCGCGCGAGGAGACGCCGGCGCGCACGCCCTGGTGGCTGCTGCTGCTGCGCCTGGTCATCGCCGCCCTGGTCATCCTGGCGCTGGCCGGGCCGCTGCTGAACCCGCGCGCCGCCTTGCCCGGCAGCGGGCCGTTGCTGCTGGTGGTGGACAACGGCTGGGCTGCCGCGCGTGACTGGCCCGCCCGCCGCCGCGCCATGGAGGACATCATCAACCAGGCCGACCGCCAGTCGCGCCAGGTGATCGTGCTGACCACCGCGGCGCCCGCGTCGGGCGATAAGATCGCCGCCTCCTCCGCGCTGCCGCCGGTCGAGGCGCGCCGCGTCGTCCAGGCGCTGGAGCCGCACCCCTGGCCGACCGACCGTGCCGCTGCACTCGAAGCGGTGAAGGCGTTGCAGGTCACCGGCTCGACGCACGCCGTCTGGCTGGCCGACGGGGTCGGCGACGGCAATGCCCAGGCGCTCGCCACCGCCTTGCAGCGGCTGGGCTCGGTCGAGGTGCTGGACGATTCCACCGACAAGCCGCCGCACCTCCTGCTGCCGCCCGCCCCCGAGGGCACGGCGCTGGTCGCCCGCCTCGTGCGCGCCGAAGCATCCCGGCCGGAGCCGATCACCGTGCGCCTGGGCGGCACCGATGGCCGCCTGCTGACCCGTGAGACGGTCGCCTTCGAGGCCGGCCAGAAGACCCGCGACGTGCGCCTGGACGTGCCGGTGGAACTGCGCAACGACGCCGCCTCCCTGCGCATCGAGGGGGAGACCACCGCGGCGGCCACAGTGCTGCTGGACGAGCGTTGGCGCCGCCGGCCGGTGGGCCTGGTCTCCGGCCGTCCGACCGGCGAGAACCAGCCGCTGCTGTCCGACCTGCACTACCTGAACCGCGCGCTGGAGCCCTACAACGAGGTGCGCCGGGGCGAGATCCTCGACCTGCTGAAGCGCGACCTGGCTATCCTCATCCTCTCCGACGTCGGCGCGCTGTCCGGCGAGGAGGCCCAGGCGATCGAGGCCTGGGTCAGGAAGGGCGGCGTGCTGGTGCGCTTCGCCGGGCCGCGGCTGGCCCAGAACGCCGACCAGTTGGTGCCCGTGCGCCTGCGCCTGGGCGACCGGACGTTGGGCGGTGCCCTGTCCTGGTCGGAACCGGCGCGCCTCCAGCCCTTCGACGAGAAGAGCCCGTTCTACGGCCTGCGCATACCCGACGACGTCGTGGTGCAGCGCCAGGTGCTGGCCGAGCCGTCGGTGGACCTCGCCGACCGCACCTGGGTGCGGCTGGCCGACGGAACGCCGTTGGTGACCTCGGAAAAGCGCGCGGGCGGCTGGGTCGTGCTGGTGCACACCACCGCCAGCCCGGACTGGTCGAACCTGTCGCTGTCCGGCCTGTTCGTCGAGATGCTGCGTCGCCTCGCGGGTCTCAGCGAAGGGGTGAGCGGCACGAACCAAGCCGGTACGCTGGAGCCGCTGGAGGTGCTGGACGGTTTCGGGCGCCTGATCCCGCCGCCGCCGACCGCCTTTCCCATGCCCGGCGACGCCTTCAAGGCCGAGGCCATCGGCCCGCGCCACCCGCCGGGCTTCTACGGTACCGAGGAGGCTAGGCGCGCGCTCAACCTGACCGCGGCGCTGACCCGCATCGAGCCGTTCGGGTCGATGCCCGGCGGCGTGGCGGTGGGGGGCTATGCCGAGCGCGGCGAGGTGGCGCTGAAACCGCACCTGCTGGCCGCCGCCATGGCGCTGACCATCCTGGACCTGCTGATCGCGCTGGCCCTGCGCGGGCTGCTCGGCCGCTGGGCGCGGCCCAGGGGGACACATGGTGCTGCGACGGCCGCCGCCCTCCTGCTCGCCCTCACTCTGCCCTACGCTCCCGCCAAGGCCGACGACGCGCACGCCATGAAGGCGACGATGGAGACCTACCTGGCCTATGTGCGCACCGGCGATTCCAGCCTGGACGAGGTGGCGCGCGCCGGCCTGGACGGGCTGGTGGAGGTGCTGAACCGCCGCACCGCGGTGGAGGCGGCCGGCACCATGGCCGTGGATGTGGAGCAGGACGAGCTGGCCTTCTTCCCGCTGCTCTACTGGCCGGTGTCGCAGAGCGCCCAGCCGCTGTCCGACCGGGCGCGCATGCGCATCAATGAATACATGAAGAACGGCGGCACCATCCTGTTCGACACCCGCGACCAGGCGACCTCGCTCGGCCCCGGCTCCGGTTCCGGCAGCCTGGCGCTGCAACGCATCGCCCAGGGGCTGGACATCCCGCCGCTGGCGCCGGTGCCGCCCGACCACGTGCTGACCAAGGCGTTCTACCTGATGCAGGACTTCCCCGGCCGCTACGCCGGCGGCGACGTTTGGGTAGAGGCGCGCGAGGGCCGCGCCAACGACGGCGTGTCCCCGGTGATCATCGGCTCCAACGACTGGGCCGCCGCCTGGGCGGTGGACGGACACGGCCAGCCGCAGTTCGCCGTGGCGCCGGGCGGCGAGCGCCAGCGTGAGATGGCGTTGCGCTTCGGCGTCAACCTCGTGATGTACGCGCTGACCGGCAACTACAAGGCCGACCAGGTGCATGTCCCCGCCATCCTCGAGAGGTTGGGCCAGTGAACGAGATTCTGTCCGGCGGCAATTCCCTGGCGATCAACCCGCTGCTGCCGTGGGAGTGGCTGGTGCCGCTGTTCGCCGTGGCGGTGCTGGTGGCAGCGCTCGGCCTGTTCCGGCGCGCGCGCGGGGCGCTCTGGCGCCTCCTGGCGCTGGCGGTGCTGGCGCTGGCGCTGGTCAACCCGTCGCTGGTGCATCAGAAGCGCGAGCCGATCAAGGACGTCGCCGTCGTGGTCGTCGACCAGTCGCCCAGCCAGAACATCGGCGAACGCAAGGCGCACGCCGAGCGGGCGGCGGGTGAGATCACCGACAAACTGAAGCGCTTCGACGACCTGGAGGTGCGCGTGGTGCGCGCAGGCGACGGCGCGTCAGGGGCGTCGGCGATCAACGAGACGCGCCTGTTCGACGCGCTGAGCCGCGCCATGGCCGACGTGCCGCGCCGCCGCATGGCGGGTGCGGTGCTGATCACCGACGGCCAGATCCACGACGTGCCGGAGAACCTGGCCAAGCTGGCCGAGGGCGGCCCGGTGCACACGCTGCTGACCGGCAACCGCGACGAGGCCGACCGCCGCCTCGCCATCGTGCAGGCGCCCACCTACGGCTTGGTCGGCAAGCCGGTGGAACTGGTGATCCGCGTTGACGACATGCCAAAGAGCCAGTCGCCCAACGCGCTGGTGACGCTCCGCCAGGACGGCGGCACGCCGCGGCAGTTCCAGGTGCCGGTCGGACGCGACTTCCACATCGACGTGCATGTCTCCCACGGCGGCCAGAACGTGCTGGAGATGGAGGTCGAGGCCGCCAAGCAGGAGCTGACGCTCGCCAACAACCGAACCGCCGTGGTGGTGAACGGCGTGCGCGACCGGCTGCGCGTGCTGCTGGTGTCGGGTGAGCCGCACGCCGGCGAGCGCACTTGGCGCAACCTGCTGAAGGTCGATCCGGCGGTGGACCTCGTCCACTTCACCATTCTGCGCCCACCGGAGAAGCAGGACGGCACGCCGATCCGCGAGCTGTCGCTGATCGCCTTTCCGATCCGCGAGCTGTTCGAGATCAAGCTGGACGAATTCGACCTGATCATCTTCGACCGCTACCGCCGGCGCGGCGTGCTGCCGCAGATGTACCTGGAGAACATCGCCCACTACGTGGAGAAGGGCGGCGCCTTGCTGGAATCCTCCGGCCAGGGTTTTGCCACCTCGCTGTCGCTGTTCCGCACGCCGCTCGGCCAGGTGTTGCCGGCCGAGCCGACCGGCCAGACCCTCGACCAGCCCTTCCGCCCCACCGTCACCGAGCTGGGCCGCCGGCACCCGGTCACCAGCGGCCTGCCCGGCGACAAGACCGACGGCGAGCCGGACTGGGGCCGCTGGTTCCATCAGGTGGAGGTGACGCCCAGCGGCGGCTCGGTGGTGATGAACGGTGCGGCCGGCCAGCCGCTCCTGGTGCTGAACCGCGTCGGCGAGGGGCGCGTGGCGCAGCTCGCCTCCGACCAGATCTGGCTGTGGAGCCGCGGCTTCGAGGGCGGCGGCCCGCAGGCCGAGCTGCTGCGCCGCCTCGCGCACTGGCTGATGAAGGAGCCGGAGCTTGAGGAGAACGACCTGCGCGCGCGGGTGGACGGCAACAGGATCACCATCGAGCGCCGCTCGCTGGAGCCCGACCCGCGCTCGGTCATGCTGACCACGCCCTCGGACGAGAGCCGCACGCTGGAGATGGCCGACGACAAGAGCGGTCGCGCGGTGACCACGGTGATCGCTGGCGAGCCGGGCATCTACCGCATCACCGATGGCGACCGCACCGCGCTGGCGGTGGTGGGCGCCGTAAATCCGCCGGAACTGGCCGACGTGCGCTCCACGGGCGAGCCCGTGAAACCGGTGGCGCAGGCCACGGGCGGCGGCGTGCAGTGGATCGCCGACTCCATCCCAGACGTGCGCCGCACCAAGGCCGACCGGTCGCAGAGCGGGTCCGGCTGGATCGGCCTGCGCGCCAACGGCGACTTCGTGGTCACCGGCGTGATGGACGTGCCGCTGCTGCCCGTAGCGGCCGTGCTGTTGCTGGCCTTGGGCGCGATGATCGTGGCCTGGAGAAGAGAGGGGCGGTAGGCCGTTTCCGGTGGTTGCGCGCCGCCGCGTTTGCGTTTATGGTCCGGGCCTTCCCGCGATTGGGGCGTCGCCAAGCGGTAAGGCAGCGGTTTTTGGTACCGCCATTCCCAGGTTCGAATCCTGGCGCCCCAGCCACCCTTTCTTTTCTGAGCAATTTCAAGGACTTAGCTCGAAAATCCCGCGAGTGATGGGACACGTTGATGGGACACGTTAAGGGGTCACATCATGGTGTGCAGCGACGGGTAGAATGAAGGCCCCCGCGACCAAGCGGCAAGACTCGGTGCGGGGGCTGTGACTTCAGACGGAGACGACCAGCGCCTTCCCAGCGGTTTCGTCGCGGAGCCGGTCAAGGAAGCGTTCGACCGTGCCGCGTCGTGCCTGCTGGTGGGCCTGAAGCTGGGCGGCATGGTGGCAGCCGGGGAACTTCAGTGCCTGTTCGTAGATGTCACGCGCTGACGGCCTGGGCGGTTAGCCGCTTCAGGCGCCGTGCGAGGATCGAGGTGAAGGCGATCTCGACGAAGGCGATGAGGTGCTCCTTCGTTCGTTCGACGACGGTGTTCAATCGACGGTAGCGGCTCAGCCATCCAAAGGAGCGCTCCACGACCCAGGCGATCTCGGTCGGGATGAACACGCCGTCGCGGCCGCGAGCGATCGGCTGGATGGTGATGCCGAGCGCCGCACCGACCTTGGCCAAGCGCTCGCCGCGATAGCCGAGGTCGCCGATGGCCGGCCCCTGGAAGCCGCGCCCGGCGACCTGCCGCAGCACCGGGACAATGCCTTTGGTGTCGTGCACGTTGGCCGGCGCGGCATCGATGGCCAGCGGGATGCCGTACTTCTCGACGGCGATATGGACCTTCACGCCGCGGATCTTCTTGCCGCCATCCACGCCGCGCGCGAAGCAGCTCGGGGCCGAGGGGCAGGTCCGGCTGTCGATCACCACTGCGCTGGGTTCCGCCGTATCGCCGCAGGCCAGGCGCCAGGTTCGACGCAGCCGGTCGGGCAAACGGCGCCACAGCCCGAGCCGGGTCCAGCGGGCGAACAGCGTGTACAACGTGCCGAACGGCATGCCCGAGAGCTGGCCAATGGCGCGCCATTGCATGCCGCAGAAACAGCCACACCAGATGGCCATTACCGCCTTGCGCAACGCCGATCCGGTGAGCGCCGGCTTCGGTCCGGAGCGCATCGGTCGCGTGCCGTCCGCCGTCATGGTCGCGAGCTCCGCCAGCACCTCATCCACGAAGGCATCCACATCGGTGAACGCATCCCACGACGCCGGAGCGGTACTTGCGGGACGGACGGCGGTGCCCATAAGCTGCTGGCCCAACGGCTGTTGACGACAGACACAGCCCTACCAGACCGCTCCCCCGGCACAACCCCCTGTTCAGCTTAAAGTAGCATCCCGCTCAGCACCGGCTGGCGCGTGCTCGCTGCGAACAGCTTCTCACTTTCCGCGTCACAGAGGTCCTGCACACGCCAGCCCTGGAGGGAGTGGATTTCGCGCTGATCCTCACCGAGGCGCCCGGGTCACGGGGCAAGCCGTTCCGGGTGCTGTTCGAGGAGGGTACCGATACGGGACCAACGACGTAGCCGCCGGCCTGCACGGCCCCGACCGACGGTGTCTGCAACGGGTCACGAGCTGCCGGTAGTGGTGTGGCGAAAGGGGACGGCGAGCGGCATTGGCTTTATGCGGCATGGCGGCTGACCAGGGCGAGGGCGGGCCCCCCTGCCTACGGCAGCAGCCCTATCCTTGCAACACGGTGCTGGGCGGAAACAGATGTGGCGCGGCTCGCGCGAGAGAGGCAGAATAGCGGGAACCGTGCGAGATGAGCCATCAGCCGGACGGATTGGTCGATGCCCAGGCAAGTGTGCATCGTCGTCTTTCGGGAATGCGATCCCTCGATCATCTACGGCGTGTTCGACACGTTGTGGGCGGCGGGGACGTTTCTCAAGAATCCCCCCGGCGAGCCACTCTTCGAGCCGCGCATCGTCGGAGCCGCACACGAGCCGCTCGAGCTCATCACCGGCGTCAGCATTGTTCCGCAGGACTCGATCGACGACATAGAGCGGACCGACGTCGTGTTCGTGCCGAACGTGATCGTGCTGACGCCGGAGGAGCTTCATGCCCTTGATCGCCGGCTGATCGCCTGGATCGCGAAGATGCACCGGCAGGGCGCCCTAATCTGCTCCGCCTGCGGCGGGTCGCTGGTGCTCGCCGAGGCGGGGCTGCTTTTCGGCCGCGAGACGACGACGCATTGGAGCCATGTCCCCGTGTTCCGGCGCGAGTTCCCCGACGTCCGGCTCCGCGAGGACCGCATCCTGGTGCAGACCGGCGACGGCCACAGCATCGTCGCCTGCGGCGGCGCCTCGTCGTGGCAGGATCTCGCCCTGCTGCTCATCGCCAAGTACGGCGGCAGCGAGGAGGCGATCCGCATCTCGCGGCTGTTCCTCTACCAGTGGCACCGCGAGGGGCAGCTTCCCTACGCCTCGATGGCCGCGAATGTTAATCACGGCGACGGGGTTGTCCTCAAGTGCCAGACGTGGCTCGCCGAGAATTACGAGCGGGCGGACGTTGTCTCCGAGATGGTGCGCATGTCCGGCCTGCCCAAGCGCACCTTCGACCGGCGGTTCAAGGCCGCAACCGGCTATTCGCCCCTCGCCTATGTCCAGACGCTGCGCGTCGAGGAAGCGAAGCAGATACTTGAGACCGGCGCGATGGCGGTTGACGCCATCGGCCGCGAGGTCGGCTACGAGAGCGCCGCCTCGTTCCGCCGCCTGTTCCGGCGCTTGGCGGGCATGTCGCCGGGCGACTACCGGCGGAAGTTTCGGGTGCCGCGGTACGTCGCGGAGGCCGCAGCTCCGGCCGGCCCGCAGGGTGCGCATGACCGGCGCGATCTTCTATGACGCGATCTGCACCGCGCTGTGGGGATTCGCGGCGCCGTACATCCAGGATGTTGCGCACGTGCTAGCCGGGACAATGCATCGGGGCTGGCGGGCGTAGCGGCAACCGTTGAGCGGCCGTAAGATTTGGGTGCTGAAGCCAATCCCCGCCGTTTCCGAAGCGCCCACCCGCCATGGTTGATCCTTCGTTGCCGCTGCCCGGCCTGTTATCCGTTGCCGGAAGGCCGGTGATCGGGCGCTTCGATGGGGGCCGCCTGTCCTCCGATGGCGGAGTGCTGGTGCTGCGTGAGGAGGCGAAGCGGTTGCGGGTCGCCGAACGGCTCGCCGCCTGCATCGCGGACCCGCGCGATCCGAGCCGTACCGCGCACCCGCTGGCCGACATCATCGGCTTCCGCCTGCTGGCGATCGCCGCAGGCTATGAGGACGGCAACGACGCCGACAGCCTGCGGTCCGATCCGCTGTTCAAGATGGCCCTGGAGCGGCTGCCGTCGGGGCGCGACCTGTGCTCGCAGTCCACCATCTCGCGCCTGGAGAACCTGCCCGACACCCGCGCCCTGCTGCGCATGGGCCGCGCACAGTCCGGGATCGCGTCGTCGACCCGGCCAGCATCACGAACCCGTTCAGGACGTCGTAGATGCCGGTCAGCGTCGAAACAACGGCGTCGGGGAATTGAGCAGGCTGACGCGGAGCGGTTTGGAAATTCCCGTCATCGCAACCTCGTGGCGGAAACGGATCGTTCGTGGCGGGTTTCGCTCTCGTCCCCGGCGGCGGCGGCTGGCAAATTCCGCTCCCGAAACGACGCGACGGCGCGTCGTCCAAGAATGCGGGAAGCCAGAGATGCAGGTCAATCAGCAAGAACTCGAGGCGGTCGTCGGCAGGCTGTTCGGCGATCTTTCGGCGGGATACGGTGGCGTCATGGTCAGCATCGGCGCCAAGCTGGGGCTGTACAAGGCCATGGCAAATGCGGGCCCGCTCAGCTCCGCCGAGGTCGCGCGCCGGTCCGGCTGCGCCGAGCGCTATGTCCGGGAATGGCTGAACTCCCAGGTCGCCGGCGGCTACGTCGCCTACCACCCGAGCAGCCGGACCTATGAGCTGACGCCCGAGCAGGCCATGGTGCTGGCCGAGGACACGAGCCCGTATTACCTGCCGCATGGCTGGCAGGTCGTGGCCTCCATGTGGGCGGATGAGGGCAAGGCGCTGGAGGCCTTCCTCACCGGCAAGGGCGTCGCCTGGGGCGAGCACGACGAGCGGCTCTTCTGTGGCGTCGCGGGCTTCTACCGCAACTCCTACAGCGCCAGTCTGGTCAGCGAGTGGCTGCCGGCTCTCGACGGCGTGGTCGACCGGCTGAAGGCTGGCGCCGTCGTCGCCGACGTGGGCTGCGGGCATGGCCATTCCACGGTGCTGATGGCCAAGGCCTTCCCGAACACGCGCTTCTGGGGCTTCGACGTCCACGAGGGGTCGATCGCGGCCGCCCGCCGCGCCGCGGCCGAGGCCGGCGTCGCGAACCGGGTCAGCTTCGAGGTCGCCGGGGCCGACGCCTATCCCGACCGCGGCTACGACCTGATCTGCTTCTTCGACTGCCTGCACGACATGGGTCGGCCGGTCGCGGCGATCGAGCATGCGGGGCGCGCGCTGGCCCCGGATGGCACCGTGATGCTGATCGAGCCCTTCGCCAGCGAGCGGGTCGAGGACAACGCCAACCCGGTGGGCCGGCTGTACTACGCGGCCTCGGCGACCATGTGCTGCGCCCACGCCATCTCCGAGAACGGCACCCATGTCCTGGGGGCCCAGGCCGGCGAGAGGCGGTTGGCCGAGGTCCTGCGCCAGGCCGGGTTCCATCGGCTCCGGCGAGCCGCCGAGACGCCGTTCAACCTGGTCATCGAGGCCCGCCGGTGAGACCGGCGGGGCCGCGACGACCGTGACATCCACGACATCGCCCTTGTGCGGCCGGCACGCGGTCCAAGTCGCCCGCCAGCATGACAGCCCCGGCCGCCATGGAGCATCACCTGACAGCAGGAGAAACGGACATGTAGGAATACTCGGCTCCAATCTGACGTCCTTCCTGACCCATGGCCGTGGTCGGCACGCATTCCACAGCGGCGCCAAGTCCCAGTTGGCGACCATCGACCCGAACACCGGGAAAGCCAACCCCATCGGCGAGCCCTGGAACGAGACGGTGCGCACGATGGCCATGGGAGTGGCGCCAGACGGGACGATCTACGCGGGCGGCCTGATCACCAACAGCCTCCTGGCGATCGACCCAAAGACCGGCCAGCGGCGGCAGATCGGCACCTTCGATGGCGAAGGACGTCATGGACTTCGCCTTCCATCCGAAGGACGGCACCATGTACGCGGTGACGGTCGATGCGCTCTACACCCTCGATCCCACGACGGCCAAACTGACCAAGGTCGCCTATATCGGGGTGGCGACACAGGACGGACAGGAAACCACGCTAAGCGGACAAAACGGGAACTGCATGGCTGACACTATGCATCTGGAGCGCCGCTCATTGGCCGGGCACCGTTTCACGGTAGGCAAGCCACCGCAGTGATGATCCTTGGTCCCGGTCGGGGGCACGTGCTGCACTTTCCTTGGCCGCCGACTGTAACCCGCCGTCGGGACCAGGCCTCGAGGCGCCGGGGCACTCAAGCGATGCGGTCCAGCATGATGGGCTTCTGGCAGCAACCGCGCGACAATTTGCGCTAAGGAGGCGCAAGGCACACGGCCTCCCGTAAACCACCGGTCGGATACGGCTTATACCAAGTCCTGCGGGGAGGACTTGGTGTTACGGCTTGCGGCCGATCACGGCGCCGCTCGCGGCGGGTGCGTCGAACCAGACCGTCTCGACGTGCCGAAATCCGGCTTCCTCGAGCCACGCCGAATATTCGGCCGGCGTGTAGTTTCGTCCTTCCGTCTCGATCAGCATGTTGAGGCTCATCAGCGCGGCCGGCGCTGGTCCGGTCTTTTCGTCATTGACGAGAAGCTCGCTGATGACGACTGCGCCGCCGCTCGGCAAAGCCTCGAAGGACCGGCGCAGCAGGGCGCGGTTCTTCGCCTCGTCCCAATCGTGCAGGATCATTGACAGGAGATGCACGTCGTGATCCTTCGGAAGCTGCTCGAAGAAGCTGCCGCCTGCGGTCTCGATCCGGTCGGTCAAGCCGGCCTCGGCAATCTTTCCCGCGGCGATCGCGGCCACATGCGGCAAGTCAAACACGGTCGCACGCAGCGCCCCATACTGTTTGCAAAGCTCGATGTCGTACGCGCCCGATCCGCCGCCGATGTCCAGGAGGCGGCGGAAATGTCCGAAATCCACCGCTTCGCCGAGCTTGCGCGCGGTCATCGTGGAAAGCGAATGCATCGCCTCCCAGAAGAGTGCCAGCATCGTCGGATCCTCGCCGTCGAACAGCGAGGATTGCACTGCCGGGTCCCACGTGGTTGGCCGGTTCGTGCGCAGCGCTTCTGTAAGCCTTCCCCAGCCCGCGTAGAGCCGCTTGTCGGCCATCTGCACGAAGCCACCGAAGTAATACGGTTTCCCGCGCACGAGATAGGCTTCGGTTAGCGGCGTATTGCGATAACGGCCGTCCGTTTTCTCCAGAAGCCCGAGTGCAGCGCAGCCGGTCAACAGCATCTCGGCCGGGCGTGGATGCAGACCGAGCGCTTCCGCCAGCCCGGCAACCGTGATGCCGGCGCCGCCCGCAAGGCGGCTGAAGAGGTCCAACTCGTGCGCAGCGGCCAGAGTCTTGAAGGCCCAGAAACCGGTCGAAAGTGCCATCAGCGGGACGGCGGAAGGAAGCTCCGGCGCGGCGGCAATCGGCTGGACGTTTGCATGCTTGGCCGGAGGCGCTGTCCGCGAAAGCTGACTGGCCATAATCACCTCTTTCAGAGCGAGTCACAGCCGCAACCGGCTGGCTTGTGGCCATCCACTCGGCGAGCTGTGGCTACCGTCTGCTGAGGTGCGAATCTGGCGGTGCGGGGTTACGCTACGATTTCAGAAGGAGAAAATTCGGTTACGCTTGAAACTTATATTATTTGGCCGGAGCCGGCTGACTTTCTCGATCGTGCCGGCAAGCGCTTTCGCTACCCATTTTGGGACCGAGATCGCATCGTTCGCCTTACGGTACAACCTTTTGGCGCAAAGTCGCGCGAACGACCCGTTTCCAACCCTCACGAGACGTTCCCATCGCGGGCAGGAACGACAGCTCAGGGTCGATCTGTAACCTTCCTCGAATCCCTCTTATTATGCCGATACCTGTGGGCCCGAGGCGACTGCTTCCGGCTCTACAGAACAGATGCCGGCATAATCCTCATGTCGGCATTATGCACGAGTTCGTGGGCTGACACGCTGTAGAAGGCGGCGGTGGCGTTCGTCGCACCGCGCTGGAGCTGGCCCGTCTGACCCAGGAGGCGGGGGTGCCGCCCGGCGTGCTCAACGTGGGGTTCTGTTGCAAAGTTGGGGGCCCAGCCACGATCGGGTAGAACCGAGGTGGTTTCGGCGGCTGGGGTAACGGAGTGATGCGCGGCAAGAAGAGCCCGTTCAAGGGCCGGCAGTTCACGGCGGCG
>Ga0196970_1000644_pt1 | contig 36784 bp, 19 predicted proteins | sample S1v_513CmetaG_FD_148672 | JGI IMG/M metagenome (GOLD analysis project Ga0196970, IMG submission 148672) | Soil microbial communities from Anza Borrego desert, Southern California, United States - S1+v_5-13C | ecosystem: Environmental > Terrestrial > Soil > Desert | place: USA: California... | reverse complement strand
ACAGTTCGGTCCTTATCCACTGTGGGCGAAGGAAACTTGAGGGGTTCTAACCTTAGTACGAGAGGACCGGGTTAGACGCACTTCTGGTGTGGCAGTTGTTCCGTCAGGGGCATCGCTGCGTAGCCATGTGCGGAAGAGATAAGCGCTGAAAGCATCTAAGTGCCAAGCTCCTCCCAAGATAATGTTTCCCGGGGCGCAAGCCCCCTAAAGACCACGGGCAGACTACCCGTTTGATAGGCTGGACGTGTAAGTGGAGCAATCCATTCAGCCGACCAGTACTAATCGGTCGTGCGGCTTGATCGCTTTTTTCTTTCGGATCCTGCAGGTGCAAGCCTGTGGGCGATGTTTGAAAATGCGATTTTAACTCGCGAATTGGGTTTTCCCCGAATCCCTGTGTGTAGATTTCAGAGAATCCCGAATGTTTCGGTAAGGTTCTTTAATATTTGGTTTTGGATTTTTTATCTGGAACCTTCAGTTTTTGGTGGCAATACCGCAGCGGTCCGACCCGTTCCCATTCCGAACACGGCCGTCAAACGCTGCAGGGCCGATGGTAGTAGTCTTATAGATTCTGCGAGAGTAGGTCGCCGCCAGTCTTTAATTAAAACCCGGAGCATCAGGCTCCGGGTTTTTTTTTAGTAGGCAGAGAGCCCAGTTGCCGCGGGCCATTCCGAAAGCATGTTCACCTATGAATTCGGAAACTGCATTGATCACAGGTGCGTCGAGCGGAATCGGCCTCGCCCTGGCACGTGAATTTGCGAAGAACGGTCACTCCCTCATCCTCACCGCCCCGAAGGAGGAGGAGCTCCGCGCGATCGCATCGAACTTAAGTGCCGACTTTGACATAAAAGTAGGCGTCATTCCTGCCGATTTAGAGGACCCGGAGTCTCCCAAACGGATTCACGACGCAGTTTTACGGGATGGTGAACGGATCGATATCGTTGTAAATAACGCCGGCCTCGGATATCGGGGGAATTTCTGGGATATAACGCTCCACGATCAGCTTTCGATTGTCCGGGTCAATATCGAAGCAGTGATGCGACTGACGCATCTATTTCTTCCTGAGATGATTTCGAGAAACCGCGGGCGGGTGGCGAACACAGCCTCAATTGCCGGTTTTGAACCCGGCCCTCTTTTGGCTGTATATCACGCAAGCAAAGCGTTCGTGCTTTCATTTACGGAAGCCCTCGCGACAGAGCTTGAAAAGACTGAAATCACGGTGACTGCAATCTGCCCCGGACCAACGGATACGGACTTTTTTCCCAAGGCGGGAATGGTCGATACGAACGCCTTTCAAAAGGCCCACGTTATGGCACCGCAGGATGTCGCCGCTATCGGCTATCGAGGGATCATGCGCGGGGATCGCACAGTAGTCGCGGGAGGGTCGAATAAAGCGCTGGTCTTTGCGCGAAGATTCCTCACCGAAGGTGGCCAGGCCAGGCTAAACAAGAAATTTTACGAAAAGGCCAAGCCGCAAAGCCGGAAACGCCAGCGAGGGGACATTGAACGGAAGGCTGAAGAGAAGCAACTTTCAGAATAGGTGAAAGTTTCTCGCGCGCGCGAGCGGTTTTGGAGAGATTCCACTGAATGCCCGACCAAAGCCCCTCAGAATTGAATCACGCGGCTGGCCAGGTAGCTCACAAGCGCCGAAAACGTTACGCCGGCAAATATCCGCGCCATTTTCTTGAGAAATACAAGGAACATTCAGAATCCCTTGATCCTGAAACCATCTCCAAGGTAATTGCCGCGGGAAAAACTCCTGCGGGAACTCACCGTCCCATCATGGTTCGAGAGGTCTTGATGGTGCTGGATCCGAAGCCGGGGGAAATCGCCATTGACTGCACTCTCGGATATGGAGGGCACACGGCCGAGATCTTGTCCCGATTGCAGCCTGGCGGACGACTGTTAGGGCTGGACGCCGATCCCATCGAATTGCGTCGAGCCGAAGCCCGACTTCGCGCGCTAGGCTGGCAGGACAGCACGTTTTCAGCGCACCGGATGAATTTTGCAGGCGCTTCAAAGGCGTTAAAGTCAGAAAACCTGACGGAGGGTGCAGACGTGATTCTGGCCGATCTCGGAGTTTCTTCGATGCAGTTGGATGATCCGTCACGCGGTTTCTCCGTCAAATTCGATGGCCCGTTGGACATGCGTATGAATCCTGAACGTGGCCAGCCGGCTTCTGTGTTTCTGAAATCTGTGTCGCCGCAGCGCCTTGCCGCGATACTTCTGGAAAATGCGGACGAAGCCCAGGCTCACGCGCTTGCGATTGCCCTGGCGGGGAAGTCGTTTCCGACCACCAGGGCTCTGGTTGCAGGGGTTCGTGAGGCAATCCCACTGCGGGATCGAAACGATGTGGATCTTACGGTTCGCCGTGTCTTCCAGGCGATTCGGATCGAGATTAACGATGAGTTCTCAGCGTTGGAGAGTTTTCTCAGAAACCTTCCAGCCTGTTTGAAACCAGGCGGACGCGCCGCTGTGATTAGCTTTCATTCGGGTGAGGATCGTCGCGTCAAAAAAGCGTTTCGAGCAGGATTCGAAAATGGGTTTTATCAGGAAATCGCGCCGGATGTGATCCGTCCCGACTTCGACGAACGCAGATCGAATCCGCGATCAACCCCAGCCAAACTGCGTTGGGCCCGGCGTTCCGCCGCTGCGATATCCGACTGATCAGCCAATGGTCGGGATTGCAGAAGGCTACGTTTCAAGAGGCAACCCAAACCGGCGCTGGCGCAGCAAACTCCACGGCCTTTTTTGTCAGCGGATGAAAAAAGTGAATGCGTTCCGAATGCAATTGCAGCGGTTCATCCAGAGTTGAAAGGGTCTGAACGTGCCCCAGCTTCTTATCTTGCAAATACACGGGATCGCCAACAACCGGGAACCCCAGGTGCCACAGATGAACGCGGATCTGGTTTGTGCGCCCCGTTACCGGCCGCGCTTGTAGCAAAGCTGTTCCATTGCTATTCCGGCGAAGGACTGTGAACTCGGTGCGAGATGGTAACCCGCTTTCAAAATCGATTTCCCGCGTGCCGACTTCAACAGCTTCGGCACTGATCGGCGCATCACAAACGAATTCATCTGCCTGCGGATGACCCCAAACGCCGGCCAGATAAAATTTCCTAACATCGCCGCGAACGAACTGTGGCTGCAATAGAGCAGCAAAACGGCGCATGCGGGTAAGAAGCACGACGCCCGTCGTATTTGCGTCGAGACGATGCGCCTGCTTTGGCTTTTCCGGGAAATAAACCTGATTCAGAATGTATTGCAGCGTGTTGCGATTGAATCGTCCGCCAGCGTGCATCGGCAGCGGGGCCGGTTTGTTGACAACGATCAGAGCTTCGTCCTCGTGAATTATCTGAATGTTCCCGTTTACATTCGGTTCCACAATGCCGGGGAACCTGTGTAAATAACGTTCCCCGGCATGGACAATCTGTTCTGCAGCGGCACGCCGCTTTTCGCTGTCGAGTATCAATCCGCGATCGCATTGGACCCGCCAGTGCGCAGCCGGTATGTGTCGGACGATTTGACTCAGTGCGTCACAAAGGGCGTGACCATCGCAGTTGGACGGAATATTCAACGGGCGGTAGTTGTCGTAAGGCAGCCCGCCGGGAAGAGGGTCGGTGCAGCGCTGGATTGCCTTGTGACGTTCCTCGATCAAAGCCGCCCTTCGTTGGTCGGGCGTTTTGAAGCAATGCGGACATGACTTGCCCGCCACATAGCGGGCGTCCTCCTGCTCGGCGCGACTCAGCGGGACCAGGCAAACGAAACATTGAGTCGAATCGGTTTCGTGCAATGAGGGATCGACTCCGACACGCTGGTCGAACACGAAGCACTCGCCTTCGAAATGTGCGCCACCGCATTGCTCAAAGTATTTTAGAATTCCTCCCTCGAGCTGAAAGATATGTTTGAATCCCTGCATTTCCATGAACGGCCCGGCTTTCTCGCAGCGGATACCCCCGGTGCAAAACATGACAACGGGCTTTTCCTTCAGTTCGGACGGCAATTGGCGGACGGCTTCGGGGAAATTGCGAAAGTGATCGATGCCGATCGGCAGCGCGTTTTGAAACGTTCCCAGCTTCACCTCGTAATTGTTTCGCGTATCCAGGAGCGTGATAGGCCTGCCCTCATCCAGCCACTCTTTGAGCTTCTTCGGCGGCACCTTCGGAGAAGTCCGTGAGCCCGGAGCAATGCCCTCGATGCCGAACGCGATGATCTCTTTCTTCAAACGAACAAGCATTCGGTTGAACGGCTGATGATCACTTTCGCTTGTTTTGACATCGAGGTCGCCCAGACCGGGAATCGAACGCAATTCGGCCAGCAACAGTTCCACATGGGGAGGCGATCCTGCGACGAAGAGGTTGATTCCCTCAGGGCTCAGCAAAATCGTGCCGCGCAAAGACCAGCCTTTGCAGAGGTCAAGCAGGCGGCCCCGGAGCGGTCCGAGATCACTCAAAGGCGCAAACCTGTATGCGGCAATGTTAAGAAACGTTGGCATTGAGCCGCGAAATGTAATCGGAAATGTACACGCTGCCAACGGCTACATTGGCTGGCAGGAATCCGCAAACGTTCACCGGGTCTTGTGGCGTTTGCGCGATTTGTTGAAAGTCGCCGCGATCCTCAAGAATTCGCCCGCAGCCCGAGAAGGCGGGCGTTGTTTTGGCCAACTGGCAGCAACTGCCGCATTGGGCTGGGTTTCGAAAGCGATCGGTGTTCTACAGTCCCGCGGCATTCATGGACCATGGCTTCGGCGCAACCAGTGTGCCGCGCTGGAGCAGCGGTGAGGAAATACATCAATGACTGCGACGCTGCCCGCTGCGTTCCATCGGACGGGCCGACTGGCGCGGCGAGTTAAACCGCGGCGTCTTCGTTCGCAACTGTTCGCGGCTTGGCTTCGTCGGATTATTCCGATTCCACGTGATCTCAGATGAATGATGACGCTTCTTCATGGAACAATTTACGCACGCGATTTCGCGCGGCAACTGGGAACCTCCCTAGGGCCGCGCCCGGTGGCAGATCTCGAAGCGATTACCCCATGGATCCTCAAAGAACAGAGCATAATAGTTTGTTTCGTAATCCATCGGCCCTTCGATATTTCGGGAACCGGCTCGACGAACAACTTCGCTGAGTTGATCGACCTCATCGCAGCTGTTCGCTCGAAATGCCACCCTGTTCTCATTTGCTACATGTGTTCTTGACTCCGTGACTCCGACGAACGGCTCGAACTCTCCCGCCTCGAACTGAAGCCAGCCCTCGATCTGCACTGGTTGTGTGAACCCAAGGGCAGGAAGAAGCGACTCGTAATACGGGGTCGCAGCCGCCAGATTTGGAACACGGATGTCGATGTGATCGAAGAATTGGCGCATGAATGCAGTCAGCTGGATTTTGACGCATTGATCGATTCGAGTTCCTGCATTTCGGCTGGATTCAGCCGGAATTCCAGTGCGCCGATAACCCCTTCCACCTGCTTCGGCGTGCGTGCGCCAACTATCGCGCCGGTCACGGCGATGTTTCCGAGCGTCCAGGCGATCGCAACTTCCGCGGGCGAACGTCCATGCTGCGCTCCTATGTTCCTCAATCGTTCAACGATTTGCAAATGCCGCGACAGTTGTGGTTCCTGAAAGCGCTCGTTGCGCTTGCGCCAGTCGCCTGATGGAAGTGACGCAATCCGCTCGCGCGTCATCGTTCCGCTCAGAAGGCCGGATTCCATCGGCGAGTAAACGATGACGCCGACGTGCTCGCGCTGACACCAGGGAAGCTGTTCCTTTTCGACGTCGCGCCGAATCAATGAGTAAGGAGGTTGAAGACTTGTGATGGGCGCGATTTCATGCAGCGCCTTCATCTCGGCAACGGTTGCATTGCAAACCCCAATTGCCCGGACCTTGCCCTCTTTCTGAAGCGCCGCGAGCGTCTGCCAGCCCTCAATCGTTTCCGCCATGTCGTCGGCCGTCCAGTGGATCTGATAGAGATCGATCACATCGGTCTCCAACCGCTTCAGACTTTCCTCGCATTCGCGCCGCACGGACTCTGCCTTCAAAGAGTAGCCCACCTTGCCCTTGTCGTCCCAGATCATGCCGCACTTGGTAAAGACGTAAGGACGCTTTCCTTTCCATTCCGCAAGGGCGCGTGCAACAACCTTCTCCGAATGCCCCAGCCCATAGACGGCCGCCGTGTCGATCCAGTTTATCCCAAGTTCCAGTGCTCGATGAATGGCGGCAATCGATTGCTTGTCGTCCTGCGATCCCCACCCGAATTCCCAATCTCCGCCAATGGCCCACGACCCGAATCCAACTGGGCTGATGGCAATATCTGAAAGTCCCAAGGCCTTGTTCATGCCGGACGCTATCACAGATTTCGCTGCTTTCAACGTGGGGAAGCGCGAGCGGCGGACCCTCCATGATCGCCGCGGTTTGAGTCATCCACACCTCGAACGTTTTGCGTTTGTTGTCATCCTTTTTCTGTTGCAGGATGGCTTCGATGAAAAACCATCCATTGACGCAATGGTTGCAAGGTTTTGCCTTAATGGGATGGATTTTTCTGGCCGTGCCGCTCCAGGGTTTCGCCGCGTTCCAATCCATTCGCAATATCCAGTCCGACCACTGGCAAACCTCCGATGGTTTGCCAAACCACAACGTTGTTTCCCTGGTTCAAACGGGCGACGCCTATGTCTGGCTTGGAACAACCGGTTCCACAAACAGCCTCGTGCGTTTCAACGGAGTCGAATTCGCCTCTCCGGCACCCATGACGGCTGGCGGCGACCGGGACCACACGCGGCTCGCGTCCGGCAGGGAAGGCAGCTTATGGATCACCAAGTCGTCGAACACCAACTCGCTGGTGCGGTGGCAGCATGGGCAGGCGGCTCGATTCGAAATCGCTCTGCCGCGCCCAGGCGCAAGGGGAATCCCCCTGTATGAAGATCAGCGCGGGAATCTTTGGCTGGGTGGAGGTGGGTTGCTGGTGCGGACGGCTGAGGGGCACGTACAACGATTCCCCACGTTCGCCGAGCAGTTCGGCGAAGTGCGGCAGATTGCAGAGGATGGCAGCGGCACAATCTGGCTGGCCACCAGCCGGGGCCTGGTGCGTTGTCAACCGGATGGTTTTGATCGCCCCTATCCAATCACCAACCGGTTGACCGGTGTGTTCTGCAGCCGCGATGGAAGCATGTGGGTGGGCAGCGATCTGGAACCCGCCCTCGTTCAGATTACGTCCAGGGGCGGATTGATTACATACGCCCGAGCTGAAGGTTTGGGCCCGGTTGGTGTCTGGGCGATGTGCGAGGACGCAGAAACCAACCTTTGGGTCGGGACTTATTCGGGGCTTTATTGTGTGCGCGAGGGCCGGGCTTTCGCGGTCGAGGAAACGGATCTGCGAACCGCGTTTATTTTTTCCCTGCTTTACGACCGGGAGGGCAGTCTTTGGATCGGCACCGCAGATGGGTTGTATCGCATCCGCAACAATCCGATTGAGCACTATGGATCTTTGGATGGATTGGGGCCAGTCAGCAGCATTACAGCTGGTCCCAGCGGAATTTGGGCGAGCATCTTTTCCCGCGGCATCTTCCGGCGAGAGGGTGAGGTGTGGACCAACCGCGTGGCGATTCCCGATCTTCTGGGCGACTTCCGGTTCATGGAAACCACCCAGGGCGACCTTTGGGTTGCCACCGACACGCGTTGTTATCGCGTTCGCAACGGCAGAACCATTCCAATGCGAACCATCGAGGGACGGGCAGTTTTCTGTGAGGCTGGGGACCGCATTTGGATCGTCACGCCCACCAACCTGTTCTCGTTTCATGACGAGACCCTCACATCGATCGGAAATGGATGGCCCGCGATGAGCATTACCGCGGTAATCACCAACCGAGACGGGGGCGTGCTGATCGGATCCTCAAAAGGTTTGTTCGAATGGTCTGGTAAACTCAGCCAAACGCTTGACCTGGGAAAGCAGATTCCAGGATCGCGCATCACCGCGCTCGAGTGGGAGGGCGAAACCTTGTGGCTGGCAACTGATAAGGCCGTTGCGCGACGCCGGTACGATTGGAAGTCCATCGATGCGGAGGGCGTCCTGTCGGAACTGGGCCGCATCAACAGCATGCTCGTGGAGCGGGATAATCTATGGTTCGGTTGTGCGAATGGATTGTTCCGAATCCGGCGCAGTGACGTGGATCACTATCTCGAGGGCGCGGCGCGGCAGCTGGGCGTGGTGCAGTTCGGCAAGGCGCAGGGGATGCGAGCTGGTTATCTCGGCGGCTCCCCATGGGGCCAGGGCGCGGCGCGCGGCGCCGAGGGACGTCTCTGGTTCGCGTCAAAAACTGGCGTCGTCGCAGTGAACCCCAAGGGCCTCCGGGATCCCGAACCGCCGCCTCTGGTAATCGAGCACGTATTGTTGGATCAACGGACGGCTCCCGGGTTTCCTAAAAATCCAGAGGCCGAGATCAACGTGCCGCCTGGGACGAGCAGCGTGGAAATTCATTATGCCGCCTTGACGTATGTGGAGCCGGGAAAGGCGGTTTACAGGTACCGATTGAAGGGCTTGGATCCGGAGTGGGCCCACGCGGGAAACAATCGGGTGGCGCGGTTCACCAAATTGCCGCCTGGCGAATACGAGTTTGAGGTGCACGCCCGGAATGCCAGCGGCGCCTGGAATGAAAACGGAAGCCGGGTCCATTTCGTGCAAGAGCCGTTTTTCCATCAAACGCGGGCATTTTTGATTTTGTGCCTGCTTCTGGGAATCGTGGTGCTGCTGCTTCTGGCCGCAGGGGCCACGGCGGTCGCCCACGGTATTTCAACGCGCAAGATGCGGCAGCGGCTGGCGCTGGTGGAAGCGCATCAGGCGCTGGATCGAGAACGCGCACGGATCGCGCGCGACATTCATGATGACATCGGCTCAACACTGACGCGCATTGTGCTGCTTACCGAGCTGGCCGGACGCGAGCCGGAACAGGTGTTCACCCCCGAGGGCCATTTATCGGCGATCCGGGGTGCTGCGCGGGAAATCACCCGGCGCCTGGACGAAATCGTGTGGGCGATCAATCCGCGCAACGACACGCTGGACGCGCTGGTTTCGTACCTGAGCAAACTGGCAACCGATCTGGCGCGCACCGCGGGATTGCGATGCCAGTTGACCATTCCTCCAGTGATACCCAGGCGGCCGATGAATGGCGCGGAACGATTGAACATTTTTCTCGCCTGCAAGGAGGCAATGCACAATGCCATCAAGCATGCCTCCGCCCGGAAATTGCAGCTCCGGATGACGCTTCAGGAGGACGGATTCACGCTGGAAATTTGCGACGACGGCGTGGGATTGCCATCGGCGATCCCCGAACAACGGGGCGACGGTCTGGGTAACATGCGCGAGCGGCTGGCAAAGCTGGGAGGGACTTGCGAGTTCAACAGCGTGCCCGGTGAAGGGACCACCGTCCGTTTCAAGGTCATGCAACCCAGATTAGAATCGCCCGTGTCCATCAAACAGGCGACTTGCCGGTTATGACGAAGCACAACAAGGTTGTGAGGATGGGAATCGCAAGCGAAACGCCAAAGCCGGTGGTGGCGCCGAGTTCGACGCGAAAGCCGCCGGGCAAGATCCGCGTGGCTATCGTGGAGGACGACGCCGAGTTGCTCGCCGCGCTGGCGAGATTGATCGATACCGACGCGGGTTTTCAAGTGGAAGGACGCTTCAACTGCAGCGCCGCGGCGCTGGAGGGTATTCCACGATTGAATCCTGACGTTGTCATCATGGACATCAATCTGCCGGATGTGGATGGAGTGGAGTGCGTGCGACAGCTCAAAATGATTTGTCCCCAGCCACAGGTGCTGATGCTGACAGTTTATGAGGATACGGAAGCGATCTTCAGCGCGTTGCGGGCCGGGGCGGGCGGTTATCTGCTGAAGCAAACTTCGATTGAGGAACTGCTCGGGGCGTTGCGCGAGATCAATCGCGGCGGCTCCCCGATGAGCAGCCATATCGCCCGGAAGGTTGTTGAATATTTCAAAGAGGAGGCCACCCCCAACAAGGAAATGGAGATGCTCTCCGCGCGCGAGCGCGAAGTGCTTGAACTCGTTGCGGAAGGTTACCTGTTCAAGGAAATTGCCGACCGGATTGGCGTGAGTTTTGGAACGGTCCACACCTACAGCCGCCGCATCTACGAAAAGCTTCAAGTGCGCTCGCGCACTCAGGCAGTCGCCAAGTTTCGGCGCGGCTGACAAACGGCAGGCAGTTGGCGTCGCGCTGCAGGATAGGCGAAGGGTGTCTCCTGTTTAGTCGACAGGACAGCGTTCCCGGGTCTGCTATTCTGAACCCGAAAACGTCACCACCTAAATGCCATTGATCATCACCTTTGCCTGCCGCTTGTTGTCCGTCCTCACTCTTGCGGCGATAGCTTTGAACCCTCCCGCGCTGGCAGCTGAACTGTTCGTCAGTCCTGCGGGCGATGATTCAAATCCCGGAACGCAGGCCCGGCCGTTCGCTTCGGTCGAACGCGCGCAAATGGCCGCTCGCTTTGCACGATCCACGTCGCCCGGATCCAGCGTGATCGTTACGTTTGGCCCGGGAGTGTATGAGATGCAAAGGTCCCTGGAATTCACACCCTTGGATTCCGGAATCTCGGCAGAGCAACCGACGGTTTACCGCGCCCAGCCAGGCGCCGAAGTGATCATAAGCGGCGGCCGGCGCGTCACTGGCTGGCAGGCGGATTCCCAAAGACCGGGGATATGGAAGACGCGCATCCAACGAACAGGGGATCAGGCCGCGGGCGAATGGCGTTTTGAGCAGCTTTGGGTGAATGGAGCGCGAGCCACGCGTGCGCGAACGCCGAATGCCTGGGATTTCTCGATTTTGAAGGGGGTCGCGGAAGAGCCATCTGGCGATCGCAGGCGGCCTTATCGACATACATTCACTGTGAAACCGGAAGATGCTGCAGCACTGCGGGGCTTGCCAGCGGAAGAATTGCAGGATGTGCAGATCCTCGTTTTTCACAAATGGGACACAACCCGCGAGCGGCTTCGAGAAGCTGCTCCTGCCGATGGACGATTAGTTTCCGATGGGGCAGTCATGAAATGGTGGAACCAGATGCAGCGCGGGGGCCTGTATCTGCTGGAAAACTTTCTGGGAGCGCTGGATTCGCCCGGTGAATGGTTTCTGGATCGCGAAGGCTGGCTATATTACCAGCCGCGACCCGGCGAGGATCTGAGCAACGCGGAAGTGATCGCGCCGATGCTGGAGCACCTGGTGTCGATCCAGGGAGCGCCCGAAATGCAGGTGCAGCATCTTCGTTTCGAAGGTTTGAAGTTCCGTCACGCGGAATTGCGAATTCCTCCGGAGGGGTATGCTCCGAACCAGGCTGCGATGAATGTGACGGCGGCGGCCATTGCGCTGGACCATGCCCGCGGGATTCAATTCACCCATTGCGCCGTTGAGCACATCGGCGGCACGGCCATCTGGTTCCGTCGAAACACCCAGGATTGCGCCGTCGAACATTCCCGCGTGTTTGACGTCGGCGTTAGCGGAGTGCGCATCGGCGAGACCGGGATTGTTCCGAGCGACGTCCGGACAAGCGGCATCACGGTTGACAATTGCATCATTCAGAGCGGAGGGCGAATCCGGCCCGATGCCGTGGGGATCTGGATCGGCCACAGCGCGGACAATGTGATCCGCCATTGCGACGTCGGGGATTTCTTCTACACCGCGATCTCGGCGGGCTGGCGCTGGGGATATGGAGAAAATGGAGCGAAGCGAAACCTGATTGAGTTCAATCATCTGCATCACATTGGTTACGGAATATTAAGCGACATGGCGGGCGTTTATACGTTGGGCAAATCAGAGGGAACGGTGGTGAGGAACAACGTGATTCATGACGTCTACGCGGGCAGCTACGGCGGTTGGGGACTGTATTGCGATGAGGGAAGTTCGCACATCCTCTTCGAAAACAATCTGGTTTACGACGTCCTGGATGGCGGCATGCACCAGCATTACGGGCGCGAAAATGTCTTTCGGAACAACATCCTGGCATTCAGCCGGGAAACGCAGATGGCCGTCACCCGCGCTGAACCGCATCTGTCGTTCACGTTCGAGCGGAACGTGGTTTACTGGGATCAGGGGGAATTACTGGCGTATGGCGGTTGGAAGGGTGCCAAAGTGCAGTCGCGCACGAATCTTTATTGGAGGCCGGCAGGGCAGAAAATTGATTTCGATGGCAAGACATGGGACCAATGGCGGGAGCAGGGAAACGACGCCGGTTCGATCATAACCGATCCGCTCTTCGTGGACGCAGCGCGCCGCGATTTCCGGTTGCGGGCGGATTCACCCGCTTCGCGGATCGGGTTTCAACCGTTCGATCCGCGACGCGCGGGCGTTTATGGTTCTACTGCGTGGAAGAATCTGGCAGCGGACCGAACGTGGCCCCCGGCATTTGTGACGCCCACACCGGACCCTGTTCAACTTCACGACGACTTTGAAGATCGCACGGCATCGCCATTGCTGAATGTGGCCAGCCTCAACCAGGGGAAACGTTCGGACTTGATCGTCATCACGAATGATCCCGCCGACCCAGGGAACCATTGCCTTCGATTCGAAGACGCACCGGGCCTGGATCGCGATTTCTATCCATTCCTGAATTGGAATCCGCATTACTCCTCTGGTGTGGCAAAACTGAAATTCGCGATCCGCCTCGAGACCGATGCTCAAGCCAAATGCGAATGGCGTTATGGGAGCCGTGGCATCGTGGGGCCCAGCGTGGATTTCCGTGGCGGGGGAGTCTGGGTTCGGGGGCGCCAGTTGTTGAGCGTTCCCGCCGACACGTGGTTTCAAGTCGAAATGCGCGCCACCCTTGGCGAGCCCGAGCCTCGGTGGGATTTGATCGCCACGCTGCCAGGCGCGGCGCCGCGTGAGTTCAAAGGGTTAACCTGCGATTCGCGTTGGGCTGGTGTTGGCTGGGTGGGTTTTATTTCCACTGCCACGCAACGCACGATGTTTCACCTGGATAATATCAAGATGGAGAATCCAGGTGCGGTTCAATGCTCAATGCTTCGGAGCCATTCCATGGCCGACTAAAATGCAACTACTATCCTGTCTATGAAAAATCGGACCCGGCGCAGCTTCATTCGACACGCCGTCATGGGAGGCGCGGGCGCTTTCGTGTTTCCCAGGCTGATGTCTTCGAACATTTGGGCTGCGGAAACCCCACCCAACTCCCGATTGACCATCGGATTCATTGGCATGGGAACGCATGCGCGGTCACTGCTCAATTCGTTTCTCAGGCATGACACCCAGGTCGTTGCGGTGTGCGATGTGGATGCCAACCGCCGTGAGGAAGCCCGGCAGCGGGTGGATGAATTCTATGCTGGACGGGCAGGCGCGACGATGCAGCCGGCGAGTTGTGCCGCTTACAAGGACTTCGAGGAAATCATCGCACGCAAGGACATCGACGCCGTCTGTATTGCCACTCCGGATCATTGGCATGCCATTATCACGCTCGCTGCCTTGCGTGCCGGCAAGGACGTGTATTGCGAGAAACCGCTCACGCACAACATCCACGAAGCCGTTGAGGTGATGAAAGCCGTCACCGGGAACGGCCGCGTGCTCCAGACCGGTTCCATGCAGCGCTCCAGCAGCGAATTTCGGGTCGCGTGCGAACTGGTTCGCAATGGTGCGATCGGAACCGTGAAAAGCGTGGAATGCAGTTTCGGCCCGCCGCCCATTCCCTGCGATCTGCCAGAGGAACCGATCGAGCCGGGGCTGGATTGGGATCGATGGGTGGGGCCCGCTCCGATGCGGCCCTATAACTCGATCCTGAGCCCCAGAGGAGTGCATAAGCATTATCCTCGCTGGCGTCTGTATTCCGAGTTTGGCGGCGGCATCGTCGCAGATTGGGGCGCGCATCATCTCGATATCGCGCAATGGGGCCTGGGCATGGATGCAAGCGGGCCGGTGCGGGTTCTGCCGCCAAAGAGCAGGGGCGACAAGGAAGGCGCGCAGCTGGTTTATGCCGGAGGGATTTCGGTGAAACACGTGAACGGTTTCGGAGTGGATTTTTCCGGCAGCGAAGGCCGGGTGCGAGTGAACCGCGGAAAGTTCATATTCGAGCGCGAAGGAAAAGTAATCGCTTCGTGCAGGGGAGAACCTGACGAGGAAACCAGTGTGGCGCAGCAGGTTAAAATCGCGCAGGAATTCCTCAAGGATTCGAAAGTGAACCTGTACGTGAGCAAGAGCCATGTGGGCGATTTCCTGAACTGCGTGAAGTCGCGACAACAACCCATCACCAACGCGCAAGTCCGCGGGCGTTCGGCAATTTGTTGCCACCTGTTGAACCTGGCCTATCGGCACCATCAGGAGATTGGCTGGAATCCCGAACAGTTATCATTCGCCACGGGCGGGGGTGACCTCAAGTGGTTGACGCGCGAATATCGTGGTCCGTGGAAGGTCTGAGCATGGATGAATTCAGGCGACACGACAGCGAGCTAGCAGACGTCGCAAACTTCCGCGCGCCAATTCCAATGACAAAGCTCGCGAATCTCTTCTCAATCCAACCAGCTGTAAACATGAACCCATTATTCTCTTATCTTCAGGCCCCGTTCCGATATTTCATCCTGTGGGGACTCGCTGCGACGGCCATTGCACACGGCGCGGACATGCGTGAACAGAACGACGCGCGGATGGAATGGTGGCGCGAGGCGAAGTTTGGCCTGTTCATTCATTGGGGCGTCTATGCGGTTCCGGCGGGAACCTATCAGGATAAGCCCGTCGCAGGCATTGGCGAATGGATCATGCTTCGCGGCAGAATTCCCGTCGCTGAATACCGCGCGTATGCCACGCAGTTCAATCCGGTGAAATATAATCCCAGGGCATGGGCCAAACTGGCGAGGGAGGCCGGCATGAAATACATCGTCATCACGGCGAAACATCATGATGGGTTCGCGCTTTTCCCTTCGGACGTGACGGACTGGGATATCGCCGACGCCACGCCGTACGGCAAGGATTTGCTCGGGCCGCTCGCAGCTGCGGCCCGCCGCCAGGGATTGAAGTTCGGCACGTATTATTCCCAAGCTCAGGATTGGACGCATCCCGGCGGCGCAAAATCCGGCCACCGGGAAGGCGGAGGCTGGGATGAGGCGCACAAGGGAAATTTTGACGAATACCTGGAGAAGATCGCCGTGCCGCAAACGCGCGAGATCCTGACGCGAATCAAGCCGGACATTCTGTGGTGGGACACTCCGGACTGGATGACGACCAATCGGGCAAAGCGGCTTCACGAACTCACCGCGCTGCGGCCGGGGTTGATCACGAACAACCGCCTCGGCGGCGGATATCGCGGCGACACGGAAACTCCCGAGCAGCACGTTCCTGCCACGGGCTTCAAGGATCGTGATTGGGAAACCTGCATGACGATGAACGACACCTGGGGTTACAAGAGTTACGATCACAACTGGAAATCCACCGAGACGCTGCTCCGCAACCTCGTGGACATCGTCAGCAAAGGCGGCAATTACCTCCTCAACGTTGGCCCGACGGCTGATGGCCAGATTCCCGCGCCAAGCATTCAGCGCCTCAAGGAGATCGGCGCGTGGATGAAGGTCAACGGATCGAGCATCCATGGCACGACTGCCAATCCATTCGCCAAATTAAGCTGGGGGCGTTGCACCAAGAAGGTCACCAGCAAAGGCGGCACGCTCTACCTGCATGTGTTTCATTGGCCAAACGATGGGCGTCTCGTCGTTCCCGGCCTGAAGAGCAAAGTGACTCAGGCCCGCGTTCTCGCCACGCGTCAAAAAATCAAAGCGAGTGTTGAAGGCGACAGCGTGGTTTTGTCCCTGCCAACCACAGCCCCTGACGCCGTTGCCAGCGTAATTGAAGTGAATTTTGCCGGGCCTCTCGAAATCGAGCGGATTCTTCCCGCTCCAGCGGCGGACGGCCGCATTGTGCTGGGCGCGGATATTTCCGATCTGCATAACAGCATGCACGCGAATGCGAAGGTGGAAGGTTCGGGCGCCGATGCGAAGATCACACACTGGGATAATCCTCAGTCGCGGGTGACTTGGGAATTCCGCGCAACTCAGGCGGGGACCTTCAACATTCAGGCCGATATCATCGGATCCGGTTCCGGAAAGCTGGTGTTGCTGCTGGATACGAGCCATGCCGTGGCGACGGTTCCAGAGGAAAGTTCCAAGGCGGCGCGCACCATTGACCTAGGGTCCATTTCGATTGCGCGCCCGGGCGACTACACACTGGAACTCAAGCCAGACAAATCGGAGTGGAAAGGATTCGAACTGAGGCGGATAACCCTCATTCCCGCACAGTGATGAAAAAGAAATTCTCCCTATTCCAATGGCGGCCAGGGGTTCGGCTGGCATTGATGCTCGGCGTGCTGCTGGCAATCACTCCCGGCGTTTTGGGAGCAGTCCGAAAGCCGATCGCGTTGCACCCGGAAAATCCGCACTATTTTGAGTTTCGCGGCAAACCGACCGTGCTGGTCACGTCTGCGGAGCACTATGGCGCGGTGATCAACCTGGATTTTGATTATCGCAAGTACCTCGATGCGCTGGCGAAGGACGGGTTAAATAATACGCGCCTTTTTTCGGGCGCATACGTTGAGCCGCAGGGAGCGTTCAACATCGCCCGCAACACCTTGGCGCCGGAGGCGGGCCGCTTTATCTCTCCGTGGGCACGCTCCAATGTTCCAGGTTATGCAAAAGGCGGGAACAAGTTCGATCTCACAGAATGGGACGCCAACTACTTCAAACGGCTCAAGGCGTTTATGGCCCACGCCGGTCGGCGCGGGATCGTCGTGGAATACGTATTCTTCTGCCCGTTTTACAAAGAGATGCAGTGGGAACTCAGCCCGCAGAACATCAGCAACAACATCAATGGCATCGGCGCAGTCACGCACACGAACGTTTACACGCTGGACAAACATGGCGGGCTGCTCGCGGTTCACGAGGCACTCGTCCGCAAGGTGGTGGCCGAGCTCAAAGAGTTCGACAACGTGATGTATGAAATCTGCAACGAACCGTATTTCGCCGGGGTGACGATGGAATGGCAGCACCGGATTGCCGACGTGATCACGGATGCCGAGAAGGACTTCCGGAACAAACATCTCATCACCCAGAATATTGCGAATGGCGCAGCCAGAATTGAAACGCCGCACCCGGCTGTCTCCGTGTTCAATTTCCACTACGCGCATCCTCCCGAAGCCGTGGGCTTGAATTATCACCTGGACAAAGTCATCGGCGATAATGAAACCGGATTTGCCGGAACGAACGATCGTCCCTATCGCGTCGAGGCGTGGGCGTTCATCCTCGCGGGCGGTGCGCTGTATAACAACCTGGATTACTCATTCGCCGTTGGGCATGAAAGCGGGACGTTCGTTTATCCCAGGACCCAGCCCGGCGGCGGAAATACGGGGTTTAGGCGGCAAATCAAGACCCTGAAGGACTTCATCCACGGCTTTGACTTCGTGAAAATGAAACCATGGGACGGGATCGAAGTGGTGTGCCTGAACACCAATCACACCACGCACGTGCTGGCGGAGACGGGAAAGGCGTATGCGATTTACATCGGCCCGAAGAAACCGCGTGAAGCAGCGAAGCCGCAGGACCATGAGGCCACCATTGCGGTTAACCTTCCCGCAGGGAGGTATCGCAGCGAATGGATCAACCCGCTGACTGGGAAGATCGACCGGCGCGAGACGCATCGCCACCGCGGTGGGCGGCTTGTCCTTCAATCGCCCGTGTACCGCGAGGATGCCGCGCTGAAGCTGGCGCGGCGGTAGGCTGGCGCCGCGTTTGAAAGGATGCGAACGGAGCGTGAGGGCACTGTCTCCTATTTAGTGGACAATACAAACGCGGTCGCCGCGGGCAAAGTGTTCACCGTTTTCCAACCCCAACCCGAACCAAAATGCCAATGAAAATTCCGACCCTGCATTCTCCGCCCCTGAAGGTTGGCCAGTCGCTGGCCACCATAGTTGGACTCCTGTTGACCGCCACCAGCCTGAACGCCGCCGTCATCTTCCAGTCGGATTTTAACGGGCCCGACGGTGGCACGGGCGGACCCACCGACATGGTGACGATCGGTGGCACGGGCGCAATCATCGCCGACGGCACCACTGTTGTGGGCGGCATCTCAAACAGTCATCCGTTCACTCCAAGCAGCGGCAGTTACTTGAATGTGAAAAGGCTGAACAGCGAGGGAACAGTTTATATCCCGGCACAATTCACATTTGCCTCGGATGCCAATTCCTGGCTTGCGTGGCAGGGCGCGGACATTCCGGGCCAGGGGGAAACCACCAACACCGCCTTGCACGCCGCCTTTGACGCATTCTTCCGGATCAACAGCGCGGTGGATGCAACGACGATCTCCTCCGCTTTTCGTCCGATGGACGGCGTGGTCTGGGGCGGAGGCGGGGGCGACGGTTTACGCGTTTGGCTGGGAGGCGACAACAAGAAGCAGATCATCATGGAAATGATCGCACTCAAGTACGACGACTTCAGCCCGGCAGCCATTTCGGATTTTGTCGGCGGACCGGGCGCTTCGTCCGACAGCTTGAGACGCGTCACACTCGGAGGCGGTTCCATCGTTGCCGGCGTCCCTTATCATGTGGCGTTCACGCTGACCACTGACCCAACAGGACTCACCACTGCAAAACTGTTTGTCATCGCCGGCACCGACGAGATCAACCCCGGGCAATTGCCCGTATCGTGGGCATCCTTCCGGCTGAACGCCGCGGTGATCAGCAATGCGTTCGTAAATGTCCCTTGGAACTACGGCATGGGCCATGGCCCGGCAGGTCCGTTTGACATCGATTACGAAACCTCCCGGATCTACGACAGCGTCCCGGAGACATTCACGGCCTTGGAAGGAACCCCGCCGCCTTCGGCCTTGATTTTTCAGGCCGATTACAATGGGCCGGGCAACGGAACGGGCGGCACGAACAATGTGGTTACCCTGGGTGGCGGCGCGACGCTGGGAGCCAACACGGTGAATGGCACCAACTACCTTTCGGACGCGAACCCTTTTGCTCCCGGGAGCGGAAAATATCAGGAGGTCATCTTTAACGGGACAGGCGTGAACTACAACTGGGTCAATCCCTTCACTCCAGTCAGCGTCGCTCAATCGTGGAATGCCATGATCGGGGCTCCGCTGGTTTTCAACGGCCGCACCAACCTCAACCTGAACGGCGCGATGGATATTTTCGTGCGCCCAGTCTCTCTGACTTCCCCGACCGACATCAGTGGATTTCGATTCGACCTCGGGTTCAGCGAACCCATGCGGATCATCTTGAATGGCAACAACGCAGGTTTCCTGCAGTTCCTGCTTCAAGCGAGGAATCCCACCGCCAACGCGTTTGGAACAACCCCCGACAGCTACACGGCATCGAGCACTCAAGGGTTGGAAAACGGCCTGGCCGCCATGGACAATCCGTTCACGGCCGGAGAAGTGACGCATGTCGGATTGACCTTCAACACTGACACCAACACAGGGTTGATCACAGTCAAAGTATTTGCAGCACCGGGAACCGGGCCAATCGACACGACTTCGGAGGAGGCGTTGCTCGGCACCCAGATGTTCTATGCGGACGGGAGCAAGTTGATCAAAACGCAGCTGAACTGGCCTCTGCTGGCGGCCGTTCCCGCGCCGGCTGTGTGGAATTACGACTCGGTGCGGCTATACCGGAGGGATCCGGGCACATTTGCCGGACTGAGCTCGGTGTCTGCGCCCATGGTATTCCAATCGGTGGTTGCCGAGGACGGCGAAGTCACCTTGACGTGGACTGGTAACGGACAACTCGAGTGGGCGCCTTCAGTGGAAGGTCCGTGGGAGGCCATCACGCCGGCTCCGACGTCGCCGTACACGGAGGAGTTGGTCCCGGGCGATGCCCGCTTTTATCGGTTGCTTGGTTTGTAAGGCTGAAAGCGGACCGTCACTCCACGCGGGGTGACGGTTCCGCGTTTCGCAACTTTGCTCGGAATTTATGAATACGATGGAACTCTTAAAAGCGACTGGGGCTCGGGCGCGGAGGTCGGGTTTTACGTTGATCGAACTGCTGGTGGTCATTGCGATCATCGCCATTCTGGCAGCCATGCTCCTGCCCGCCCTGGCCAAAGCGAAGGCCAAGGCAAAAGCCATCGCTTGCATGAACAACGTCCGGCAGATCAGCCTCGGCACGGCACTGTACGCCGGAGACAACAACGACTTCATGGTTGCGCTGTCCCGTTTCTCAGATGCCCTTCCCGCCGACGCGTGGATTCCCTCCACCGACAAGATTTGGTGGCCCGACGCTTTGCGGATTTATATGGCCACCTCCAATGCGGTCAAATGCGTCAGTGTCGAAAAGGGATTCGGAATTGGGATGAATCATCCGAATGTCGGGACCTACGAAGATCGTCCGCAGATCAAACTGTCGCGAATCCGGCGCCCCTCCGAAACGGCGGCGTACGCGGATGCGGGACAGATCTCAAATCCGACGGAAGCGAATTCCGATCTCTGGAAAGAGGATATGAACGCCACGGCGCCGGTTCACTATCGAACGCGGAATAACGGGAGCCTGTTTGATTCGCTGCCGCAACGCCCCGTCGGACGCCATTCAGGGCGTTGCAACGCTGGCTTCGCAGACGGGCATTCCGCGAGCATTCGGGTGAGCGCGCTTGGCCTCGGCAAGGAATGCTGGCCCGGAAAGGATCCCGGCACAGGGGCCAACGCGACGGGTGACAAAGGCCTTGGCGGAAACGGTTACCATGATCCCCGGTGGTTGTGGGATCTCGAATAATCCGAAAGCGGATTTTCTCGAATAGCGATGGTGATGACGATTTCGTCTGAAGCGGAAGCGGTTTCAACCTCCGCGATTGGTTCCCAGTCAGAAAATCGGAAGAGGTTCATCCGCCCAACGGGCACCCAAGAAATAAGAAGTTGCCGCTTCCCCGAACCACAGCACTCCCATGAATTTCTTTTCCCAGGTAGTTCTGCTTCCTTCTTCGGATTCCGTTTCGAAGTTTGGGTGACGATTGAAATGCGCCGCTTCCAGAGGACTGCGAGAACACATCACTCTGGCGTTTTCAGCCGGTAGAACCGGCTTTCACCGGGTCCAACCGCCTGGACACTTGGCGAGGTAGTTATCGGCGGATCAAACGATTCCCAAGGTCCGTGAACAGCAGGCGCCCATTGAAGTTGGCCATTACCCGTCCAGGAAATAGTGATCTGGCCAGGTGCGGATACGGTGGACTGGAACTTCGGTAGTTCCGAAATGATCGGCAAATTCCCATTCCAATCGATCCGCCGTGCCGCTTCCCCGGTGTCAGGATCGTGAATCGTCAGGACATTGTTCACCATCGTCACCATCGGTTGATCGGGTGAGAGGCGCGCGTCGAGATCCGGCCACGGGTCGGAAGGATCGGGCACGCCGTTGAGGGTGGTTTCAGGAAACATCCGCACTTTGCCGCCGGTGTCTGATGCAAGGTTGGTGTCGTATTGGGTCGCGATGGTAACGTTACGGTGATCTGTATAAGCGACCGCCAGAGACGGTGTGTCACCGGAACCCCAGGTGACTTCCGGTGTCCGGGATGCCAGGGCTGATTGAAACGCGGCGAAGGAATCGAATTCGCCTCCGCTGGCCATGCTCGTGCCGATCTCAATGATGAAACCTGTTTGCGAGCGCCCTCCGTGAGGAACGGCGGTTGCATGAATGATCCTCCAAAAGTTGTCCTGTTGCGGCACGCCCGCCGACGTCAGGGTGCGAATGCCGATGTAGGTGTGGCCTTCCCGCAGAAAATACCAGGTTGTGCCATCGGCATTGGTCATTTCGCTGGTTTCATCCATCGTGAGCGGATACCGCACCGCGCAATCAGTGCGCAATGAATTCCAATGTTCGCTGCGCCGCAGGCTCGGCGGGTTCACGTTTCGATCAGTCAAATAGAAGTCTTGGCGTCCGGAGGTTGGCCAGGGATCGGTTGGCGGAATGTTGAACATGACAATGGCCGTGCTTTGGTGGTGCGCCACCTGCATGAATGGCGAGTGCGGAGCCTGCCACCATCCCAACCCGCCCTCATCCGCGCGCCAATACGGATGCCCCGCCTGGATGTATTGCAGCCTGTCGGTCGAACGGTAGGCCAGGCCCATCCTGCTCCCGTCCTGCAAATAGAATCCCACCGGCACATGGTAGCCAACGACCGAACTCAGGGCGAATTCACGATCGCGCCAGACGCGACGTCGCGCGACGTCGCTGAATATCGGATAATTATTGTGCGGCCAGTTGGGTTCGGAGGTGCGCACCCAGTGCGCTTTGCCCGGCGTATCACTGCTGATATTGGCTATCCGTTCCAGCGCGGGAAGCAACGGGTAGGAAGAAAGCGCCGGGTAGACTGGAAACAGTGTGTCGCTGAACGTGGTGAAGCGGCTGGCGTCGGGAACGCTTTGATTCCAGAACAGCCAGTTCAGCAGCAGCGTGGCGTTTTTCTCGCCGTCCTCCGCGCCAGGGCCAATTCCACCGTTGAGGAAACAAAAGTTATTGAACCGCGGATAGGGATCGAGGATGTAGCCTTCGTACACGTTTGCCGCGAGCTGCGCAAGGATGTGGAGCAGCATGGCTTCAGCAACATGTTTGACCTCGGGATCCTGCGCGAACTCGTAGAGGTGCTGCAGCGGGATGATGTGGACCATCAAATAATTGGGCGACAGCGCCTCGGAAAAGGAGCGGCTGTAACGCAACTTTCCCTCCTTGCGCAGTTCCTCCTTGTTGCGGGCCATCAAAGTCGCGGAGCTTACCTTGGCACTGCCACTCCCGCCCGTGTGCCATTGGCCGGACGGAAACTTCTGCGTCAACAGGTATGAATTGGCGAGCCGCATCAAATGATGGTTTTCAGTTCCGCCGCCATACCAGTTATACATTCTCTGCGCATCGGCACCAATCCGCGCCAACTGCTGGGCGTCGAACCGATCCGCAAATTGATGGATGGCGCGGACAATGCCCAACGGCAGAAATTCGGAGGACGAGAGATCCGCTACAGTCAATTGCGCCAGCAGGTTTGTCGTATAAGTGACCGCGAGGTTGGATTGCGGAGTGCCCGCAGGATGGTTGTGAAACGTGGCGAGATTGTAGGGCATTCCGTATTTGCTCGGGCTGGGCCCCGGCCAGTTAAGCCCCAGCAGCCATTGTTTTCGCGACGTGAACGTCGACCAGTCCGGCGGGGGCGGTTCGGGGAATTCCAACAATACATCGGCTGCAGGAAATATTTCCGGAACGGCGTCGTACAGGCGAATCGTGTCGTAATCCGCGCTGGTGATCGACGTAAAGGTGGCGCCGTTGGGCCGCGCCGACATCGACCACGGGCCTCTGGGAAGTGGGTTGGCCCCGATCGCGTCCGCATCCGCATAGAACGATTGTTTTGCCAGCAGGTTGCCCACACCCACCGTGTCGGAACTCGTGTCCATCTGCCCTGTGCCCCCTGTTCCAAAGACCTTGATGGTAATCTGTCCGTTTTCCGCCGTTTCGATGGTGAAGCCCAAATGCGTCACGCTGCCGAGCGTGAACGGACTGGGAATGCTGGACATTCCGCCCGGCAATGAAAACGAGTTGCCCGTCGTAAAGGCACCGGGAGCCGCGCCCAAGGCCGCCGAGGAACTGGTTAACACCTGCAACTGGAAAGAGGTTCCGCTGGCAAAAATGATGCGAAACGGCTTGTTGATCACGACGTCGACCGGGCGAAACCATCCGGCGCCAGATGCGATGGAGTTCGGGCGCACGAAGATTTCGAACGCACCATTCAGGTTCAAATAATTCACCCCGTTGATGTGGATCGAATCACCCGTCAACGCGGCCCACGAATGGTCCGGGGACACAGGATTGAACGTCGCTATGGTGATCGTGCCCGATCCAGCCGGAGCGGTGGATTTTAAGTATGCGCCACTGCTATTGTTGAAGGGGTCGCCGCTTTGGATGGAGCTGGATGCCGAAAGCGTGCGCGTCGCCCCGAGCGTGGCACCGCCGCTTTCCTGAAAGATGAGGCCACCGTGAGCCACCGGCACCGGCGTGAGCAATGCACCGCCCAGGCAGCAAGCGAGAAGCGGCGACGTGACGATGCCATTCACTCCGGTCAAACTGCGCAAAACGAACTTGAGGCCCGATATTTCTGCAAACGTAGTTTTTGTGATCGATACATCATGCCAGTGGAGCCGGGAATGTCGCGTCCACTAAAGAGGAGACAAGGGCGTGTGGGGTTGTGCTCGACGAGGACGCCGCCAAGTCGCGGTGCGGTAGTGTCTCCGATCCGTCGCGATCCTCCCTGTGCCTCCACCAGATGGGTTGAACTGGATCAGGGATGGCTCAGGCCGGACGCGTGGGCCAGAAGCGAAATGTCACGAAACGTCAGCACACGATCGAAAATCTGGATGTCATCGAGCAGGCCGCGAAGGAAACGGCTTGCTGTGGCGCAGCGGCCGACAACAATTTCAGCAGCCCCCACGCGAGCTTCTCCTGAAGCACTCATGCCGGCGACATTGCTTTCCCCATTCAGATAGAGGTTCATTTCGCGTGTGTCCGCATTCCAGCTGGCGACGACATGATTCCAGTGCCCGTCGGCCACTGGGCTTGAGGTGATCGTGGCATTCGCGCCCACGCTTCCCCCGCCGATCCCGAATGCGACGCAACTCCCTGTCATCGCGATACCCCAATCCGTGTTCACGCCAGGCGTGTCAGCGTCCACGAGACCGGCGCCAAGAAACCATTGATCGCCCGGGTTTCCGGGATTCGTCCCCATCGTTTTCAACCAGAACGCCACGCTAAAACTGCCACTGACCGGGTTCGGCCCGCCGGTTTGGATTACGCTCGAAACACCGTTGAATTCGACTGCGGAATCGCCTTCTTTGCAGTCCGTCGTAAAAGCGACGTCTGTTGCGGACGCCGCCAGCGAAGCGGGACCGGCGTCGGTGAAATCGCCATTGAACTGGAAACGCGACAACGGAGTTGCCGATGAGACCAAACGGCTTGCGCGATAAAACCGGCGCGAGATCGTCGCCGGCGGCAGATCGGTGTAGCTCATGCTGAAGGTTCCCGGGTTTGCGACCAAAGGGCCCGATATTGGCGCGAAGGATTGGGCGATCTCGTTGGCGGCGTAAACCTGGTAGGTGTAGCCCGGAACGGACGGCCAACGCACGATGAACATGCCTGGGTTCGTGTCGAATGAAGCCGTGAACGAGAGCCCCGGTTCCAGGACGTCCAACACTCCATTCAATTGGTCGTCGCGAATGGTTGCGCTGGGAACGGACAGGAATTCCGTGCTGTCAATGTTGCCGTCGCCGTTGCCCGAGGCAATTTGCGATCCGGGCAGCAGCGCACCGCCCTCGTGCGGCGCGTATCCAGCAAGGGCGATGTAGATCAGGGGCGGGACGGCGCCAAACGCTGTGGCCAGATTCAGTTGTCCTTCCATGTATGCGTTCGAAGCCTGCTCGGGAGCAAAAGCGTTCGTTCCTCCATTGTCCCATGCGATCAGGCCCGAAGTGCTGTCGTGTGTCAAAAATGGCACGGTGTTGATGTCGATCGCGACCAGACCCGCCTTGCTTCGCGGAGCTGGCAACAGCCCGCCAGGTTGATCTGTGACGAAAATAAACTGGTCCGCCGCGCCGCTAGCCGGAGCCGCGACATACAGCACTGTGCCTCGAATTGCCGCGAACAACTTTCCGTCCGGCGCAACCTGATAGCCGTGGCTGTCCAGTTTTCCATCCATGTTAAAGCTCGTTGCAGGCGCATTCGAATGAACAACCGAGAAGTGAAGGGTCAATGACTTGCCTGCGACTGCGCCTCGATACGGTGTGGCGGTGATCACATGGTTTCCGAGATTGAATACTGTGGCGGCGTAATTATAGGCGGCTGAATCCCCGATGCCGGGGCCGCTAGCGCAGGGCGCCAAACTGTAGGGCCATTGCGTTCGCGTAACCGCCACGCCATTCATGTCGACGACAACGCTGTCCATCAGCAACGGACTCACGTTCGCGCGAATCGTCAGGTTGGGGGGAAGCGCCGCTTTGTTGAGAACGGCATTGGGTTGTATTGGATCGAACCCCGGTACGGGCGCATCGGTATCCGAGTCAATCAACGTGAAGCTCGTTGTCGCGCCTGTGATGGTTTCCGGTTTGGCTGGCGCCTTCAACCACCGTTGTTGGGTGAATGCGCCGTTGCGCGCAACATCCCACACTTCGAATCGTACCCAGTTTGCTGCTGACAGATCGGCCGGCATCACGAGTTCGCAGGTTTCGAATTCGATTCCATTCGTCAGCGCGCGTTTGAGCTTGCGGATCCCGTTGTCGTCGCCCCAGGTAATTTCTGCGAACGCTGGCGGGAAATACCATTCCACAGTCGCCGTCACGCCAGCGCTCGTGGCGTTCCATCGATGGATCAACAGTTCTCCCGTGGTGGTGAAAAACTCTCCGTTCCGCACACACTCCACGACGCTTGCCCAATTAGTCTTTGAAGGAAATTCCTGCAACTGAAGATAGTTCACATTCATATGCGCATAGATTTCATGCGTCGCGTCCAGCAGGAATGTGTCCACTTCCCCGAGCATGGATTTGCGATATCCCCATTGCGCAACATCGTCCATCAATTGAAAGGAGCGGAAACCCAATCGATCCTTCGACAAATCCAGCGGCATCGATTTCCAATCGCCAGCGAGGAACGAGTCGTCCTTGAAAAATGCCGTGTTCGCGAAGATATCAGGGTTCTGACGAGAACCCTTGATCCGGGGGTGAGAGGTCCACGCCAGCCCTCCTTCCTCCTGCAGCAACTGGCTCATGTGATCGGCGTCGCCCACTTGATAAACGAGCGGATACGTCCTGGTCCCGGCAACCAGATTGGTCATCTTGAACGGCCGGGTGCCTTGTCCCGGCCATCCTGTAAAATAAACGGGACGGGTGAACATGTAAGACCAGTGCCCCCCGAACCAGTTGTTGTATTCCTCCCCCGGGATAAAAAGGAAATTCTCATCAGAGTGCGCGGCCATGATGTTGAACATGTCATGCAACTCGGCGAGCCGGTTGGTCATGTTGTTGAACGGACTGCCGGGGCCGTGAAACTCCATCGGCTGCACGATTCGAACGCCAATGGATTGCATCGCCTCCTTGAACGGAGTCACTGTATCGCGTCCGCTGCGATAATTCGCGGTGAACTCGGGATGGAAATGTTCCGCCATCGTGTAATGCCCGGCCAGCGGCTTGAAGAAATCTCCATGCGTATAGTCCAGAACAGTAGTCAGCGTCGCTTGCGGCGTTCCGGCCCCCAGGACGAGAAAGACATCCATCCTTTGGGTCGATCCGTTCGGCGCATCCACCCACGGGCGATAACGATTGTCTGCCGAATAGGACATCTTCGTTCCGATAAACTTCTTGCCGGCCTGAAGGAACCCGTAGTTATCACTCTGATCAATCGGATAGATCGCTGCGTGTGGCGGTGACATCACAGCCAATGTCCCAGTGCCACCCGCGACGGTGCCCATAATGGTCCGATGTTTCGCCAGGACGCGGGCCGCTTCGCCGGGAAGGGTTTGCGACAATGAATGGGCGGGCGTCATTTGAAATGTTCCATGACTGTCGCGATAGGAAATATTCGCAAAATCCGCATAAAACAGAGCGTCATAGAGGTAAGCCGCCCACGGCCTGGTCACCTCCATCGACGCCTGGAACTGAACGAAGGGGCTGCCGTCGTAAATGACACACGTCATTTCGCCCACGTACGGTCCGATCTGCAGACCCGAGAATATCAGCCTCGCCCGATGGGGACTGTCACTGACGACGCGCACCTTCTTCGGATCCAGGGAAGATAGATGCGGAATCGGGGCGGGCGAATTGGCATCCACTCGATCGAAGAAAATGTAGGGCCAGCCGGCTTTTTCAAAACGTGAGCCGAGCGTGACGCGATAACGGACATCCACGTCCTGTGCAATCGTGGTGAACGCTGCGCCAGGGCCCCCAGCGGTTTCTACGCTTCGCAGCAGAACTTGCCCCGGCATCAGGTTGAATCGGACCCGGAACGCATTCCCCGACCTGTTCGTCCACGACACGGTCAGCGTGTTGGTCTCCTGACTGGCGACGGCGATCGCGCCGTTTGCGTTGAATTCCGACCAATCCACAATCGCTGGGGTGGCAACGTTCACGGATATCGGCACTGGCGCGCTGGTGTTTGTGCCGTGCGCATTGCTGACAACGACATGGTAAACGCCCGAGTCTGCGGGGGTTGCATTGCTGAGTGTCAAAGAGGAGGAAGTCGCCCCGCTGATGCCGGGCGCGTTGAGAAGGTTGGTGCCGTTCCTTCGCCATTGATAATTCAAGGACGGCGCGCCATCCGCGGAAACATTTAGCACCAAAGTCGTGCCCGCATAAACATTGGTCGCGGGCTGCGCGTTGACCGCAAGTATTTCAGGCGGCGCGTTCGTGACGAATCCAGTCACCACGACTTCATCCACTCGAATCTTGCCCGAATCCTGCTGGATGAAGCCGAAGAAGCCGATCCCAGTGATGGTCTCTGCTGGAAGCGGACTGGCCAACGGCGCACCCACGGTCAGGGTGTTCGTGTTGAACAATCTCCAGGACGCCGCGCCAGAATCGAAACCGAATTCGTTGAGGGTCCAGCTGGAACCATTGCCGGAATCGTTCAATGTTTGCGCGGACGCGTACCATTGATTCCCAATGCGCAAGATAATCCGCTCGGTCGAAGCGGAGGCATTGTTCCGCGAGTAAAAGGAAATGCTTGAAATGCTCTTTCCCTGGAAAAGGCTTGGCGTATCCAGCCAGATGCAAACATTGCTCACCAGATTGCCAGCCCCGAACACAAGGTACCCCACCCCGCCGTTGCCCGCACCCGCCGTGCTGTGAGAGATCGTGGGATAATTTCCGTTCGGAGTGCTCGTGGTGTAATCCGTGACCGCTCCGTTGTGCAACGCAATGGCATGCCAGCCCGGCGCTGCTCCCACGGGACTGTTATCAGGCACGTTCTGATCAAAGCGCGCGTTGAGCAGAACCGCCGCATTGGCGGGGTGAGCGGCGCCTAGGAGAATCATCGACACAACAATCAGTTTGCAGATCGTTCCTATCCCTCGATTTGAATGAACGGGTGGAGTTCGGAATTTCATCAATTTTGGCAGCTTCGATGTGTGGGTTGTGAACTTGGATTGGCAAGTTCGAGAAGACAAGCCGTCCCGGCGAGGACGCTGTCTCGCGCCTCGCCGGCGGCAATGGGGAACGTGCAGTTACTGGATGCGATACCGGAAAAACTCCGATGCGCTTGCTGGCTTCACTGGCACCAGGTTCGTAATGGTTCCACCCGTTCCGGCGTTTGTTGCAATCGCCGTCCAGCCTGGCGTTTGAAGATTGGGAGTGGCCTCGAGGACGTAGTTGCGGCCGCTTTCGGTCCCCGTGCGCAATACCAGGTTGCCGCCGCTCACATACACCCGCTGAATGCTGGGCGAAGTTGCAAGGCTTGTGAAACCATCCACTTGAAACCCGTCCACGCGAAGCCGCGCCGTTGCCACTCCATACATATTGCCAAACAAACCAATGCCTGTGACAGGTTGGTTCGGCAACGGTTCCACGGTGAAATCGCCCAGCGCCAGTGTGGTGATGTCCAACGCCTGCCATGCCCCTGCATCGCTCGTGAAGACGAAGTTCTGCGGCATCCACACCAGCCCTCCTCCAAAATCCTGCATGGACGTGGTTGAGACATACCATTGCCCGCCGATTTGAACAGCCACCTGCAGCGTGCTGGAAGAAAATGAGTTTCGGGTATGAAACTGCACGTTCGTGATGAATCCACTTTGCAGCTGGGGCGGGGTTTCCATCCAGGCGAGAACCGGATTCACGGTGTCGCCCTGTCCCATTACCATGTACCCAATGGCCCCGTCCGCACCCGGACCACGCGACAAGTTCGGGAAGTTCAAACTCGCTGGTGGATTGGGCTCGAACGTGTAATCCGTCACCGTCAAGTTAGTCAGGTTCAATGCCAGCACATGCCATCCAGGAACCTGGCCTATGACTCCAGGGTCATTGGTCGATTGGTTGAACTGTTGATCCACGAAGAGTCTCGCGGAACTCACCGTCAGGTTTACAACGGAGCTGGTAACCGATCCGCCAGGATTGGAAACAACGAGATCATACTCGCCGCTGTCGGATGTGGTTGGATTCACCAGCGTCCAGACATTGGTTGTAACCGCAATGGCAACACCATCCTTGCGCCATTGATACGACAGAGGCGGTGTGCCTGCTGCGGTCGCCGAGAACGTCACGGGCGTGCCAGTCCAGGCAGTGTTGTCCACGCGGTTCAGCGGCGAGACCAGAGGCTCGCTCACAGACGGCGGGGTCGGGGGGAAGGCTGCCGGCTTTCCCGAAACGTGAAGCGCATCAATACGAATTTTTCCGGCCGCCATTACGCCATAGAAACCCAGGGCGGAGATGCTCAGGTTGGGCAACGGCTCGGAAACTGGCCCGATGATCGTGAGCGTCGCCGCGTCCAGCAGCTGCCAGGAGGACGCGTCGTAGTTGAACTCGAAATTGTGGGCTGCCCATGGCACCGCGCCCGCGGTCGTGTCGGTGAAGCCCTGCGACGACACATACCAATTGGTGTGAATGCGAATCGCGACGTAAGTCACCGATGACGCCGAATTGTTGCGCGAGAAGAAGGTGATATTGGTCACCTGCTGATTCTGCAGGATCGTGGTCGTGTCCTTCCACACGAGGCTCGGGGTGGCATTCAAAGCGTCGCCCATGACGAGGAAACCTGGAGCTCCGTCAATGGCGCCGGGCGCTGTCGCACTGCGTGAGATCGTTGGAAAATTGGCGTTGCCACCCACGGTGGTGTAATCGATGACCTGCCCTGAGGCCGTCGCAATGGCAGAGGCGTGCCAGCCTGGAACGGCGGAGACCGCGGCATTGTCCGCTAAGGTTTCATCGAAGTTCTCGTTAAGCAGCCAGACGTTCACGGTGAGCACAGCTGTATTGGTGTTCAGCGCGGAATCCCACGCTGTGACGGTGACGGCATAACTGCCCGCGACGCTCGTGTTCACACTGCCTGAGATCGCAACTCCGGGCGTTTCACCGCTGTTGTCGGTGGCTGCATAAGCCGGGGAGAAGGCGGCGTTCAAGGCGATGTTCGTTGTGTTGCCAAGCGGAAACGTGATGACCGGCGCCGTTGTGTCCACCACCGTGAGTGTGGTCGGCGGCGCGCTGGTGATGCTGCCGTAAGCGCTGCTGACAGCCACCGCATAATTCCCGGCATTGGCAAACGTCGAGGCCAGGGTCAGGACGTCATTGGTTTCATTCAGAATGGGCACACCGCCTTTCTGCCATTGGTAAGTGAACGGTCCCGTGCCGCTCGCGGTTACGGTGATGCTCATTGGCGCACCGCCCACTTCGCTGATGCCGTTGACCGGAACAGTGTCGATGCTGGCGATGGAAGGGGGAATTGCCGACGCAGTGACAGTAACAACCACAACGGCGCTCGTCGTGGCGCCGTAACTGTTGCTGGCGATCAGATCGTAATCTCCGGAATCAGCTGGGCTCGTCGAGGTAATCACCAGTTGTCCACTGGTTGCGCCTGCGAGCGTTGATCCGCTTCCACTCGGCCCGTTGTTCAGCGCGATGCCGCCCTTGCGCCATTGAAGGCTGGATACAGCGGGGACCCCAAAGACGGAGGCTTCCAGGGTGAGCGTGGTCGGAGCAGTGACATTTGCAGCGGGCGAGGCAATCGGTTCGCCGACCACGGGAGCGGCGGGCGGGGTGCCGTTGACCGAGAATTGATCCATCCGGATTTTTCCTGAGACGGGAACGATTCCATAGAGCCCCACTGCCTCGATATTCCCTTCCGGCAGCGGATTGCTGAGAGTGGCGCCGAGGGTCAGTGTGTTTGTGTCGAGCATTTGCCAGGACGTGGCCTCACGGGTAAATGCAAAATAGTTCGATGCCCAAACGCTGTTGCCACCGTTGTCCCTGAAGATGTTCGTTGCTGCGTACCATTGGCCCGCGATCTGAACGACGACCCGCTCGGTGCTGGTGTTGGCGTTGTTCTTCGTGAAGAAAACGATGTTGCTGATCGCACTGTCCTGCAACGCCGGCCCCGCATTGGTCCAGAACAGGGACGGTGTGGAAAAACCGAAGGTGGCCATCACCGTGTTCCCTGTCACACCGCCGAAACCACCGTTGTTCGCCCGGGAAATTGTCGGATAGTTGCCGTTGGGGGTCGACAATGTGTAATCGGTAACAACGCCTCCCGCAGTTTCGTAGGAGATGGCGTGCCAGGAGGTTGCCAGGCCGATGGGACTGTTGTCGGCCACGGCTTGATTGAACTGTTCCAAGACCAGTTGGGCGCCCCTGGAATCGAGGCATAAACCAACCACCGCTGCGGCCAGCAGTAACCGAAGGGAATAGAGGAGTCGTTTCATTTTCATTGAGGTTGAGTTTTTGCGCGGACGGGATCTGGTTTGTGTGGTTTGCGTCTGAGATTCAGCGGTCGGTCAGGCTTTCGCGGGCGGGATTCACAACCCATGTCACTTCATTGTGCGGCTGGTTGTCGTTGTTCCATCGGTTCCGCCATGGTGCGTTGGGTTTCGAATCGATTACTTCGCTGCGCCGCGGACTTTCAACGTGACCGTCAGCGAACATAATCACGGTTCTCTTTTGATGCCGGTTGGAGGGCCATTGCGATTCCGTCGTTGGGTCGAGACTGCCGTCGAAGTACGGCGGAGTCCCGGGAAACGATCCCCCATCGCCGCCCACCTTGGCGTCCGCAACCATGATCATCTCCGATGGATTCCGAACCGCAGAATCCCTGAGTTGGCCTTTCGACAGAGGACCATTGATGTCGCCGCCGAGGCCGAGTTGCATGGGGTTATCGATGTTCAATCCCCAGTTGTTGTATCCGTAGGAGAACAGCGTGTTTGCGGTGATGCCGAACGGATCGAACGCTCCCTGGGGATTGATGCCGCCCAGGGTCAGATTGTTGTTCCGATCCCATGAAGATCTCGTGTCAGCCGCGGGACACCAAAACGCCTGTCGCTTTTCCCCCATGGATCCCAGAAGGCGGACCGGCCAGACGTAATAATGCGAGCCTCCTGCGCCGACCCACGCGCAACCCGGATACATACCATGGTCGCCGACATACATGTGCGCGGCGATTCCAACCTGGCGCAGATTATTCAGGCACGACGTTTGCCGTGCCTTGGATTTGGCGCGGCTCAACGCAGGCAACAACATCGCAGCGAGGATCGCAATGATTGCAATGACGACGAGCAGTTCGATGAGCGTGAAGCCGCTGCACGATCCGTCCGGCCGTTTCGTCCGACCGGGCTTGATGTTCTGGAGGCCAGTCGGGCTGAGGCCACATGTTGATCCTCCCAATGTCACGCGCATGATCGTCTTGATTTCAGTGGTTCGGCCGGGGAATCCGGGTTTGTCGTGCAATGACGGTGATCCTAAACCCGGGCAGTGAAGCGTCCATACCCCTGATCAGGTGAGGCTACCGAAGAAGGACCGTTGCAAAGGCGATCAACCGACCTTTAATTGCGAGTAACGGATCGCGGCTTCCGTCCGCGAGCGGACATGCATTTTCTTATAGATCAGCTTCAGGTAACTCGCGACCGTATCAATGCTCAAAGAAAGTTGCGCAGCGATTTCCTTGTTGGAATAGCCCTTCGACAACAGGATCAGCACTTCCTCCTCGCGGGCCGATAGGTTGACTTCCTCCCCCTGCGGTTTTGATTGCTTGCGGAAATAGCGCACGACCCGCCGTGCAATGGCACTGGTCATTGGCGCTCCGCCGTTGAGCAATTCGTTCAGCGCGACCTGCAATTCCGCGGGAGGGGTGGATTTCAACAAATAGCCATCCGCGCCGGCCTGAAGGGCCAGGAAAACCAGTTCATCGTCCGCCACGGCCGTGAGGATCAGGATCAGCGTGTCGGGCCATTGCGCCTTGAGCCTCGACGTGCACTCGATGCCGGACATCCGTGGCAGGAAAATATCCATCAACACGATGGTGGGACGTGCAACCGGGATTTGTTTGAGCGCCTCCTCGCCCGAAACGCAAACGCACGAGCAATTGAAGCCTGGAAAGGAGTTGATCATCTTGACCAGGCCTTCCCGCAGTTCCCGTTCATCCTCAACCAATGCGACGCTCACGGGACTGCTTCGCGATGCTTCCGATGGAGCACGGGATTCTCTCGTCTCGGGGCTCATGAGAGATGTTTCTTCGCGATCCGGGATTTTGTCCAGCGCCGCCACCAACCGCGCACACCGCGTTCCCGATCCCGGAGCGGAGCCGTCAATTCCACACAACAGCCGCTTCCGGGCTGGCTTGTGATCTGGCAACGGCCTCCGATTTCCCTCATGCGCTGCGACATGTTCGTCAAGCCGTCACGCTCAGGTTTCCCCTGCGCCGGATCAAAACCTTTTCCGTTGTCTTTGATTCGCACGCGCACCTCGTCGTTAACCACCTGGATCGTCAGTTCCACCTCGCTTGCCCCGGAATGCCGCACCGCATTGTTCAGTGCTTCCTTGATGACGAGGAACAGGCTGCGACGTGCTGCAAGATTAAAACTGAATGGCGGGACCTCGGAATCGACGTCCAGCCGGCAGCGCACGGAACTCGCACGCAGGAAGTTCTCAGCGTAACGGCAGATATACGCCTCAAAATCCTGGAGGCTGTCGCGTTGGGAATTAACCAGCCAGACGACTTCATCAATCGAACGCAGCAACCGGCGGCCCGCTTCCGAGATGCTCTCGAACTTCGCACGCATTTCCGGCTGCGCTGCCGCTTCCCGTTGTTCCGCTTCACCCAACAACACGAGCTGTGTGAGGCCTGCGCCGAGGTCGTCGTGAATGTCTCGCGCGATGCGCGCCCGTTCGCGCTGCAGCACCTCCTGCGATTTCGATTGCAGCGCCAGTCGCGCCAGCAGGCGAAAATAGAAGACCACGAAAATGACGGAAGTCGTCAGCATGGTGATTTGAAACCAGCCGCGTTGCCAGAATCGGATCATGACCGGTTGCAGTGCGGATGGAAACAGCACCTGCGGACGATTTGGAAATCCCGGGTAATCATGCAAGTGGGCGACAATGCGGGCCGAGCCCCAGCTCGGTTGCGGGCTGCTTTTCTTGATCCATCCCTTCTGATCGTCGGGTACGATCCGCCACGAGGAATCCGAAGGAATTTCCAGGACCCGCCCGTCATCCAAGTCCACGGTGATGCCGGCAAGCAGGCCAGCGGCACCAACCTCGTTGAAAGCCTGCACTGCCAATACGTGAGATCCCGGCCGCAGCAGCAGCGTCAAATCGTATTCCGTCAGCCGGCGCCATTCCGCGCCCTGGCCAATTTTTTCGCCATCCAGATAAACGTCGTAGGAATTGTCCGCCGTGATGCGCAGACGTGCCTTGCTGATCGCAGAGTTGGCAGGCAGTTCAAACGTTTTCCAGATGCGGCAGTATTGGCGATCCTTGGTTTCATCGGACCAGATCCACGATCCCACGCGCAAAGTTGGATCCATGACCAACGAACCGCAACGCACGTGCAGCTCATCAATGCGGATTTTGCCAGAACCAGCCCCGTGCCCCAGGAAACCAATCGCCTCGATTTCTGCTGAAGGAAGCGGGCCTGCCGCGCGCGCTCCCAAGGCCAGGGCATTGGTATCGAGCAATTGCCAGGACTGAGCTGCGGTGGAGAACCGGAATGTGTTCAACTTCCACTCCACGTTTCCTCCGTCGTCGCCGAAGGTTTGCACAGTCGCGTACCATTGTGAACCAACCCGGACCACGAGCCGTTCGGTCGCGCCCGCCAGATCGTTCTTTGTGTAGAAACTGATGGTGCTCGAAGGACAACCGGTCAAGGGCAAACGGCATTCCAGCCAGGCGAGGACGTTGCTTACGTTTTGACCGGAGCCGAGAACGAGGTAACCCGGCCCGTCCACGCCGTTAACGCTCGCGGTGTGCGACAGATTGGGAAATTTGTCGCCAGGTGTGACAAACGAAAAGTCAGTCACCACTCCGTTGTAAAGCGCCAGGGCTCGCCAGCCGGGGGCACCTGCCACTGGGCTGAAATCAGCGACGGGTTGATTAAAGCTTTCGCGCAGCAACAACTCTGCGTGGGTCGAAACGCCCGTGCCGAGGAGGCAGGAGCAGCAGGCGAGTTTCGCAAGCCATCGGCGAAAACGCCTGATCAAATCATGGTTGCTGGCTTCCATGGATCACGGTTCAGCGTCTTCTACCCCTCTTGTTTTCTTCGCCACAAGTTATTTCTTCCGCCAAAACATTCGGGAATGTCCTCCGATCTTTGAAAGATCGAAGAAAAGATGGGAAATGAGACAAAAAGATAGGTCGGGGCTCCAGGCGGATAAGAGAACATGTTTACTCGTTAAGAGAATGTCACAATTCCATGGAGTTTCCGGAAACATGGTTAGGGAAAGTCGCTGAGTGATAAGAGGATGTTGTTCAAAGATAGGTTTTTGAATTGGAGCGATAGGATTCGCAGCAAAAAAATAGGGAATTGCCTGCGAAAGACGGAATCCAGGTCAAAATGATAGGTTTAAGCCCTAACCCCAAGAAATTTGATTCAGAATGACGGCCGCAGCGGCTTGAGAGACCCGTTTCGCGACAAAAATACCGGAATTTGCCCAGGACCAATGCATATTCGATCCGGTGCTTGAAACATAACAATGCTCGGTGCGACTGACGCCGAAAGAGTGTAAGCGGTAAGCGGCGGGCGTCCTTCTTGAGCGAGCCGGGATGGGTTAAGGTTGCGGTCAATGCAAAGATCAACAAAAACAAGACGAGCCCGTTACAGTGCAGAGGAGCG
>Ga0196970_1000643_pt1 | contig 36805 bp, 22 predicted proteins | sample S1v_513CmetaG_FD_148672 | JGI IMG/M metagenome (GOLD analysis project Ga0196970, IMG submission 148672) | Soil microbial communities from Anza Borrego desert, Southern California, United States - S1+v_5-13C | ecosystem: Environmental > Terrestrial > Soil > Desert | place: USA: California... | reverse complement strand
ATCTCACGCAGCGACCGCGGTGGCTGATGCTCAGAGTTCATCCGGTTCCTTTGGTTGGTGGGTTTACGTCGATTGAGGAACCGTTCACGCACTCATTGTGGGGGCAGTGTCAAGATGCACCCCATTCGGGGCCGACAGGTGGTTGCTGTTTGACATCGCACTCCAAATCCTGCACGAAACCAACACGCATTCGTTGTGTCCGATGGATCGTATCATGACTTCTTCGCCATCCGAGCGTGTCGCGGTTTGCAGTTGGTCGCTGCAACCGGCCGATGTCTTCGATCTCCTGCAAAAACTTGAACAGGCAGGGATCTCCCGCGTGCAGCTCGCGCTTGATCCGCTGTGGAAAAACACGCCGCAGTGGAATCATGCGGCGGCGGAATTGAAGCAGGCGGGCATCAGCGTTATCTCGGGCATGTTTGGTTGTGCGGGTGAGGATTACTCCAGCCTGGAAAGCATCCGCCGCACGGGCGGCATCGCCCCTGACGAGACCTGGGATGAGAATCAGAAACGCATCGACGTAGTCGCTGAAATCGCCGCCGCAATGTTGCTCCCGCTTGTCACCTTTCACGCGGGATTTCTTCCGCATCAAACCACCGACCCGAATTTCAGTGTGCTGTTGTATCGCGTCAGGCATGTGGCCGACGTGTTTGCAAAATTGAATATCAACGTCGCGTTTGAAACGGGACAGGAGACAGCGCCTGACCTGGCGCAGTTCCTGGAATCCCTGGATGCTCCGAATGCTGGCGTTAATTTTGATCCCGCGAACATGCTTCTGTATGACAAGGGCGACCCGATCGCGGCGGTTCGCACGCTGGCTCCGTGGATTCGGCAGGTGCACATCAAGGATGCGCAGCGGACGCAGGTGCCGGGGACGTGGGGCAGGGAGGTGCCTGTCGGATCGGGCGAAGTGAACTGGGCCGCGTTCTTCGGTGAACTCAAGGCGATTGGGTATGCTGGAGATTTTGTGATTGAACGCGAGGCGGCGTCGCAACGCGTTGCGGATGTAAGGCTCGCACGGGAACTTATTGAAAGGTTCGCCGCGTGAGCCAGCCCGCTGCAACGCAGAAGCTGGTGAACGTGGCGGTGGTTGGTCTTGGGTTCATGGGCATGACGCACCTCCGCGCCTATCTGAAGAATCCGCTCGCGCGCGTTCGAGCGGTTTGTGATCCGTCGCGGGCGCCAGTGAACGGCATTCTTCCGGCGGTGGGCGGGAACATTGGAGCGCCGGAAGATGTTCGTCTGGGCCCAGACGTGAAAGTTTTCCGGAAGCTCGAGGATCTGCTGGCGGATCCTGCGATTCATTTGGTGGACATTTGCACGCCGACACCACTGCATCCTGCCCAGGCGATTGCCGCGTTGCGCGCGGGCAAGCATGTGATGTGCGAGAAACCGCTGGCGCGCACCTCGGCAGAGGCGCGGGAAATCCAGGACGTGGCTCGCAGTGCGCCGGGCGTTTTGATGCCGGCCATGTGCATGCGCTTCTGGAGCGGCTGGGGATTTTTGAGGGAGATGGTCCGCGAAGAGCGTTTTGGAAAAACCCTTTCAGCACATTTTTTCAGGGGCTCCGAAAAGCCGGCGTGGGGCAAATCCTGGACGGCTCAAGGAGGCGGCGACCTGGGCGGCGCGTTGTTCGATCTCCACATCCACGACACCGACTTCGTTTACTTCCTGTTCGGACGGCCTGACGCTGTTTTCGCCACGGGGCGTGTCACGGCGGACGGCATGGTGGAGCACGTCGTCACCCAATACCAATATCCGCGCGGACCCGTGGTGTCGGCCGAGGGAAGCTGGCTGCGGGCGCAGGGATTCAACATGGGCTATCAGGTGCAATGCGAGCGTGCGACGATTGAATTCGACCTGGCGCGCGGCACGGAAGCCTTGCGCATCATCGAGCCGGGAAAGCCCGTTGCGGTTGTTCCGTGCGGTGCTCCTGACGGTTACGCCGCCGAGATCGATTACCTGTTGAACTGCCTTGTGAACGGCGAAACGACCGAAAAGGTGACGCCGGCTGATGCGGTCGCCGGGCTTGAAATTTGCGAAGCGGAGGAGAAGTCAATTCGCACTCAGACGATTGTGCCGCTTTGAACACGCGTCGCGTTAATCAATCAAATGAAACATTCGCCCCGCCTGAAACTGTTTGTGATGATGGTCCTGGAGTTCTTCATCTGGGGCGCGTGGCTCCCGCTGATCTTCAGTTACCTTCCAAGCCTGGGATTCACGTTTGCGCAGCAGGCCTGGATCCTGAATGCATTTCCGATCGCCGCGATCGTCGGCCTGTTTTTCAGCAACCAGTTCGCGGATCGCAATTTCTCGGCCGAGCGATTCCTTGGTTTCAGTCATCTGGTCGGCGGCCTTGCGATGCTCGGGCTCGCGTTCACCCAGAGTTTTTGGATGTTCTTCACGTTGATGATGATCCATTGCCTGCTGTACGTGCCGACGATCTCGATCGTAAATTCCATCGCGTTCGCAAACATGCAGGATTCCAAGAAGGAATTCGGGTTGGTGAGAATGGGTGGGACGATCGGTTGGATCCTCGCGGCGTGGCCGTTCACGTTCATCCTGGTGGACTGGGAAGCAGTGCGCGCGGCCAATCCGCAGGGCTTCACGGACTGGATCGCGACCGCTTTGAAATCCGGGCTCACAGGCGCAGCGCTGCAATCGGCAACGAAATGGACTTACATCGTGGCGGGCGTTGCATCCCTGATGCTTGCAGCCTTCAGCCTTGTTCTGCCACACACGCCGCCCCGGAAAGCGGCCGCGGGATCCAGCGAAAAGCTTGCGTGGCTGGAGGCGATGAAACTGTTGAAGCATCCCTTCGTGCTCGTGCTGTGGCTCGTGACCCTGGTGGATTCATTCGTGCACAATGCCTACTTCAACTGGACGGGAACCTTCCTTGGCGCGGCGCGAACGGCGGGCGGCGTTGGAATGGCGGGGAACTGGATCATGCCCGTGATGAGCGTTGGACAGGTGGCCGAGATCCTGACGATGTTCATTCTCGGAGCGACGCTGAAACGCCTGGGGTGGCGGATCACGATGATCGCCGGGATTCTTGGCCATGCCGCGCGGTTCGGAGTTTATGCGTATTTGCCCCAGCACCAGGAACTGATCGTCCTCGTGCAGATCCTGCACGGCGTCTGTTACGCATTCTTCTTCGCCACGGTTTATATCTTCGTGGACGCGTATTTTCCAAAGGATGCGCGGTCCAGTGCGCAGGGATTGTTCAATGTGATGATCCTTGGCATTGGCTGCCTGCTGGCGAATTCCATCTGCCCGTATCTGATGCAATCAGTGTTCACCAAAAATGGCGTGACGGATTTTCGCGCGCTGTTCCATGTGCCGATGATTTCATCGATTGTTGCGGCAATCGCCATGGCATTGTTCTTTCATCCGCCGAAAAGCGAGAAGGTGCCGGAAACCATTCACTGAGTCATATTCGTTCATGCATATGCGTTCATGTTGTTGGCTGTTCCTGTTGATCGGAGCCATCTGCCGGATGCCTGCGGCGGACGAGCCGCGGACGGGGGGCGGGAGTCCGCCGCCGGGATTTAAAGAACTGTTCAACGGCCGTGACCTGAGCGGCTGGTGGGGAGCTGAAACGGAAGACCCGCGCAAGTACATGGACCTTCCCGCAGCCGGCCTTCAGCGGAAGAAGGTGGCGAGCCTTGCCGACATTCGGCGTCACTGGTCGGTCGAGGGTGACGAATTGGTGAACGACGGTGGCGGTCTTTATCTCACGACGGATGAGTTCTTTGGCAACTTTGAGCTGAGGCTCGAATACAAAACAGTTTCGGGGGCGGACAGCGGGATCTATTTGCGGGGTTGTCCGCAAGTGCAGATCTGGGATTCAACCGATGCCAGCAAGTTTGCGATCGGGGCTGACAAGGGATCGGGCGGCTTGTGGAACAACCCAGCCGGCGCGGCAGGCAAGGATCCATTGGCAAAGGCTGACCGTCCGTTCGGGGAGTGGAATCAATTCCGAATCGTGATGATCGGCGCGCGTGTCTGGGTCTGGCTGAACGGCGTTCAAACTGTAAATGGCGCCACGATGCATCATTACTTCTCACGAGAAGTCCCGATTCCGGCGCTGGGTCCCATTCAACTGCAGACCCATGGCGGTGAAATCCGGTGGCGGAATATTTTCTTGCGGCCTGTGGACAATGGCGAGGCGGTGGATTGGTTGCGGCGGGCGGAATTGGCGGGTTTGGATCCGTTGTTCAATGGGCGCGATTTTTCCGGGTGGCTCGGGGCGACGAACTCGTTTGAGATTGCTGAAGGAGTCATCGCGTGTCGAAAAGGGCAGTCAGGAACGCTGTACTCAGCGCGGCAGTTTACGAACTTCACCGTTCGCGTGGAGTTCAATCTTCCACCCGGCGGGAACAACGGGCTCGCGTTGCGATACCCAGGTCAGGGTGATCCGGCCTATTCAGGAATGTGCGAGCTCCAGGTGCTCGATGAACGATATGAAGCGGTGACGGGCCGCAAGATCGATCCGCGCCAGGCACATGGGTCGGCTTACGGAATGGTCGCTGCAGTTCGCGGCTATCAGTTTCCCGCTGGCGAATGGAATTTCCAGGAGATCACTGTGCGCGGTTCCCGGATCACGGCTGAACTCAACGGAACTCCGATCCTTGACGCCGATCTCAGCAAGGTTCGAGAGTTCATGGGAAACAATGCCCATCCGGGCAAGGACCGCGCGTTTGGTCATTTTGGTTTTGCGGGGCATAACGACGCGGTGAAGTTTCGCAACATTTTCATCCAACACATTCCGTGATCATGAATCCAATCCAGCCCGCATCGCGCCGTACTTTTCTCAAAACTGTTGGAACCGCTCTGTGCGCCGCGCCGTTTGTCACGTCGGGACTGCTGGCACGCTCGCCCAACAGCGTCCTGCGGCACGCGAGTTTTGGCGGCGGCGGCATGGCGTTCGGCGATCTCACTGTGATCGGCAACTGGAAGGGCGTTGAACTGGCGGCCATCTGTGATGTGGATTCGCATCGCGCCGCGGAAGCCCGCGAGCGTTTCCCGAATGCCAGGTTCTATCGCGACTGGCGTGAGTTGCTGGAGAAGGAGGGCGGCCAGCTCGACTCGGTGAACGTTTCGACACCCGACCACATGCATGCGGCCATTGCGGTGACTGCGATGCGCATGGGGAAACATGTTTACTGTCAAAAGCCGCTGGCGCACGACCTGTATGAAGTGCGGCGGATGACTGAGATTGCGGCGGAGCAGAAGGTGGTGACGCAGATGGGAATTCAGATTCATTCGGCCGCGCCGTACCGCACGGGGGTTCGGATCCTGCGCGATCGTGTGATTGGGAAGGTGCGCGAGATTCATTCGTGGTGCCCGAAATCGTGGGGCGACACCGCGCCGCTGCCCAGGCGTTCGGATCCCATTCCGCCTGGGCTGGATTGGGACCTTTGGCTCGGCGTCTGTCACCATCGGCCTTACATTGGAAGCGAATATTATCATCCGTTCAACTGGCGCAAGCGGCTCGATTTCGGGACAGGCACGCTGGGTGACATGGGGTGTCATCTGTTTGATCCGCTGTTTACCGCGCTGGAATTGAAGGCGCCCATTGCGATCCGATCGGAAGGGGCGGGGCCGAACAAATGGAACTGGCCGTTGAACGGCAAAGTGATCTTTCAATTCGACGGCACGTCTTACACGGCTGCGGATGTATTGCCGGTCACGTGGTATGACGGCGAAGCGAAGCTGCCTGCGGGAGTCGTGGCTTTGTTGGAAGGCCACGAAGTTCCAGAGACAGGTTCGGTCATCATTGGAACGGAAGGGGTTTTGCTGCTGCCCCATTTTAGCCGCCCTTCATTGTTCCCGCAGGCGCGATTCAAGGAGTACGAATTGCCCGAGTTGGGCGACCTGAATCATTGGGGCGAATTTGTGAAGGCGTGCATGGGCGAGGGGAAGACATCAACCGACTTTTCGTATTCTGGTCCGCTCACGGAAACAATCCTGGCTGGCTGCGTGGCGTCGCGTTTTCCGCAAACGGATCTGAAATGGAATTCCGAAAAACTGCGATTCAACCTGCGCGACGCCAACAAGCTGGTTCGGCGCCGCTATCGCCGGGGGTGGCGGGTGGAAGGTTTGTCCTGACCAGGCAGCTGCCTACACGAGATAACGCCTGATGCCTTCCGCGAAGGGTGGAAATTCGAGTCCGAATTGATCCATGGCAGGTTGCGCATTCCCGACATTGTCTTCCTGCAGCATCAGCAACTGATCGCGATTCAGCGGTGGAGCTTTGCCAAGCAGGTTGAACAGGATTTCCAGCAGACGCGCCTGCATTCGCATGAGGCTGAGTGGCATTCCAATCTTCAATCGTCTGCGGCGTGTCACCTGAAGAATGCAGTCGATGACTTCTTCGAGCGTCAGGATTTCCTGCGCGCAGAGATCGAACGTTTGTCCGACGCATGACAGGTTGGCAGGCGCCGAAGCGAATGCAGCCGCCACTGCCTCGACGGGAATGGGAGCGAATCGCATCTCGCCGTTGCCGATGAGCGGCACGACTGGCGAGAACCTGCTGATGCGGGCGAACAGATTAACGAAACCGTCGTCCCGGCCGTAGATGATCGAGGGGCGAAAGATCGTCCAGTCCAGTTTGCTCGCCCGCACCAGTTCCTCGGCGGCCCACTTGGATTTGTGATAGCGCGCGACTGCGTTGGGGCGCGTGCCGAGTGCGCTCATGTGAATGAAACGCCGAACTCCGGCGCCCGCCGCCGCTGTGAGGATGTTTCGGGTTCCTTCGGTATGCACGGATTCAAACGTCTGCCTGCCGGCTTCGCTGATGATCCCGACCAGGTGGACGATGCAGTCGACCTTCTTGCAAGCGTCTTTCAGTGAACTGGGATCGGCGACGTTGCCCTCGCGCAGTTCCGCTGTGTTTGCCGCGGCGAAATCGATCACACGTCGGGATCGAACGTCGCGCGCGAGCAGCCGGACCTGATGCCCGCGCGCGCGCAATTCACGGACAATGGAACGCCCGACAAATCCTGTTCCGCCTGTGACGAGCGTCACCATGGCTGGGCGTAATGCAAACGACGTTACACCGCGTCGAGTTTCGCCAGTTCCTCGCGTGTCAGCCCGATGAGCGGCTCCATGGTCGCTGCATCGAATTGAAGCTTTGCGCCAGCGGCCGAGAAGAGCTCAGGTAGCGGGCGGGATCCGCCCAGTTCCAACGCCTTCTTATAGGCGTTCAAAGCGCCTGCCTTGTCCTTCCTGGAATTCGCCCAAACCTGCAGCGCGCCCAGCTGTGCGATGCCGTACTCAATGTAATAGAAAGGATGTATGAAGATATGGAGCTGTCGATGCCACAGGTACGCGCGGCTTTTATCGTAGCCATGCCAGTCGACATCCCCGCCAAACCTGTCCATGAGATCCAGCCATGCCAGCGACCGTTCCGCCCGTGTGTGGCCGGGATGGGTGTAGATCCAATGCTGGAATGCGTCCACCGTGGCGATCCACGGAAACACGCCGATGACGCCTTCGAGGTGGGTCTTGCGTGCACGGTTGCCATCGGCCGGGGAATAAAATTCCTCGATGAATTCGTTGCCAAGGAGTTCCATGCTCATGGACGCCACCTCACAGAACTCGATGGGAGCGTTGCGATAGGAATAAATATCCTCGTCGCGGGCTGCGAGCGCATGAAACGCGTGTCCCGCTTCGTGAAGGATCGTTTCGACGTCCCGCTGCAATCCCACCGCATTCATGAAAATGAACGGCAACCGCGATTCCGCCAGCGTTGATTGGTATCCGCCAGGCGCCTTGCCCTTGCGATTGGCGAGATCCAGCAGACGCAAGTCCTGCATTTGCTGAAAACCGCGCGCGAGTTCGGAGTCGAGTCGATCGAAGACGCGCTGCGTCCTGGAAACCATGTGTTCGACTTGCTCGAACGGTTTCAAAGGCGGGCGATTCATGGGATCGACGGAAAGATCCCATGGCTGCAGTGCGTCGACTTTCAGCATCTGGCGCCGCCGATCCTGAAGTTCCTTCATGAGGGGCATGACGACAGTCTGCACGGCGTGATGAAATTTTTCACAGTCGGCCGGCGTGTAGTCAAAGCGGCCGAGGCGGCGAAAGGCATAATCCCGGTAATTGTCGAATCCGGCATTTTTTGCGATCTGCTGGCGCAGTTTCACCAGGCGGTCGAAGATCTCCTCGAACGTGTCTGACTCCTGGAGTCTGCGATTTGCGACCAGCTCCCAAGCTTCACGCCGCAGGTTGCGGTCGGGCTCTTCCAGGTAGCGTCCCATTTGCACAAGCGTGCGTTCCTCGCCCCGGAACATCACTGTGAGGGAACCGAACAGTTTTTGATACTGCTGGCTCAACCGCGCCTCCTCCGTTTCAAGCGGAACATTTTCCGGGCGGAAGAGTTCAACCTGATTCTGCAGGTCTCGATCGAGCACAGCGAAGCGCGACCTGTCGAGGCGGGGCCGTTGCGGATGCGCGAGAAAGAGCTTGGCCAGCGCAAACTGGCGGGGCTTCAGCTCGGGATCAACCTTCTCGACGAAATGAAGGTATGCCTTCTCCGCCTGTGTGTTGTCCGTGTGACATGTCATGGCGATGTAACGTTTCGACGCTTCCTCGTCCAGCGCGGCGCTCAGTTCGCTCCAGTCGATCAGCCATTGTTCCAGATCTGAAGCCGACGCGGACTGCGCGGCCCGGGTCTCCAGGAGCTCGAAAAGCGGTTGAATCTGGCTCCAGTCCCCAAGGTCAATATCCGAGGGCACAAAGCGCCGCGGCTTGTGGGCGGGCAGATTCTCAAAGGGCAATAGACTCATGCGCGGGAAGATAGCGCTGATCGCCCTGAAAGTTCAAAGTTCAAAGTCTTCAATCAAGGATTCTCCATCCCAAATCGGGCTGTAGTGGGTTCCGCTACAAAGCTGTGGTGAAAGTCCGGACAGATAAATCAGCAAAGTCCACGACAGACACGGAAGGCGTGGGTGCTGTAGAACTTTACCCCGTGAAACCCACCGAGCGTACCTCCAGCCGAAAGGTTATTCCTTTTCGCCGGGCGGCCGTTGGTAACGGTGCGGCGGCACTGATGCTTTTTATCAGCGCACGCCGGGAAATCTCAGAAGCAGTCAGGAAGAGCAGTGGTGCCGGGGAGCGACGTTTGGGTCGCAAGGGCTTTGGCGCCGGCAAATGACGGTAACGCGAGTATGAATACAACTTTGACGCAGCCGGCCGCACAGGGCCGTTTGATTGAAACGGGAATTCCAATTTGGAAACGGATTCTGGACATTGCACTGATTGTCGGCACCGCTCCGGTCTGGCTTCCGATCATGCTCCTTGTCGGGCTGCTGATCAAAACTGTCTCGCCGGGTCCCGCGCTTTTCCGGCAGGAACGGGTTGGTTACCTTGGCCGCCGGTTCACCTGCTTCAAGTTCCGCACGATGGTGGTCAATGCCGACGTCAATATTCACAAGGGTCACCTCGCATATCTCATGGGCTCGAATGCCCCGATGACGAAACTGGATTCCGCCCGCGATCCCCGCCTGATTCCTTGCGGCCTGCTGCTGCGCTCGCTCGGTATCGATGAACTTCCGCAGTTGTTTAATGTCCTGCGCGGCGACATGAGCCTGGTCGGTCCGCGCCCCTGTGTTCCCTACGAATATGAAGGTTACGCGGCGCATCATCGCCAGCGTTTTGAAGCGGCGCCTGGTTTGACGGGCCTGTGGCAGGTGAGCGGAAAGAATCGCACCACGTTTGAGCAGATGATCCAGTTGGACATCCATTACGCTCGCAACCTTTCGTTCGTCACCGATCTCAAGATCATGTTCAAGACCGTCCCTGCCATTCTATCGCAGACAAAGGATCTCGGTGGAGAACAGAAGCCAGTCGCAAAGGCAATTCCCCAGACGACGGTAATGCAGAATTGACGGCGGCCGTCTGCGTTTGCCTATGACGACGCAGCTCAAACTTGGCGTGGTGGGCTGCGGTTACTGGGGGCCGAATCTGATCCGCAATTTTCGCGCGCTACAGCAATGCTCCCTCACAAGCATGTGCGACATCAACCGCGAGCGGTTGGAACATCTCACGACGCTGTACCCCGACGTATTTCCGGAAACTGACTTCGAGCGAATGGTGTCCGATCCAGCGTTGGACGCATTGGTGATTGCCACCGGGCTCCGACAGCATTTTCCCATGGCGCGCGCCAGCTTGCTCGCGGGCAAGCATACGTTCATCGAAAAGCCCATGGCTTCATCGGTGGCGGAATGCGAGGAGTTGATTGCGATAGCGGAACGCAGCGGGCTCGTGCTGATGATTGGACACACCTACCTGTACTCACCCGCGGTTCGCAAAATGCGTGACATCGTGGAGTGGGGGGACATTGGAGAGATACGCTACATCTCCGCGCGCCGGCTCAATCTCGGAATTCGCCAGCACGACATCAATGTTGCCTGGGACCTGGCGCCGCATGATCTCTCGATCATTCTGCATATCATGGAAGGATCTCCAATCAGCGTGAATTGCCACGGAGCAGCGCATGTTACTCCAGGCGTCGCTGACGTCACAACGATGTGTCTCAACTTCCCCGGAAATAGCTCAGCGATCATTCAAAGCAGCTGGCTCGATCCGCGGAAAACCCGTGAGATGACGATCGTAGGCAGCAAGCGGATGATTGTTTACGACGATGTCGCGCCCATCGAGAAGCTCAAAGTCTATGACGGGCGTGTGCAATGTCCGCCGCATTACGACACATTCGGCGACTTTCATTATTCCTATCACTACGGCGACATGTATATCCCCTACATCAGGCAGGAGGAACCCTTGCGATCGGAGTGCCAGCATTTCCTCGACTGCATCAGGGAAGGTATCAGCCCGCTGACGGATGGACGCCAGGGCCTTGAGATGGTTCGCATCCTGGAAGCGTCGTCGGAATCGCTCCGTCGTGGCGGCCAATCGGTTGATCTTCCGCCTGCCGCCATTGCCCGCGCCAACACCTTCGCAGCGTCGGGCGTCGGAGGATTCTGCCCGCCGAATTCTCTGGACCGCGACAGTTCCGAGCGTGTATTGCGGGCCTGAATTTCACGTGAATAACACAGTTCAAGCACACCAACTCATCGCGCCGGACGTCAAGCTGGGCAAAGGCGCCCGGATCTTCGGCTTCGTCAATCTCTACGGTTGTGAAATCGGAGAGGACTCAAAAATAGGAACCTTCGTTGAAGTGCAGAAAGGCGCCAGGATCGGCGCCCGATGCAAGGTGTCCAGCCACACGTTCATTTGCGAAGGGGTGATCATCGAAGACGAGGTGTTCATCGGCCACGGGGTCATGTTCACTAACGACCTTTATCCCCGCGCAACAACAGACTCAGGGCAGCTCCAGACGGACAGCGACTGGAAGTGTGTGGAGACAATCGTGCGCCGCGGAGCGTCGATCGGTTCAAATGCCACCCTGCTGTGCGGCATCACCATTGGCGAGCGGGCCATTGTTGGCGCCGGCAGTGTGGTGACGCGCGATGTCCCCGCGGGAGCGGTGGTCGCCGGGAATCCCGCGGGCATTAAGAAATGGCTGCCCGGCTTTGAGCCACAATCCGCCCCCTGACTTATTCTTCCGCCATCCGGTCGGGTTCCGGCGCGAATTCGATGTATTCGACTTCCCCGTCGTCTGTCGGCGGTTCTGGATCCACAGGAACGTTCGGATCCACGGGCGGCTCCGGATCTTCGGGGAAAATCGGGTGGAGGCTCCGGCTCAAACGAACTCTCCAGGCCGGTAATGATGTTTGAGGCTGACACGAAAAAAAACGCCACGTCATTCGTCATCGGAACCGAACAACTGCGTTCGACTACATTGGTCGCCAACGGCCATTCCCGTACTGGCAGCGTCAGGTCGGATGTTTGATAAACATTGAAGACGATGGTGTCCGGCTCAACTTCAGGATAGTCCCAGGAAAGCGTTACGGTCTTAATCGAAGGCGGCGGCAGAATCACGGCATGGCTGGATCGCCAGGACAAGACCATTGCTGCGACAACGATCGAAATATTCCCAAATCTTTTCTGCATGGTGCGCAAATGTTGCACCAGCAAAAATCTGAATCAGTCGGCGAAACGGCATTTGTTGTGTAGGAAAAACTCTGACAATCGCGTGAGAATTTCCCGGGGGTCAAAAATCCGTACAGCTGCCACTTGCGCGCTCGATGCGGCGCGGATTGAAGCCGATCCTTGTCGATGAACGCCTGCTGCCACGGGGCGAACTGCGTGTAAGGCAGGAAGGTCCGGCTCAGGAAAAAGCGGGAGTGACTTCCACCTTCTGTCCAGCGGCGGCGACCACGTCTTCACCCTGCGCCCACACACAGTCATTGAGCAGCAGCTTGAATTTCACGCGGTCCTTGATTTCGCCGGACCATTTCCATGTCGTTCCGTCAACGCACGTGAGCGGCACGCCCTGATTCCAGCTGAGTCCATCGCCCTCGCCGCGCAGATACAGCGCGTTCCCGAAGCCAACGTCGGCCTTCGCCAGAACCGTCACAGGTTTCTTCGTCGCTGGAGCACTGCTGTTCATGCATGGGGTTTTGAGCATGGAAGGCTTGGGAGTGACCACGACCGGATCCTTCTTGCGGGACGCCGCCTTCGCCACTTTTGCAGGTTTCATAAATTCAAACTCGATATTATTTGTTCACAGTGCGCATTTCCGAACAAACGATCCGCTCGCGCCCAGCGTGAGCGTTTCGCTGGCAGGGTTCCAAGCAGAAGGTGTTCCCGGTGCATTTGCCCCGCCTTCCTCTCGCATCTCCAATGACAATTCTCCGCCCCTTCGTTCGCTAGAATTTACAATTCCAGTCCGGCCTGGCGTATTTTTCCCGGGCCAGTTGCTTCATCAATGCATGAGGGAAATCACGCGCCGAATCCCGAGCCCCCCAATGCGAGCGAATTGCGGCTTTTACCGCCTCGGCGGGAATGTTGAGGTTGCGAAGAAACTCGGCATGCGAACGCCCTTCGCGGTAGTCAGGCTGGCGCGAAGGCATCGGCAGGAACTCGGTTATCAACGAGAGATCAAAATCCAGGAGGAACGCGCCGTGAAAGAGGATCGAGCTGCGCTGCCGCCGTTGCGCATTGCCGGAAAACTTCACGCCGCCAATCGCAAGGTCCGTGTGGCCAAGCACTTCAACCTGGCCCGCCCCCGCTGCAGCAAGGGCGTCGCGGATTCGATCCATGATGTGGCGATTGGTCGACGTGATGTTTCGCAGCGGGCCCTCGTCCGGTGCCCGGAAAATCAGTGAATAGTTGAGACATCCCGGGCCCTGCACCACAGTCCCCCCGCCGGTGCACCGCCTGAGGATCGGAATCCCTCGCGATCGGCACGCCTCCACATTGACCTCGGCCGAAACTGCGTTTCCATATCCGACAACCACAAAGACGTGTTCGGATTCCCAGAAGCGCAGCACATCTTCGGCGCCGTTTTCCGACGCGTGCAGCAGCGCGTCATCGGCGGCAAGATTATCCTCCGGACAAGCAAAACTAAGATCGAGATATTTCATCTGGCGCTTGCGCCGGATTGTTGGATATTGACTGAGCCCAGCCCGATATGCAGCGCGTCATCGACGTGCGAGGTGTGACATTTTGACTGGCCTTTTGGCGGGCATGCTATCTAATTCCGCGCTTCGCGGAACGGAACCCGGGGTTTTGAACGTCGTCATTTGAATTTGGAATGTGAGTAACAAAGTGAAAGCAGAGAAAAAAGAAAAGAATCAGGCGCGGTCGCGGTCAGCCAGCCGCAACGGAAACGACGGTGATCGCGTGTTGGAATCCCTGGAAGCATTGCTCGAGGTGGCGTTGACCCAGCAGGGGACTGAGCGCACGAAGGAGTTTCTTTCAAATATCACTGACAAGCTCCGAGCCGCAGGCGTCGAAGCGCCCCACACCGTCAGCACCGCGTACATCAACACGATTTCTCCCGAGGATCAGGCGGAGTTCCCTGGCGATCGCGACATGGAGGTGCGCATCAAGAGCCACATTCGCTGGAATGCCATGGCGATGGTGGTGAACGCCAACCGAAAGCACAACGGCCTGGGTGGCCACATCTCCACATACGCTTCGGCAGCAACCCTTTACGAAGTCGGCTTCAATCATTTTTTCAGGGGGCGAACGAAGGAATTTCCCGGGGACCTCATTTATTTTCAGGGGCACGCCACGCCAGGCGTTTACGCACGAGCCTATCTTGAACGGCGTCTTGACGACCATCATCTGCAGCATTTCCGCCAGGAATTGGCTGAAGGCGGCGGACTGTCGTCGTATCCGCACCCGTATCTGATGCCGAACTTCTGGCAGTTCCCGACCGTTTCCATGGGATTGGGGCCGATCATGTCGATCTACCAGGCGCGATTCAACCGCTACCTGCGGGCGCGCGGGATCATCAGCGGACAGGAGCCAAAGGTCTGGGCATTCCTGGGCGATGGCGAATGCGATGAACCCGAAACCCTGGGCTCAATCACTCTTGGAGCGCGCGAGACGCTCGACAACCTCATCTGGGTCATCAACTGCAACCTCCAGCGCCTCGATGGACCCGTTCGCGGAAACGGCAAGATCATCCAGGAACTTGAAGCACTCTTCCGCGGCGCGGGCTGGAATGTCATTAAGGTAATCTGGGGCTCGGACTGGGATGATCTCCTTGCCCGCGATTCCAGCGGACTGCTCCTCAAGCGCATGCAGGAGGCTTTGGATGGCGATTACCAGAAGTATTCCGTCGAACCTGGCAGCTACACGCGCAAACATTTTTTCGGGAAATATCCCGAATTGCTGCAGCTGGTGAATCATTTGAGCGACGACCAGATTCGGAAGCTGCTGCGTGGCGGGCACGACACTCGCAAGGTTTACGCTGCCTACAAGGCGGCTTACGAACACAAGGGGCAACCTACGGTCATTCTGGCAAAGACGATCAAGGGTTACGGTTTGGGCGAAGCAGGCGAAGGCCGCAACATCTCGCATCAGCAGAAGAAGATGAACGAGAAGGAGCTGCGCGAGTTCCGCGAGCGCTTCAACGTTCCGATCAGCGACGACGTCATCGCCGAAGCTCCGTTTTATCGGCCGCCTGAAGACAGCGAGGAAACGAAGTATCTGCTCGGCCGGCGCAAAGTCCTGGGCGGTTTTCTCCCGCAACGCAACGCCGCGGCCGATGTCCTTGAAATTCCGAAGGTCGAAACCTTCAGCGAATTCTTCAAGGGATCGGGGTTGATGGAGGTGTCGACCACGATGGCATTTGTGCGGTTGCTCAGCATGCTATTGCGCAACAAGGCGATTGGGCGGCGCATCGTGCCCATCATTCCCGATGAGGCGCGCACCTTTGGCCTGGATGCATTGTTTCGGGAGATTGGAATTTATTCATCCAAGGGCCAGTTGTACGAGCCCGTCGACATCAAGTCGCTTCTGTATTATCACGAAGCGAAGGATGGGCAGATTCTTGAAGAGGGAATCACCGAAGCGGGCTCCATGTCTTCATTCATTGCCGCGGGCACAAGCTACGCCTCGCACGGCAAGCACATGATCCCGTTCTACATCTATTATTCGATGTTCGGTCCGCAACGGATCGGGGATCTGGTCTGGCTCGCGGGTGACATCAAGGCGAAGGGTTTTCTGCTGGGCGCGACATCCGGGAGAACGACCCTGAACGGCGAAGGGTTGCAACATCAGGACGGACACAGCCTTTTGCTGGCAAGCACGGTGCCTACGCTCATGACCTATGATCCTGCGTTTGGATACGAACTCGCCGTGATCGTGGCGGATGGGATGCGCCGGATGTACGTCAATAACGAGGACATCTTCTATTACCTCACGTTGTATAATGAAAATTATCCGATGGCCGCAATGCCGCAGGGCGTTGAAGAGGGAATCCTGAAGGGATTGTATCGGTTCAAGAAGGGTGCTGAAGGCAAGCAGGCGAAGGCTCACATCTTTGCCAGCGGACCGATCATCAATCAGGCATTGAAGGCGCAGCAGATCCTGGCGGAGCGTTACGACGTTTCCGCGGATGTGTGGAGCGCGACCAATTACAAGCAGCTCCGGAGCGAAGCCGTGCAATGCCGTCGCTGGAACATGCTGCATCCGACAGCGAAGCCGAAGAAGTCCTACATCGAGACGCTGCTCGCCAAAGAGAAGGGCGCTTTCGTTGCGGTTTCTGACAATGTGCGCCTCGTGCCCGAGCAAATTCTGCCCTGGGTTCCAGGTGGCATGTTCACGCTCGGTACCGACGGTTTCGGCCGCAGCGAGACGCGCGCGAACTTGCGGCGTTTCTTTGAGATCGACGCGGAGTGCACCGTTATCGGGACGCTGTTCGCGCTTGCTGAAAAGGGCATGATCGAACGCTCTGTCGTGGAGAAGGCGATCAAGGATCTCGGTGTGAACCCGGAGAAGTTGTTTCCCGAACTGGTGTAACGCAAGTAGCGCACGTTTCCAAACCTCCTGTATCGCTGGCTTCCAAGCCGACAGGGCGTGACAGCGCCGGGCAGGCAAGGAAACCTGTCCACCCTCCGCAGTGGCTGCTACGGAGGACGGGCGATCCAGCAGACTCGGAGGTCTGCGTTGCGGGTTGCGCAGAGTTTTTCCTAGAAACGCATTTGCCTATAACGCACATTACTGCGCTTTAAATTTATGGACGTAAAACTGCCGCCGTTGGGAGAGGGTGCCGATTCGGGCACAGTGGTGAATCTATTCGTGAAGGAAGGCGACCAAGTCGCGAAGGATCAGCCCATTCTCGAACTCGAGAACGAAAAAGCCGTTGCCACGATTCCTTCCACGGGTGCCGGCGTCGTTACAAAGGTGCACGTCAAGAGCGGCGATAAAATCAGCGTCGGCACGCGCCTGGTGTCGCTTGCCGAATCAGGCCAGCCCGCGGAATCGCGTGCAGCCGCCCCGAAAGCGGCCGCGCCGAAGGCGGCCAAGGCTGCTCCGAAAGTTGTTGAGCCCGAACCGGAAGACGAAGGAGCCGAAAGCGAGGAGGCAGATTTTGACGATGAGGTGAACGCCACGATTGCCGCCGCGCCAACGGTCCGCAAGGTCGCCCGGGATCTCGGCATCGATCTCCGGAAGGTGCGCGGTTCCGCCCGAGGCGGCAGAATCACGATGGAAGACGTCAAGGCATACATCCAGCGCCTGCAACGTCTCGCATCGCAGCCAAAGGCACAGCCCGGCGCGGCGCCCGCAAAGCCCCAGGCCGAGCAGATTGATTTTTCAAAGTGGGGCAAGGTGACGACAAAACCTTTGTCTCCGCTGCGGCAAGTCATTGCCCGGCGCATGTTGGAGAATTGGAATGCGGTTCCGCACGTCACACAGTTTGACGCCGCGGACATCACGGGCCTGCTCGCCCTGCGCAAAAAGTTTGCCGGCGATTACGAGAAGAAGGGCGCGCGCCTGACGGTCACGTCTTTTGTGCTCAAGGCGGTTGTCGAAGCGCTGAAGAAGCACCCCATCTTCAATTCGAGCCTGGATGAAGTCGCGAATGAAATCGTGCTCAAGGAGTACTATCACATTGGAATCGCAGTTGATACCGAGGCTGGCCTGATCGTGCCTGTTATCCGCGATGTGGATAAAAAGGATCTTGCGCAGGTTTCAAAGGACTTGGAGGAGGCCGCAGCCAAGGCTCGCGATCGGAAGGTGAGCGGAGAAGACCTGAAGGGGGGAACGTTTACGATTTCCAATCAAGGCGCCATCGGCGGGGCGCACTTCACCCCGATCGTGAACAAGCCCGAAGTGGCCATCCTGGGCCTGGGCAAGGCTGCACCACAAGCCGTTGTTCGCGATGGCAAGGTGGAAGTCCGCACGCTGATGCCGATCGGCCTGTCCTACGATCATCGTGTGATTGATGGCGGCATCGCGGCGCGGTTCACGGTCGACCTCGTCAAGGCGATTGAAAGTTTCGATGAAGCAGCCGTGAAGATTTGATTTAGGGCACGAACTCAACCTGGAATTTATGGATCCCATTAAAACGGAAATCGTAGTGATTGGCGGCGGCCCTGGCGGGTATGCCGCGGCTTTTTACGCAGCTGATCTCGGCAAGAAGGTGATCCTGGTGGAACAGGACAAAAACCTCGGCGGTGTCTGCCTTAACCGCGGGTGCATCCCTTCCAAGGCGTTGCTGCATGCCACGCATGCCCTTTCGCTCGCGAAGGAATCCGAACATCGTGGCATCACATTCGGCCAGCCCGCAGTGGATCTCGACAAGCTGCGCGTCTGGAAAAATTCCATCCTCACCAAGCTGACGGGGGGCGTGTCGCAGCTCGCCAAAATGCGCGGCGTTGAAGTCTGGCATGGGCGTGGTTACTTCGAAAGTTCGACAAGCCTGCGCGTCGAAACGAACGAGGGACAGAAGTTCATTACGTACGACCAGGCCATCCTTGCAGTGGGCTCCAAGTCCGCGATGCCAAAGGCGTTTGATCTCGGAAATCCCCGCGTGATGACCTCTCGCGAAGCCCTGGAAGTGCCTGACATTCCCGAGAACATGCTTGTGGTTGGCGGCGGCTATATCGGGATGGAATTGGGCACGGTTTACGCCAGCCTTGGCAGCAAGGTGGTGCTGGTTGAAGCGCTCGACGGTATCTTGCTCGGCGCCGATCCCGACCTGGCCCGCCCGGTCGTTGCTTACGCCAACAAGAATTTCAAGGAAGTCCGCCTGAAGACCAAGGTCGGAAAAATGTCCACGGTCGGAAAGCAGATCAAAGTGGAGATGGAAATGGAAGGCAAGAAGCTTGAGGAGCTGTTTGATCGCGTGCTTGTCGCGGTGGGCCGCACGCCGAATTGCCAGGACCTCGGCCTCGAAAACACCAAGGTGCAGCGCGATGACAAGGGGTTCGTCAAGGTGAACTCGAAACAGCAGACCGACGACCCCGCGATCTACGCCATCGGCGACGTCGCGGGCGGTGTGCTTCTCGCCCACAAGGCGTCTCGGGAAGGTCGCGTGGCCGTTGAAGTCATCATGGGCGAGGACACCGTGTTTGGAGATGTCGTAATTCCCGCCGTGGTGTTCACGGATCCGGAAATTGCCTGGTGCGGGTTAACGGAAATGGATGCGAAACAAAAGGGCATCAACGTGGCAGTGGCCAAATTCCCATGGGCCGCATCAGGGCGCGCACTATCGTTCGACCGTACCGATGGACTGACCAAGCTCGTCATCGATCCTGAGAGCGAACGCATTCTGGGCGTTGGGATTGTGGGCGCGGGTGCGGGCGAATTGATCGCGGAAGGCGTCCTTGCCGTGGAAATGGGCGCGACGGCCAAGGATCTGGCCTTGTCGGTGCATCCGCATCCCACGCTTTCCGAGACGCTTATGGAAGCAGCGGAAGTGTTTTACGGACATGCGACGCACACGTTTGCGCGCAAGAAGCCGCAAGCCGCCCCGCCGGCGCAGGCTTAAGGAAAGAAGAATTCAATCGGGCGGCAGGCAATGCCGCCCGAATTTCAGAGGCTGGTTCCGCAGAACTCGTTCATGCTGACGAACAGGTCGCGGCGCGGAGAGCTCTCCCCAAAACGTCCCAGGAACACGCTGCGTTGCGCGGAGTCTTTCCAGGTCAATTGCAGCAGGGGTTCGGAAACATTTGACGCCCGATTCACCGCGACTGTGAACACATCGGTCTGCGTGCGAGGTTCATACCAGAGTTCTTCGCCACATGAGCGCGCGTCACACGCTTCCAGCGGCTTGGTCTGCAAGGCGACGCGTTTTCCGACCACCAACCGATACCCGGTACCATCGCGATCAAAGCTCAACGGTTCCGTGCGGGTCGAAACGCTCTCTGGTTTGAAGTCGGGGCGGGCCTGCACCCACGCGAGCAGTGCTTTTCGCTGCTTGGCACTCGCGGACTTCGGCAGGTAAACGACGGCTTTACCCGTGCGCGCACCCGCTGCCGCCTGGTTTTCAGTCGACGATTGCAGCACCGCGACTTTCAAACCTTTCAACGCAACACCCTCGCTCTTGCCTGAAGTGAAATCCCAGGCGCGCAGAAGGTAGCGGCCAGCCTGGGTGGCTTCGGCCGATACCGTGCAGCCGCCGGCGTAAAGCTCGCACGAATGCAGTTCAAGGACAGTGCCTCGCGGCGCGTCCGTGGCATGCAGCGAAACAAGGCCAAGGCAAAGGATGACGGGAATTAGAAAAGATTTCATAGCTGCTGTGAAGTTGGATCAGGCAGGTAGATACATCAGATCAGGCAAAATTGCCAGCAGGAATCGAGCGTTCCGCAGACAGCGCGCTTTCCGTGTTCTGCAGCATCGGAGCTCCGACTTGCAGGCCGGCTTGGACGACCCGCTTTGCGATTCGGCTGCGATCCCGTATCTTGGCCGCTCGATGCCCTGTAATGAAGCTTCAGGCTTGAATGCACTCTGCCTTGAATGTGGCCTCTGCTGCAATGGAGTCATCTTTGCAAATGGCGAGCTCCGTTCTCAGGCTGAAGCCGGCCGCGCACAGGCACTCGGCCTGGCATTGGTGCGCCGCAAGAATGGCTCTGACGGGCCGATCCGCTTTCGCCAACCCTGCGCGGCGCTGAATGGCTGCGCTTGCACGGTTTACCCCGGCCGTCCGAAATACTGCCGCGAATTCCAATGCCTGCTGTTCCAGAAGACTGCCCGCGGTGACGTCACGTTGGATAAAGCGATGGCCCTCACCCAGTCGGCTCGAAAACGCGTGGCGCGCATCACCCGGCTGCTGGCATTGCTGGGCGATACCCGTCCGGATCTTCCCCTGATGGCGAGATTCCGGCGGGTGCAGAACAGCGCCGAGCGCAGCCCAATGCAGCGAGAAGCGGCTGTCCAATTTTCCGAACTCAGCCTCGAAATGCACCAGCTGAATCTCCTGCTGGGCCGCGAGTTCTATCCCGGCTGATCTTCCACGCGTTTTTCGACGCGCGTTGCTGTCCACTTTGCGGCCAGCCTTGTCCTTCTGTTGAACAGCAACTCCTCCGTCGAAAGAGGCGGTGCGCATTAATTTCCCCGTGCTGCAAATTCGGCTTCCGACGTGCTTATGGGTCGCCATGACGATTGACGAAAGCAATTGGCGGCTCGGCGATGCTGATTCTTTCGGTGTTTGCAACCGACCGGCGCCGAATTCCCGCATACCGGGCGGGGCAGTTCCTATGATGAAGAAGCTAGTCCTGTTGTTCTCCTGTTTAACCCTCCTGTTGACGGGCTGCGCCACCACGCAGGTCGCCAGCGAAGAACCCACGTTTCGCGAAGGCCGCCAGGCCGATGTGATATTGCGGTTCTCAAGCTGGGAATATACGTTCATGACCAAGCCGTTCTACGCTGAGGACGGCTTCATGCAGCAAGTGAAACCCGCGAGCCTGAAACAGGTTCTCAACAGGTTTGATATCGATCGCGACATGGCTGTAGTCGTGGTTGGAGTTCAATACAACGGCGCTGATCTCGATAACATCGTCGCCGAATGGAAGAAGGTTTTGGGCGAGAGCTGCGGTTTTGAGCGCGTTGTGGTTTTGCGCGCCAGCAGAAACAGCGAATTGAACGGATCTATCATTGTCGCCGACACCCGGTTCCCCATCACGACCGCGCAGGCCGAATAAGCTGAGCTCTCAAGGTTCCGAGGCGCCCGCGCGATTCTCGCGGGCGCCCCTGGAACGAATGGTCCGGATCCACCAGGCGATCCAATCAGGGAAATTCCCGAACGCCTCCCGCCTCGCCGCCGACCTTGAAGTCAGCACGAAATCGATTCATCGCGACATCGAATTCATGCGCGACCGGCTTCAACTCCCGATCGAGTATGACGCCACGCGTTTCGGATATCATTACACCGAGGAGGTAAACAGTTTCCCCACGCTGCAAATTACCGAGGGGGAACTGTTCGCGCTCGTGCTTGCGGAAAAGGCATTGCAGCAATATCGGGGAACCAACTTCGAGAAGCCTCTGCTGAGCGCGATTCGCAAGATGGAGCAATCGCTGCCCGACACGATCTCGTTGAACCTTGCCGACCTTGAGCAGACGATTTCCTTCCGCACGCGCGCGGAACAAATCCTGGACTTGAATGTCTTCGACGCCCTCGCAAAGGCCACGGCCCGCCGCCAGCAGATTCGCGTGCGGTATCGAAAGCCTGGGCGGCGCGATGTCGAGGAGCGGTTGCTGGACCCCTATCATCTGGCGAACATCAATGGCGAATGGTACCTGTTCGCCTACGATCATTTGCGGAATGACCTCCGCACCTTTGCTCCTTCACGGATTCTCGGTGTCGAGATGACAGGAAAGGTTTTCCAGCGGGTGCAGAAGTTCTCCCTCGAGAAGCGATTGCGCGACAGCTTTGGCGTTCATTCGGGTGAGGGACGATTTCAGGTGGTGATTCGGTTCAACGAGCGTGTGGCGGATTACGTGCGGGAAAAGAAGTGGCACGACTCGCAACAGCTTTCGGAAATCCAGGGCGGAGGCGTTGAATTGCGACTGACCTTGTCAGGCCTCTCCGAAGTTCAACGCTGGGTGCTGAGCTGGGGCGGCGACGCGATCGTTCTTGAACCGCCGGAACTCGTGAACGCCATTCGCGACGCAGCTGAAAAGATCCTGCAGGGCCGCGGCTGACGTTAAGTTCCCCGCGAGGCGGGATTTTCGACCGATCTCTCCACTTGCATCCAGCGGAGTATCTGTTCCGTGGAAGGCCTTGGCGCTGTGCTGAGAACATTATGATCGGCACCGCGCACAACCCGGTATTCCTTGAAGGCGGGGCAATTCCTGCGAAGCCATCGCCGCACGAAGAACCAGGGAACCACCGGATCCATGAAGCCGCTGATCGCGTAGACTGGGATCTGCGTTTTGGATGCAACGGCGCAGGGGTTGTTCGCGGCAATGAGCCGCAGCCGATGCATCGCAGCCTGGCGGTCGAGTTCAGTGCGGCGATCGATAAACTCCTGGATGCTGGCGGCCGTGGCGGGTGAATTGCGAAACCGCCAGCGCGCGATTTTGGAATAGCCGAAAAGGACGGCGACGATCAACCGCAGCGAAATGCGCCCCCCGATCCATTCAACCAGCTGCACGCCCGCGCGAATGGGATAACGGACAAATCCGCCCGCCAGGACGATGCCTTCGATGTTGAAACGTTTCCGGGCGGCGAGAGCCCACACCACCTGCGAGGCGAACGATTCGCCGAGCAGCCATCCGCTTGTTATTCCCGCTGATTCAAGTCCGGCTTCAATCCCCGCCGCGTAATCATCCAGCGACCACGCAAGCGTCCGCGGATAAGTCGTTTCAACAAAGCGGACGCGATTCCGCAGTGCGTTGCGAAATCCGCCGATAAGGGTCCAATCCCCGTGGAGCCCCGGAAGATAAATCAGGGTCTTCGCGGCGGCGGGACCATGAATGCGGATTTGGAGTTTCTCGGTCAACGCGCGTCAAGCAAGCGACAGCGGCTCCCAGATATCAACACTTAACGATCGGGAGAAGTGAGCCAGGGGCGCGTCGGAAGGCTCGGGAAGGTCGAGCGCCGCAATCATCGTCGACTGCTGTTCCAACCCCAAAACCTCGTCAAGAATCCATGGATGATGATAGATGCGCGTGATCGCAAGGCTCTCATCGCTGCCCGCAAAGAGGCAGTAGCGTTCCACAAGGAAGAACGCGAGCGAGTCGATGTCAGGATCCCGCAGCTGGATTCCCGTGCGCCAGCGCGCATCGAATCGCGCCTCGCGCCCAATGACGCGGCGTGAGGAGAAATGCATCTCGGATTCCTGCTGCGTGAACTGCATGTCAGCCTTGTAGTACGGAAGCATGAAAAGGATGCGCGCCGCCATCGCAGGAATCAGCTTCGAAGCGTCGAGCGAGAAAAACCAGACGCCGGGCTTTCCGTCGTGATGCACGTAGGTGCGCACATTTAGTTCGAGCAGCGAATCCAATCCCGGAATCGGCGGCAGGCTGGTGAGGTGAACATCCGTCATGGCAAACGGGGTCACCCCGATCCATGCCTTGCCGTCATACGTATCGATCTCGAGCCGCTCGGGAATGAGCGGCCGCAATAATGCCGGATCGATTGGCCAGTGCAGAAACAGCAGGTTCTGCCAGGTTTGGTGCATTATGGGCGAGCCCTCCGGTCTCGTGCGCATAGCCAACCGATCCAAATCTGTTTGCGTCTTCATGTGTTAACCTTTGAGTTCAGCCGCCTGGAGCAGATTCTCCAGCCGCGTCTCGGGGAGCTGCGGTTGAACGTCCAGTTTGCCGTAGTCGAGTTTGATGACCCGGTCCGCAACGTGGAAATATTTGTCATCGTGGGAAATCACGAGGACGGTTTTCCCGCGCGCCTTTAACTCAGGCAGCAGTTGTGTGTAAAAAACGTTCTTGAAATGGGGATCCTGGTCGGCCGCCCATTCGTCAAACAGATAGAAGGGGCGGTCCTCAAGATAGGCCGTCATCAGAGCCAGCCGCTTGCGCTGTCCCTGTGACAGCGACGTGGTGGAGAGGGTGCCATTGGTTACCTTGACCTTGTGGCTGAGGTGCAGTTGCTCCAGGTATTCGGCGGCGCGATTGTCGCGCTCATCAGAACCGATCCCAATCAGCTTGTCGAACAGGTAGAAGTCAGAAAAAATCGCGGAGAACACCTGGCGGTAATCGTCGCGGTTTTGATCCGTGACGGGAATTCCATCCAGCCTGATTTCACCTGCTTCCGGGATGTAGAGGCCCGTGATGATCTTGGCGAGCGTCGATTTCCCGCTGCCATTGCCGCCAACAAGGAAGACCAGTTCGCCTGGATGGAAGCGCACGTTGATGGGTCCAAGCGTGAACTGGCTGTCGTCCTTTTCGTGGCGATAGGTATGCACGATGTTGCACAGTTCCAGCTTCTTGAAATCGCGGGGCGGCGCTGATTTCTCAAGCGGGCAAACCTCGGTCGATTTCTCCGCGAGCGAAATCCCCACCGACTCGATCTTCTGCAATGCAACATTGGCACGCCCAAATAGCGATATGCTGCTGATCGCGCCCGACAACGGCCCCATGAGGTAGAGCGTCGTGACGACGTAACCCGTCAGGGTTTCCCGCGTCATGGGCACGAGGGTGGGCAGCAGGAAGAGGATCAGGCCGATGAGCGCGAAGTAGAGCAGATGGGTCCAGTTCTGCGACACAATGAACCGCATCTCGGCGGCCACGGTATGGCGCTGGTAAGCCGCGGTGGTGTTTTGGACGTCATCCAGCAGGAACGCGTTGCGGCGGTTGCGATGCAGCTTCAACTCCTTGATGCCTTCGGTGAGCGCTCGGAAGTGACCATACAAGGTGTCCTCCTGTTCGCGCGCGAGGTGCAGGTGATGGAACGCGCTGGTCATGATCAGGCGGTAGCCAATTCCGCCCAGGACAATCATCACGCAGACACCCAGCAACACCTGCCATGAAAGCCAGCCGAGATACGCCGCACCGCCGAGCAGGATCGCGACGTTGACCGTGACGATGGGAACGGCGAGCAGCGCGTTCGTGATGCTGTTGACGTCGTCCGTGAGGGCAACGAGAACGCGCGGCGTGCCGACTTCCTCGAGCGCGCGGAGCGGCACAGTCAGGACCTTGCGCACAAGACTCCGCCGCAAATCGGCGACCACTCCCTGCGAATACCTGGCAAGCATCGCCTGCGCGTAAAAGTTGCTCGCCAGTTTCCCGACGCCGACGGCGATAAATGCGCCGACGATGAACGTGGCCGCCCGGGCTGGCCCGGTCAGTGCGATGTTGACCAGGGCGATGAGCCCGGCATTACAGGCGCCGCTGACGGCAGCAGCGATGGTGGTAAGCACCATCATTCCGCGACAGTTAACCCAGATGAATCGGAGCAGTTTCATGAAACAACAGATTGAGCGATGGGTTGTGCAGCGCACGCAGCCGCTTGGGCGTTGTTGAGCGCGGCGTGCATCTCCCGCGCGAGATGCTGGACATTTGGGTCGATGAAAATGTTCTCATGCGATCCCGGGATTCGGCGGATTTCAGCGCCGTCGCTGGCGAGCCTTCCCCAGCAGAAGTCATCAGCAAACGAACAGAGGAACGGCTGGCCGCGCGTTCGAATGAGCGTCACCTTCCCGTCATAAGGTTTCTCGACATGATTCGTGAGCGCGCGCAGATGAATTTCCCAGAACTTCAATTCGTGTTCCGGGAAGTATGATGGATCGATGACTTCCTCGAGATCCACATCCTGGCTTGGATCCTTGCGCTCGCCGCGCAGATAGCTGAGAGCCTTGCGGCCGAGAATGCGCGCTTTGCGGACGATGAACCGCTGGCGTTCCTCGGCAGTCAGGCCCTCGAAATCCTGAAGCCAGTACCAAAGATTTCGCGCAAACCGGAAATAGAACGCGGGTTGCCACCACGTGATGCGCTCATAACCTGCATTCGAGGGGAACGCATCGATGAGTGCCACGAGCGCCACCTCTTCGCCGGCATCGCGCAACTGCCGGGCCATCTCGTAGGCAACGTTGCCTCCGAGGCAATATCCACCGACGTAATAAGGCCCATGTGGCTGCACCTTCCGAACTTCCTCAACGTAATAACGCGCCATGGCTTCAATGCTGTCGTATTCATCGAGCCCGATCTGGCCGCGCGACTTGATTCCATGGATCGGCTGGTCGGGCGGCAGATGCTGGGCGAGGTTGGCGTATCCCCAGAGCACGTCGCCGCCCGCGCCGTGCGCGAGGAACAGCGGCGGCCTGTCGCCGTTCGGTTGCACGGGAACGATGGGTGATTGCGACTGGCCCTGGCGGCTGTCGCTGAGCACCCGGGCCAGTTGTTCAACCGTGGGCGCCTGGAAGACCGTGACAAGCGGGAACTTGCGTCCCGTGATTTTTTCGAGTTCCGCAAACAACCTCACCGCGAGCAGCGAATGGCCGCCGAGTTCGAAGAAGTTGTCCCGCAACCCGACCTGTTCGACCCGCAGCAATTGCTGCCACAAGCCGCAGAGCTGCTTTTCCATTTCCGTTTCCGGGGGAACATAGTTGCTCTGCTCAACCGAGCGGCGCGCCGTCCGCGCCTCCATTGCTGCGTGGATGCTTTTCGCATCGGCTGTCTGCAACGCAAGCGCCCGGTATTTTCGAAAACGGTTTCCAGGAAGTTGCGCCGCCTGCGTGGCTGATGGACGGCGGGCGGGTTCGCCCGCAGGCGCTCCCGCCGGCCGCCGATCCTCGGCTTGTGCGGGATTAAATTTCAGGTTTGCCGCGGCTTCCGCAGGGAAGCGGTACACGTAGCCGCCATTCAACGCCTGGCGATAGCTGGACCCGATGCTCTCGAGAAAATCAAAAGCCGGCTTGTTCTTTTCCGAGCGGTGGAAGTGCACATCCACCCACGTGAGCTTTCGTTCCGCCGCAATTGTCCCGAGCCTTGAAATCATCGCGTGCTCCACGCCGCGGCCCAGCACACGGCAACTGAGCAGGAGGGTGTCGACATCGAGCCCGTCGCCCGCGGTGGAGCAAATCACCACGCCGACCAGGCCGTAGTCGCCGAAGCGATCCTTCACCGTGACCGTCAGGATGTCTGAAGAGCCGGCGAGCTTTTGAAGGTCCATCTCCGAGCGGCGAATCGTCGTGCAGTTGAACTGGTTGGTGCGGTGGGTCAATTGCGAGACCCGCGCGAGTTCGGAGGACTCCATCGGCTGAATGACAATTTCAAGTTTCAGGCTGGCGACGAAGTCAGCGAGGCTCATCGCCTTGGAACGCAACTGTTCGCGTTGCTGGTTCTGGCGGTACATTTCGCTGCGTTTGCGGTCCTCCGCCGTCAGCTTCGCAGTGTCAAAGATCCAGGAATGCTGGAGGAACTCCGGGATTTTCTGCGGGTCCTCGGGCAGTTGCAGCGTAAGCACCTGGGGACAATTTGCTTCGACTTCCGCGCATTCCACAGGGTTGTCATCCACGAACACGATGCTGTCGAGGCCGAGGTTCAACTCCTCGGCGAGCGATTTCAGGTTCTCGGACTTGGGCAGCCAGTTCGTCCGCCAGGCAGCGAAATTGTCATGTCGCAAGGGCATGTCGAGGCGGCGGGCAAAGACTTCCCGCACGTCTTCTTCGTTGTTCTTGCTGCACACAGCCAGAAGCCTTCCGGCTTCCTGCTGCGCCCGCATGAATTCCTGAAGCGCCTTCCGCGGTGCATCGATGCATATGCCGTCCGCGCCATCTTCGCCGCAGACGCCCGACCACAGCGTGTTGTCGCAGTCGAGCACGATGACCTTGGGCTGGCTTCGCTGCAGCGCATGCAGCCGCCGGCAGATCATTGTGCCGAGCGCGGTGAAGAACACGGGCGTGTACGGCACGCGGCCCAGTTCGTCCCCGCTTGCGTCGTAATAGTCATCGACGGGATACATCCGGCGGAGGTCTTCGCCCGTGACCACGTGGATGCCGCTTCCGGCTTCCAGTTCTGACGCAATGAACTTTTCAACGCGCTCTATCATGCTGCGCAGCGCCGGGTCCGCAGCGATGCGCGTGGAGGGCGGGCAGAGCACCGCGAGGAACGGCACCTGCGCGCGGCTCGCTGCAGAACGGACGGCATCGATGAATTCTCCTGCAACCCGTTGCAATGCTGCCGCGTCGTGCGAAGCCTCTTCCTGGATCCAGTCCTCCGATCGCAGCAGCAGGACGTTGAGTCCGCGGAGGTTGCCATTCAGGAGGCTCGCGGGGTCGAGCAGTTCCTGGAAAACCTGGTTGTAGGGCGCAAACGCGGCCCGCAGCGGAAGGTCGAGTTCCGTGGACCAATAGCGCAGCGACTCTTCGATGGGCTCGGCGGTAAATGTCGCGGCAATTGCAAGGGTCAATCCCTTCTCGCGGCTGCGCGCCTCCTTTGCCTGGGCTGTCAACGCCGCGGGGAGGGCAAGGTCCTCGAGCTTTGCCTGGGGCTTCTCGACCAGCGTTTCGAGCGTTTCACGGAACGCCTGCAGGACGAGTTCTACGGTTTGAGGCTTGAACAGGTCTTTCCGGAAATCGCACTTCACGGTCATTCCCTGTTCCGACTCTTCAGCCTCGAATTCCAGGTCAACTGGCGATGCTCCGGGTGCGAGGCGCTCGAATCGTGACTTGAGGCCGCGCGGATCAAACGTGATGCGCGCGAAGTTCTGCAGCAGCAGCGTGACGTTGTAGAGCGGATTCTGGAGTTGCTTCCGCTCGGGATTCATTGCTTCGACAATCTTCTCGAAGGGACAATCCTGATGTGACTGGGCTTCGAGAACCGCCGCTTTGACATGTTGCAACAGCTGCTTGCCGGAATTGTCCTCGCCGAAACGGATTCGCACAGGGAGGAAGTTGATGAAGCAGCCGATCACGTCCTCGATCTCGCGGCGATTCCGCCCGGCCGCCACCGCGCCGATGACGAGATCGTGCTGGCCCGTCCACTTGCGCATCACGAGTGACAAGGCTGTCATCATCAGGATGTAAGGCGTGCAGCCGTCGCGCTGGGCTACTGTTGCCATGCGCTTGACGAGGTCCTGCGAGAGAGCCAGGAAACATGAACCGCAGGCCCTGCTCGGGAATTCCGATTCGGAATGGTCAGCCGGAAGATTGATCGAGGTGGGGGCTCCGGCCAGCCGCGATTTCCAGAATTCCAGTTCGTTTTCCAGCATCGGCCCGCTCATCCACGTGTTGTGCCAATGGGCGTAATCCGCGTATTGCACGGGGAGTTCAGGCAGAACTGCGTCATTGCCAGTCACCCCGGCGTTGTAAAGGGCCTCGAGTTCGGAGAAAAAGATCGCAACCGAGCAGCCGTCCGAGATCGCATGATGCATGACGACCACCAGAATATGGCTTTGCGGCGAAAGGCGAATCAACCGGCAGCGGAGCAGCGGCCCTCGCGCCAGATCGAAGCACTCGTTTGCATCAGCTGTCGCGATCTCGCGGGCACGGGTCTCCGCATCGGCTTCCTGGGTCACGTCGGTCACCGCCAGCGTGACAGGTGCGGGCGGCGCGATCTGTTGTGTAAGGCGGCCATCCACGAACTCCATCGTGGTTCGAAGTGCCTCGTGGCGCGACGCGAGGTCCGTCAACGCGCGTCGCAGGCACTCGACGTCGAGATCGCCTTCCAGCCGGACGAGCGTCGGAACGTTGTAAGTGGCGTTCCCCGGCTCCAGTTGGTCGATGAACCAGAGGCCGGCCTGCATCGGCAGAACCGGCAGCGCGCTGTCGCGCGGAACGGGCTGCAACGGCAGAACGGGGAATTGGTTGCGAGTCCATTGTCCGCACATCATTCCAAGTGCGAGACCTTCCACGGTGGGCGCCTCGAAGACGCTGAACAAAGGCAACTCCAACTTGAATGCTTCACGAGCGCGGGAAAGCATCTGCACGGCGAGCAGCGAGTCGCCGCCGAGCTCGAAGAAGTTATCGCGCAATCCAACGCGTTCCACCCTCAGGACTTCGCGCCAGATGCCAGCCAGTTGCTGCTCCATCGGCGTGCGCGGCTCCATGTGTGACGTGCGATGAGCGGCGTGGTGCCGTTCAGGTTCAAGCAACCTGTGGCCATCAATGCCGCCGCTCGAAGTGCGGGGCAGGGCGTCCATCACCACCAGGGCGGACGGAATCATGAACCCGGGCAATTTCTGTCGAGCAAGCCGTCGCAGTGCCTCGCCGGTTAATGAGCCGCCGGACTTGGCGGTGGCGTATGCCATCAACCGCGCAATGCCGTGGGCGTCGTGATGCAGAATTACAACCGCCTCATTGCAGGCGGGATGTTGTCGCAGCACCGATTCAATCGATTCCAGATCAACCCTGCGGCCCTCGATGGTGACGCGGCGATCGCGCCGTCCTATCAATTCGAGCTGGCCGTCGCCCCGCCATCGCGCGAAGTCGCCTGTGCGATACAGGCGCGCGCCTGGCTGGAACGGATTTTCAATGAAGCGCTCGGTGGTGAGTTCTGCGCGGTTGAGATAACCCCGGCCAACGCCATGGCCGCCGATACAGATTTCACCAGGAACGCCTGTCGGCACCGGCTGCAGGTGCGGGTCGAGCAGGTAAACTTCCGCGCCTGGGATAGGACGGCCGATCGTGGCTGCCTCGTTTGTGTTTCGAAGCGCGGCGGCACAACACATCGTTGCTTCCGTGCAGCCGTAAAGGTCATACACCTTCTGCACCTGGGTTCTGCTCTTGACCGCGTTCACCAGGCTTTCAGGCAGCAGTTCGCCGGAAACTGTGACCACCCGCACCGTGGACGGAACTCCGTTCTCTTGAACGAGATCGCGCAAGGCCGGCGGTGTGGTGTGAATCAACGTCACCTCTGCGGCGGCAGGGAGCGTTCGTAACGCCTGCAGGTCCTCCGCGAGGATCACCTTTCCGCCAGTGCAAAGCGGCACCAGTAATTCAAACAAGGAATCGTTGCAGTCGAATGGACTTGCGGCGAACACGCCCGAAAGTTCCTCGGGCGGGAACGTGGCACGTGCCCAGTTCACCAGCATCGCCACATTGCGATGCTCAAGTGCGATGCCAACAGGTTCGCCATCGCGTCCTTGTGAGTAGAAAACATGGCTTGCATCACCAGCTGTGGCGGATGAGGCGGGATCGGACATATCTGCATTGCCGGGCTGCAGTGACGCGCAATCGACCACAGCGAGCTCTGGCTGGGCAATCGCCAGGGCGTCGCGGGTGGAACGCTCCGTGAGGACCACGCGCATCGCGGTGTCGCGCAGGATGAAAGCATGACGCTCGGCCGGCCAGGCAGGATCAAGGGGAACGCACGCCCCGCCCGCCTTGAGCACCCCAAGCATTGCGGCCAGCGATTCGATCGACCGATGCATGCAGATGCCGACGTGAACGCCAGGCGCCTCGTTGATGGTGCGAAGGTGGTGCGCAATGCGATTCGCCCGTGCGTTGAGCTCCGCATACGTGACGCGCTCTCCGCCTGCAATCACAGCGTCTGCGCTGGGATTCTTCCGCACCTGCTCCGCGAACAAATGTCCGACGGTGGTTGCATCGGCGGTTTGCGTCCGCGGATTCCATTCCGACAACAGCCGGCGCTGTTCTGCTTCCGACAGCAGGTTCAGCCGCGAAAGGCGCTGTTCCGGATTCGTTGCGATGGCGCGCAACAAATTCCCGAAATGCTCCGCCATCCGTGCGATACGATCCGCATCGAACAATGCCGTGCTGTATTCGAACGACGCCCTGAAGCCTTCGGCGTCAGGAGCCACATACAGCCACAGATCTAGTTTGCAGGTGTTGTTATGCGTGCGCGATGGCTCGAACCGCAACCCGCCGCTCTGCGTTCCTGCGAGGGGAGCCGCGTCGTAGGTGAACATCACCTGAACGATCGGCATGTGTCGCGGATCGCGCGGCGGCTTCAGCTCGCGAACGAGCGTCTCGAACGGAACATCGCTGTGTGCAACCGCCGATTCATGCGCCTGCTTCACCCGGTTCAGTATTTCAGTGAAAGTCGGATCCCCGGCGAGGTCGCCGCGGACAGGCACGTTGTTGTTGAAGTTTGCGACCACGCCGCGCAGTTCGGGTGCGCGGCGCGATGTCTGGAATCCAACGACGACATCCGTGGCTCCCGTATAACGTGCGAGCAACGATTCAAACGCTGCGAGCAGAACCGTTGGCGGGGTGCATTGGAATCGCCGGGCGAGTGCGCTGATCTCCTGCGACAATCGTGAATCGATCACGAACGGACAGAAGGCGCCTGCATCGCGCTGATGCCCCGGCCGGGCTCGATCAGCGGGAAGATCGATTCGCGCGGGTGCCCCGGCAAGTTGCTGCTTCCAGAATCCGATGCGCTCTGGAGCGGCCGCCCAGTTGCGGATCAATGCCGTCGTCAGGGCAGAGTAAGTGATGCCCGGCTGCGGCAATGACGCTTCGGTCCCGCTTGAGAATGCCTCATACAGCGCAACCAGTTCGTCCAAGATCAACCGCACGGAATCGCCGTCGCAGGCGAGTTCATGCGTCATCAACAGAAGCAGATGATCGTCCTCATCGAGCTGCCAAAGGAACGGGCGCAGCATTGGAGTTGCGAGGACGGAAGACTTCGATCCTTCCTCGATCGCCTGCGTCACGGCGCGCGACACGCGTTCTTCGGGCGCAAGCTGACGCAGGTCGGTAATCGGCACGAGGATCGGTTTCGGCTCACAAATGATCTGCACGGGCTGTCCATTGTCTGTGCTGAATATCGTGCGCAGCGCCTCGTGGCGGCGGGAGATTTCCGTGAGGCTTTCTTCAAGTGCCGAAATGTTCAGAGGCCCTTTCAACCGAATGCTCGTGGTGATGTTGTGTGACGTCTGTTCGGGTTCGAACAAGTCGAGGAACCACATCCTCAATTGCGCGGGCGTCAAAGGCAGCACCTTGCCGCGAGACATCGCCGATGCTGGCAGGACGGGCTGGCTGGCGCTGCCGCTGCGGGTGAGATGCGCCGCAAGCGATGCCACTGTCGGCATGTCGAACAAATCCCCGAGAGGCACTTCCACCTGCAGCGTCTCGCGCATCCGGGAAATGACTTGCGTCGCGAGCAGTGAATGTCCGCCGAGATCGAAGAAGTTGTCTTCGATGCCGACGCGCTTCAACCGCAGGACCTCGGCCCAGATGCCCGCAAGGACTTCCTCGAGCGGCGTTCTGGGCGCAGCGTATTCGGAATCCAATTCAGGCCGGTCATCGCCAGGTGCGGGCAGTGCCTTGCGGTCCACCTTTCCGCCTGGGGTCATCGGCAACGCCTCGAGCGGCACGAAGGTCGCGGGCACCATGTACGACGGCAGCCTGTCCTTGAGGAAATGCCGCACGTCGTTCACGTGCAGCGATGCGCCTTCGCGCGGAATGTAATAGGCGACCAGTCTCTTCTTGCCGGGTGCGTCCTCGCGCGCCACGACGACGGCTTCCTTCAAACCGGGATGCGAGCGCAGCGCGGATTCGATTTCGCCCAGTTCAATCCGGTAGCCGCGGATTTTTACCTGCTCGTCCACGCGCCCGACAAATTCCAGTTCGCCATCTTCGCGCATGCGAACGAGGTCGCCCGTGCGATACAGTTTTTCGGAGGGAACATCGGGAAACGGATTGGCGATGAACTTCTGTGCCGTTAGTTCAGGGCGATTGAGATAACCGCGCGCCACACCGGCGCCGCCGATGAAGAGCTCGCCCGTTTCACCTGCGGGAACGCGGTTGAGGCTGGCATTAAGAATGAGAGCGTAGACGTTCTCGAGCGGGCGGCCGATTGGCAGTGTGTCGTCGTTCGGCTGGCCAACATGGAGCGTCGCGCTGACGGTGGTTTCGGTCGGGCCATACGTGTTGATCAGCTTGACCCGATCTCCAGCGCGGGCTTTCCAGCGGCGCCAGGCTTCATCCGAAGCGCGTTCGCCGCCGATCACCACCAGCCGCAGCGATGGCGGCAGCTCGGCGTTGCGCGTGTGCTCGACGAGTTCGTGCCAGTAGGCGGTGGGCAAATTGAGGACGGTGATATTCTCATTCCGGACAAACTCGAAGAATCGTTCCGCGGACGAGAGAACATCGTCGGTGCGCAGCACCAGTGCCCCGCCGTTCAACCAGGTGGGGAAGATTTCCTCGACCGAAATGTCGAAACTGTAGGGGCTGAACTGGACTACGCGATCCTGGGGCGTGAGGCCAAAGACGCGGCCCATTGCGAAGTTGTGGTTCAGCAGCGAACGATGAGTGATCTGAACTCCCTTGGGCTTGCCAGTCGAGCCCGACGTGTAGATCACATACGCAAGGTTGTCCGCCGTTGCATTGGACACAGGATTTGCGGACGGCAACTGTTCCAACTGGCGCAGCTCATCGGGATCGTCGAGGCAGATCACGTTCAGGCCATCACTCGTGAGCCCGGGAACGGAACGGCGCTGGGTGAGCAGCACGCGCGCGCCGGAGTCCTGAAGCATGTAAGCCAGGCGTTCTGCCGGGTACGAGCGGTCGAGCGGCAGATACGCTGCGCCGGCTTTCAGGATTCCCAACAAGGCGACGGGCAGGTCGAGAGAACGTTCAAGGCAGACGGCCACGAGCGTTTCAGTTCCGACACCCAGCAGGCGCAATCGATGGGCGAGTTGATTCGCCCGCGTGTTCAATTCCGCATAGGTGTATTCGCGGTCCTGGAACCGAATGGCGGGGGCAGCAGCATGACGCGCGGCCTGCTCCTCGAAATAGTGAGCGTAGGGCTGCACTTCGGCTGTCTTCGATTGGGACTCCGTTGTGGCGCTGCCATGGCTCGTTGAGCGGGCAGGCGCGGCTTTGAAAGCGTCGGCCAAAGCGGAAGTGAGCGAAGTGGCGAGCGTCCTGACGCAGGGTTCCTCCAGGATTTTTTCGTGCACTCCGGGAACAATGCTGATCTCGACTCCGCCGCGGGCGAGGTCACGCCAGCCGTAATCGCCATCGAAGGAACAAAGCCACGGATGGCCGGGGCTGCGGAACAGGTGAACCTTTCCCGAATATGGCTGGGGATGATAATTGACGAGCGCATGGATGTGCCGCTCCCAGAGCTTGCGCTGCTCGTCGGAGAACGATGAAAGGTCGACCAGCTCGCCGGGGTCAATGGTGGCTTTGTTGCTCGATCCGCAGCCCAGGTACCGGTTCAGGCGGCGCTGGAACATCTCCTTCTTCCATCGCAGAAAATCACGCCGCTGCGCGGGCGACCACTGGGCGCAACAACGCATCCAGTAGAGGAGATTCACGCCGAAGCGGAAGAACCATCGCGGGGACCAGCTCACGTGCGAGTAACTGGAGTTCGCCGGCGCGCAGTTGAACACGGCCAGCGTGCGCACTTCTTCACCTGCGGCATGCAGCTGCCGCGCCATTTCGTAGGCAACGTTGCCGCCAAAGCAATAACCGCCAATGTGATAGGGGCCGTGCGGCTGCATGACGCGCATGTCCGCAACGTATTGCCGGGCCATCTCTTCAATCGTCGCGAACTCCTCGCGGCCATCCAGCCCGCGTGAGCGCAGGCCGAACACCGGCTGGTCGTTGCCCAGGTACCGCGAAAGATTGACGTAACCCCAGAACATCCCGCCGCCCGCGCCGTGGACAAAGAAGAGCGGGGGCTTGGTGCCCTTGGGCTGGATCTCCACGATCGACGTCCCCGAAATCGCGCTGTCTTCGTGGATTTCCTTGCGCAGAATTGCCGCGAGCTGCTCGATTGTCTGAGCCTGGAAAATGGTGGCGAGCTTCAGCTTGCGGCCAAACTGCTTCTCGATCTGAGCAATCACGCGAACGGCCAGCAGTGAATGCCCGCCGAGTTCGAAGAATTTGTCTTCGATGCCGATGGGCGAAATTCCCAGCACGTGCTCCCAGATTTTCGTCAGCTCGACTTCCACGGCATCCTGCGGCGTCGCGTATCGCTTTTCCAGTTCGGGTCTCGCGCGATCCGGTTCAGGAAGCGCGCGGCGATCCACCTTGCCATTTGCCGTGAGCGGCAAGGACTCGAGCCGCACGAACGCCGAAGGAACCATGTAGTCGGGCAGTTTCTGCTTGAGGAATTGCCGCAGCTCAGGGATGCCGGGCCCTCGGCGCCCGCTGGGCACAAAGTAAGCGGCCAGCTTTTTGTCGTCGTTTCGATTGCCGAACACGGTCACCACGCATTCGCGAATCGAAGGATGCTGCGACAGCACGCTTTCAATTTCGCCGAGCTCCACCCGGAAGCCGCGCAGTTTGACCTGGTGGTCCGCCCGGCCAATGAATTCCAGCGTTCCGTCGGCCAGCCAGCGAACAATGTCCCCCGTGCGATACAGGCGGTCGCTTCCCGATTGGTTCGAGAAGGGATTGCGAACAAACTTTCGATCTGTCAGCTCCGGCTGTTTCCAGTATCCGCGCGCCAGGCCGTCCCCGCCGACGTACAGCTCGCCAGGAACGCCAGCCGGGACAGGATTCAGGTGCGCGTCGAGAACGTAGCACTGGCTGTTTGCCACCGGACGGCCGATCGGAATTGTGACGGCGTTTTCAGGCAGTTCTTGCACTTCGTGCCAGGTCGAGAAAGTGGTGTTCTCGGT
>Ga0196970_1000642_pt1 | contig 36873 bp, 24 predicted proteins | sample S1v_513CmetaG_FD_148672 | JGI IMG/M metagenome (GOLD analysis project Ga0196970, IMG submission 148672) | Soil microbial communities from Anza Borrego desert, Southern California, United States - S1+v_5-13C | ecosystem: Environmental > Terrestrial > Soil > Desert | place: USA: California... | reverse complement strand
ATGACCTGCTTGGCTTTTTAGCTTTTGGTTGTTTTACCGCGCTTCACTGAGACGCGAATCGGCTGCCACGTAGCGATCGAAACGTAGGAAGTACGAAGGACGCGAAAATTAACTTTCTGGTGGCTGTTGTTTTTTCTCTGCTGATTTTCCGTCCCTCAACAAACAAGGAAAAGACAATAACGCGTCTCGCCCCAAAGCCGAACAGCAACTGCCTGAACTTGCCACTAACAGCCAAGAGCCAACAGCCACAGCCGCCTTTCATCCCTGCTACAATTCTTTGCTAGCGCCAATGCCTGCGCGGTGCTCACCGCATCTACCAACTGTTGGACGCTAGCTGCTGGAGGCATTCATGGATCAAGTTCCTTCCCTGCCCATCGGTTCACGCCGGAACGAAGATATTGCTCTCGACCTCATGAAGTTCATCGCCATGACCACGGGTTACGGCAGGACGGGGACGCCTAGTGCCGGATTTCAGGGCGCGACCACTCCGGCCAAGCCTGAGGAATATGCGGATCATCTGCTGAAACTTTTCGGGCGCTGCCTCGACGCGGTACAGGGCAGGAAATAGGGACCGAGCTTGCAACAGAAAAGGCCGCGCGTCAGCGCGGCCTTGTTTACACCTTGCTGTTCATCGACTTCGGGCTACATCTGCTCGCAACCGCCTTAACTTACCGCCGTCTTGCTGTCTTCTTTGCTGATTTCTTCGCGCCTTTCTTTGCTGACGCTTTCTTCCCAGCCGACTTCTTTCCAGCGGTCTTCTTCGCGGCTTTCTTGGCTGCTTTCTTCGCTGGCCTCTTGGCCGCGGACTTCTTGGCAGCCGCTTTCTTTGCAGGTGCCTTCTTTCCTGCTGTTTTCTTTGCGGGACCCCTTCGCGCAGCAGCCTTCTTCGGAGCGGTCTTCTTCACCGCCTTCTTCGAAGGCACCGGCCTTCTTTCCTCTTCTTCTTCCTCTTCGGGTTCGGCAACGGTCGGTGCTTCCTCCATCGCCGGAGCCGCGGGGCCGCCTACTTCCTCTTCTTCCTCTTCCTCGTAATCCTCTTCTTCTTCTTCGTCTACTGGCTCGTCGTAAGCGCCGTTCCCGCCGTACTCGTCGGCTTCGTCGTCGCGTCCGTACAGGGTCTCGTCGTCAAACCTCATGTCTCCTCCTGAATCGCTTGGCGGCTTACTACGTCGCCGTTGCTGTATCGGGGACCAACTGCATGAAACTCTGCACAACAAAACCGGCGCGGATTATAGCACAGCACTTCTGCACAACGGCGCAGAGCGCACCGGACTTCCTAACGATGCTGCCAGCTTGCATTGGGGTTGTTGCGCGATGAATAACTGCATCCGGCATTGATTGGGTGCGGTCTGCCCACGGAAGCAAAACCCAGTTGGTCACGCCTTGAACGCAGTCGAACGGTCTGGTGTGCAAGCCCTTCGGCAGGTCGGATGCTCACGCCTGCCGTAGGCACTGCAACGAACTTAGCCCCGCACGAAGTGCGGGGTTACGAACGAATCACGAACCAAGTGCCGGAGGCACGACCGAATAGGCCTGTTGAGTTAAGCGAACGGCCGCATCATTGGGCCTGACCGCCCTTGATCACCAGCACTGCGCCGATTTTTAACCGGCTTGCCGCGACGTGATTGTCGCGTTGAAGAGCGGCAACGGTCGTGTTGTAAGCGCTGGCGATTGAGCTAAGGGTCTCACCCTTTTTCACTTTGTGGCGGACGGTTGCAGATTCTCGACGCGAACCTCCGGCACGCTTCCCTGACTCAGTCTTCGGATTGCTGACCTTTCGAACTTCGGCGCGCGCCACGCATACCCGCTTCGCGTTGCGGCCTGTACCTTTGCGCGCCCACTTCGTGCACGGCGCTACTTCGCGTTCAGAGTTATCTTCTTGCGCTTCAGATACTGGGACGCGACTCCCGCCGGCAACCGGCCGGTGAATAACCAGGCTACGGCCCGCCTTCACCGAGTTTCCCTTAATTCGGTTCCACTTTCGCACCTGCTCGGCCGGAACCCCGAAATCGTCGGCAATCGACGTTACCGTGTCGCCTCTGCGAACTGTGTAACGCGTCGCGCGTTTCGAGTAGGCGATCTCGGTGCCTCTTCTGCTGGATGAAACCGGGATAATCAGCTTGGCGCGCTGCCCGACTTCCTCGCCCTCGAGATTGTTCGCTTCCACAATTGCTTGCACCGTGGTCCGGTACTTCTTTGCAACGCCGGCCAGCGTGTCGCCCGGGTTCAGTTTGTGGTAGTGCCACGATACTCGCTTGTCGACCGGAATCGCCGCGATCGCCGACTGGTAGATTTCCGTCGTCCCAACCGGAACGTGCAGTGCGAATTTCTGGTCCTTCGGCGTGGTCAGCCGGATCAGGCTGGGGTTCAACTCCTGCAATGTTGAAAGCGAGGCGTCTACGCACTCGGCCACAAGCCGCAGGTCAACCGGGTAATCGACTTCAACCGTTTCATACTGCAGCGGCTTGTCCCAGCGCACTCGATCCAACCCGTACTGCGCCGGGTTCTTCGACATGATTGTGATGGCCAGGATGATCGGTACGTAGTTGCGCGTTTCACCCGGCAAAACGCCTCGTCTGTAGAGTTCCCAGAAGTCAGCGTATCCGGTGCGCTGAACGGCTTTCTGCACGTTTCCCGGCCCCGAGTTATATGCCGCCATCGCCAGGTACCAGTCGCCGAACTGCGCATACAAGTCCTTCAAATGCCGTGCTGCTGCCCGAGTGGCTTTCTCCGGATCCTGCCTGTCATCAATCCACCAGTTGCGCTTGAGACCGTACCCTACGCCCCGCGAAGCCATGAACTGCCACATGCCCCTGGCACCGGCTCGCGACAACGCAATCGGATGAAAACCTGATTCGGCTTGCGCCAGGTAAATCAGATCCTGCGGAACACCTTCTTCTTTCAGAATCCTGAGGATCATGTCCCGATATCGGCCTGACCGGATGTACCCGTGTTCCAACGATCGACGTCCACGATTGGAAAAGTAGCTAATATAGCTTGCGACTGAGTCGTTAAGCGTCAGCGGCAAGTCAGATTGCGTAGTCTTCAGCTCTTCTTCGGCCTTGGCGCGAATGTTCGGATCTATCGGGAAGGTAACCTCGTTGGCCTCGTCAATCGGGGCCGGCTCAGATGGCTGCTCCGTAAACCCATCGCCTTCCTTCAGCGCTATGAGCTCGAGGTTGTGAACGCTTTCTACGAGACGATCGAACTCCTGTTCCAGCCGTTCATCGCTCTTAACTTCAGGCGGGCCTTGCAGCAGGATGTTGAAAGCTCGGTCGAAGTTCTCCTTGGCGGCCTCGAGGTGCCCGGCGTTATAGTTCGCCTGACCTTCCTGATACTCGCGCCGCACGCGCCCGATCAACACCTCTACAGGGTCAACCTTTGGAACGATCTTTTCTTCGATCTTAGGCGTCGGCGCAGTCGGGGCCGATTGCTTTTCGACTTGCTGAATAGTGGGTGCTTGCGCTCGCATAGGCGGCGCCACTGCCGCGCGCTTCTGCTCGGAGGTCTCACAGGACGTCAGCAACACTGCCGCGCCCACGACCGGGATCAAAAAATAAGCTTTCAGATTTCCCATTGTTTAAGCTTTGTCCCGGCAAACGCAGCCCCGTGCGCAAGACCGGACGCGGTGACGCGTCGTAAATCGCAGATTCCGCTAGAGCCCTTAAATGCTACTACCCTGCTTCTTTCAGGGTCAATCAAGTGAAACAACTAGAAAATCTGATGACTGGACGATTCGATGATTGTTGGGGCGTAACTGCTACGGTTCTGATTTTGGAAATTTGTTCGTCCATTTCCCAATTCGGCTGCTGAGGGTCTTATGCTCACTCCATGTCCAGCCCACAGCAGCAACTGCAGAGTCGCAGCAAGCAGTTCGCGGTAAGAACCGTGCACCTCGTCGATGCGCTTCCGCAAAAGCCCTCAGCCTGGGTCATTGGCAAGCAACTTCTCCGCTCGGCGACATCAGTAGCGGCGAACTATCGCGCCACCGCCCGAGCCCGCTCCCACGCAGAGTTCGTAGCAAAATTGGAACGGTGGTTGAAGAGGCAGACGAATCTGTATTCTGGCTCGAAATGTTGAGTGATTGTCAGTTGCTCGACCCCAATCGCCTTTCCTCCCTCATCGCAGAGGCGAACGAGTTGCGAGCAATTTTCGCCGCGACCTACAAAACCGCGAGAGCACGGGCCAAGTGAACACAATCATCCAATCATCCAGTCATGCAATCATCCAATAAAAGCTTGCTCCACGTCCTCCACCAGATCCGCCGCGTGCTCAATTCCAACCGACAGTCTCACCGTAGCCGGCGAAACACCTAACAGCTTGAGACGCTCTTTGCTGATTCCCACGTGTGACGACAACACCGGGTACGACACCGTCGATTCCACGCCTCCGAGCGAAGGCGCCAGATACCACATCTGCAAGCGGTCGATGAAGCGTTCGGCCGCCTTGCCCCCTCCCTTGATGTCGAACGACACCATCATTCCAAAATCTTTCATCTGCCGCCGTGCCGCCTCGTGGCCCTCATTCTGCGGCAATCCAGGGAAGAACACCCGCTCCACTTTCGGATGTTCTCGTAACACCTCGGCCAAAATCGTCGCGTTGCCCGCCGCGCGTTCCACCCTGATCTCCAGCGTCTTCATGCCACGAATCAGCAAGTACGACGCCGCTGGATCCAGGCACCCTCCCGAAAGCTTCATCATCTCCCGCACCGGGTCCATCCATGCCTTCGACCCGGCGACGGCTCCAGCCGTAACGTCGCTGTGTCCGCCCAGGTACTTCGTCCCCGAATGGATGACCATGTCCGCGCCGAGTGCCAGAGGCTTTTGCAGAATCGGTGTGGCGAACGTATTGTCCACCACGACGCATGCTCCACGTTTGCGGCCGATTGCCGCTATTTTCTCGATATCGGCACAGCGAAGAGTGGGGTTGGTGGGTGTCTCAATAAACAGCATTCGCGTGCGCTTCGTGAAATAACGTTCGATCCTGTCCAGGTCCTGAAACGGTACGAATCGCGTCTTCACGCCAAAGCGCTCGAAGATGTTCTCGAACATCTTGAGCGTGCCGCCATAGATGTCGAGCATCGACACGATTTCGTCGCCAGCCTTACAGGCGGCGAGAACAGCGCACATCGTCGCAGCCATTCCGCTGGACGTCACCACGCAGTCTTCAGCCCCTTCAAGTGCGGCGAGTTTCTCTTCCGCGGCACGCGTTGTGGGGTTCGCGTAGCGCGTGTACATGTACGCCGAAGACTTGTGTTCCGCAATCCGTCGCAGTTCATCCACTCCGTCGAGCACAAAAACCGCCGAGTGGACCACGTCCGTTGTGATGGAACCATTCGCTCCATGCCGATCTTCGCCTGCATGAACGCACAGCGTATCGTCTTCGCGCTTCCCACGCTTAGCCACATTCTCCTCCGGGTGAAAAGGGGATTCTACGTGGCGAAAGGCAGAGATGTCATTGCGGAATAGGCATAGGATTTAGAACAGTCGTCGGGAGGCTGAAGCGCCGAGTCAGATGTCTTCCTGCTTAGTCATTTGCTCCGGCCACACCGATGCTGCTGACTGGCTCCCGGAAGGGTGAAGACTGCTGATCAATGTCGGCCATTGCGTACGCCCCGTCGCACCGGTTCCAGTAATCGCAAAAAGTCGCGGCGATGTTGATCGCGGTTCCGCAAAACCGCAGCCTTGACCATTGCAGCAAGGCTGCCATCATCAACCGGTCGCGACGGACAAAACGAGAAGGGAAGCGCTTGGCGAAAAGCGCCTTGCGTGCCCGTCGCACCAAGCCTGCCTGCCTCGCTTTTGCCCCGACTGCCAGCGTTTCCTCGTCCCATTGCCGTGCCACGCCCGGCACCGATGGCAACGGACAAGGTTCATGCCCCTCGTAGGTTTGCCACGGTACCGAGGTTGCAAACGGCGGGAACAGCCTCATCCATTTGTGATAGAACCGGTGCGCCACCGTCCACTCGAATGGCAAGCGCACGATCGACTCGAGGTAATGCGAGTCGTAGAACGGCGACTGGAATTCCAGTCGGTGCATATCGATGTACTCGAAGTGCTGCACGAAATCTTTGCGCTGGTGGTTCTTGATCAGGAAGACGTGAAACGCACGCGCCGGATCGGGGCATTGGATCGTGCGCATCTCATTGAGGAAAGCCTCAAACATCAGTTCCTCAATCTGCTCTGCAGCTTTCGTCAGGATGCGTCGATTTATGCCTCCCAGGTGGTAGCTCCGAAACGCATCTTTCATCCGGCCCTGGCGCAACATATCTGCCAACCCCTGCTCAATATGCAAATGTCCGCTGCTGACGCTACCACCATGTCCGGTCCACAAGATCTGCGGGTGCTCAAGTTCTTCGCCATTTCTCGCAACCGCTGTGGTGTACGTCTCCATCGCTGTGCATTCGAACTTCTGCCCCCACACAAATTCCGGGACATGAGCCTCGGTATGGACCGTCCCTGCAGCTCGCGCCAGCATTTCGGCATAAACCCGGTCCTGCGAGTTGTGGAACTGGTACATGTTCACCGTGTAGACGCGTGTGTCCAGCGCGCGCAACCCACTCACCACCGCACGAGAATCCAAGCCGCCGCTGAGGCATGCAGCGGCCGCCTGCTGAGAACGAAGTCGGCGGCGAACCGCGCTCATAAATCGCTCGTGCGCTTCGTGCAGACAACTTTCCTCATCGGCTGTTGAGACCTGCTGAACCGAACCGAAATCGAAATACAATTGCGAACGCACCTTCTTGCCGCTGAACTGGAGTACTTCGCCGGAGAGCATGCGCTTGATTTCGCAATAGGGCGTGCGCGAGCCGAGCGGATGCTTGGGATAGACGGTCATTTCTGCCAGCGCCAGCACGTTCATCGTCTTTGAAAACGGCAGGGATTCCAAAACGCGCATAACGCTCGAGAAGACGATCCTCTCTTCGTCCACCCAGTAGTAAATGGCCCGGTGTCCAATTTTGTCCGTGGCCAGGGTCAGCGTGCCGCTGGGCGCATGATAGTGAGCGATCGAGAAAATGCCGGTTGCAGACTTCAGACTGCTCAGTGAACCCGCCTGCAGGTCATGGTGAATGATTTCCACATCCACGTCTCGCGGCCTGCAACCATCGCCGATACCCAGCAGCGGTTCTCCCGTTGCAAACGTTACGGAGCCATCTGAGCGGTCGCGAACAAGCGCTGGCACCCCGAAAACGCCGATATCTACCTTCATCAGGCAAACGCGCTTGTTCTGGTAAACCTCAACCTTGTCTGCCGGATTACGCGAGAGGTTCTTTCGAATAATGGTCAGGACAGCTTCGTCGATCGGCGAATTACCACGGCTGAATACACCAGCGATTAATGTCATTTTGTGCAGTTCAGCACTTAAGATGAAAAGTGTGTGCTTTTATACCGACTAGGATGCACGAGTTGCAGGTCGAGTACATAGAAGAACAGCGCTCCAAATACACTATTCGCGCCCAAAACAGGACACCATCATTGCCGCACCTTTCATCTGCCGCCGCAAAAACACGATCCGAAACCTGCGCGATTGCCACTCCTTACGCCAGTGCGGTACGATACGCTCTCGACCAAGGCTCCGCTTTCGCGGTGTTTCAGGCACATAGACCAGTCGCATGTTGAACGAACTACAGCATCGGGAACAAATCGTGCATTTTGGCAAGTTGCTGCACCAGAAGGGATACGTCGCCGCAACCGACGGAAACCTTACCGTGCGACTGGATCAGCACACTGTCCTCGCCACTCCGACCGGCATGAGCAAGGGCATGATGTCGCCCGAAGACCTCGTCATCGTCGATATGAACGGTCGTAAGCTGTCGGGCCATCGCGCGGCCTCCACAGAGATCGGCATGCACCTGCTGATTTACAAATTGCGACCCGACGTTCACGGCATTGTGCACGCTCACCCGACCACTGCGACCGGCTACGCTGCCGCTGGCATTCCACTCAACAAGAACCTCATTTCCGAGGTTGTGCTCTCTCTCGGTTCAATCCCACTTGCGCGCTACGGCACCCCAGGAACCGCCGAATTGGCCGATGCGCTCGAACCCCTCATCCCTGACCACGATGCCATTCTCATGGCCAATCACGGCGTCGTCACCTACGGCGACAACTTGCTCCGTGCCTACATGAAGATGGAGACGGTCGAGCACTTCGCCAAGATCGCACTCGTGACGCATCTGCTGGGCCAGCAACAACCGCTCAGCGATGAGGCTGTCGAGAAACTGGTGGCAACACGGCTTAGAGAACTCTCGTAGGCTGCTCGCAGCGCAACCTGACTCATGGCAGGGTATTCGAAGTCATCCTGAGCGCAGCGAAGGATCTATGCATTTCTCTTCGTCCTGAGCAGAGTACTCAGGCCTTAGCGGTACTCCTTCCACGCAAAGCAAAAGCGAGGGCGTTGACACCCTCGCTCAATGACTCAACGGCCCGATGACCCGATCATCCAATCCGGGTTATTCTCCCCCAAACCTGAACCTCATTCCCGCCCTGAAGTTCGCTTTCAGCGCCGGATAGCCCGCCACCTCTTCGTACTTTCGGTTGAGCAGGTTCTGGAAGTTCGCGTAGGCCGTCACTCTGCGCGTCACTGATCGCCACACGCCCAGGTCCACTCGCGCGTAACCGGCCGCGAAAGTGCCGCCCGGGAAGAGTCCCACATCCGGACGTCTGCCTACCGCCGTAGCGCCAAGGCTCGCACCCCATCGGGTTGCGGTCCATGTCGCCAGCAGCGTGCCTGCGTGTTTCGGACGCCTTAGCAGCGGACGCCCCGTCTCCACCAGTGGGTCCCACGGAGCTGCCGCGTTCAGGATCTGCGTCGACGTGTACGTGTACCCTGCGTCGATCGACAGTCGCGACATCGGCCTGCCGTGAAACTCGATTTCCGCTCCATGTGCCAGCGAGCGATCGAGATTGACGTACTGTCCGATGAACGTGATCGGATCGCTCGCGAACGTGATCTGATCGCGGAACAGGTTACGGTAGTAGGTAGCCGAAAGCGCGTACTTGCCGCCGCCCAGGCTCTGTTCCAGTCCCGCTTCCCACGACCGGTTCGACTCAGGCTTCAACGCCGGATTAGGAATCGTGAATGGATCGCTGGAGAAAGACTCCTCCAGTCGCGGCTCTTTAATCCCCTCGCTGTATCCGGCGCGCAACCGTGTCCCCGAGAACAACTCACCGCCGCGCAGCAACAGCAAGCTCGCATTCACGCGTGGAATGCCGCGGTTCCCGAAGCTCTCGTTGTGGACAAACCGCGCACCCGTAATCAGTGATAAGCGCTGCCACGTGATTACCTGCTGGCCGAACACCTCGTGATTTCTGCGCAGACCATGCGTGAGCGGAGGATTGAACGGCCCCAGATATCCAACCCAACCATTCTCGTCTTCAAAGTGATACCCAAAAGCCGTCCGAGCCCAGCTTCGCTCCCAATACTCGCCCTGGTAATCGAAACCGGCACGGTTGATGTTGCTGTACCCATGGAACGGGTAATCAAGGCTGAAGCCCGAACCCGGCGACACGCGTCCCGGGTCCTCGAACGAGTCCTGGTTAGTGCGCTTCACGTTGTGTTCGAACCCGGTGAACGAATGTTGCCAGCGCCCGACTGCGATGCTCAACTCTCCGCTGGCCGCGAAGTCATTCTGGCGTGTGTACTGATCCGTGTCGGGCGGCAGCAGCGGCTGCCCGTTGTAATTCCAGTTCGCCTGCACCCCCGCGCCAGCGTTCGAGTGCCGCGTCGTGAACCGGAAGAACGATGACGGTGTAATCCGCACGCCAATGTTCGCTCCCTGCGACGAGTCCGAGTACCAGTCGTTTACGCCCTGCCCTTCGCTGTTGAACTGCTGTCCGTACACGTTGTAGTCGAACCGTCCGCGAGCCCCGGCCAGTGACGCATACCCACGTGCCGTCTCAAACGTTCCACCTTCGGCGCCGAGTCGCAGCTCAGGAACTCGCGTCGTGCCTGTACGCGTCCACATCTGCACTACGCTGGTCATCGCATCGGAACCGTAAAGCGCGCTTTGCGCCCCGCGAACCAGTTCAACTCGTTCAACCTGCTCCATCGGCAGCAGGCCGAAATTGAAAGTACCGCCTGGATCGTTGACCGGCACACCATCGACGATCACCTTGTTGTAGCGAGACTCGCCACCGCGTACGAATAGCGATCCCAATCCGCCGCGACGCCCGGCCTGCGCAACCACCACTCCCGGGACAAAGCCCAGGACGTCAACGGCCGCGATTGGCTGCAGGTTTCGCAACGTGTGCGGCCCGATCTGCTCGACAGTCGCGGCCGCTTCCCCAACCGTCAGCGGCGTACGGGCCCCGCTGACCTCGACCGTTTCGGCCACCGACTGCAACGACAGACGCACCGTGACACTGTTCATTTCGGGCAACTGGGCCGTTGCCGTTTCCGCTGCGAAACCCGGCGCGAGCACTGAGACCCGATAGTTGCCGTTCGCAAGACCGGTAAACCTTGCTACTCCTTCTCCTGAGGTCGTTTGCACGGAAACCGGAACTGAACTGTTTTCACGATAGAGTGCTACGCGGCCTTTATTGACCACGGCCGCCTGCGGATCGAGGACGCGAACGGCCAAATCAGCGGCTGATGAAGCCTGAGAAAGCGTTAGGAATAGAAACAGAAGAGATACAAAGACACGAACAGAATTATGACAAGACGGGCGCATAGCGACCCTCCTTTTCACGCGAAAGGGGTGCGTGGATTCAGGTTCGCGCCGGTCTCCTGGCTTTACGAGTAAGGACGCCTAATCATCCGATCGATGACGTGACTTAATCCCGATCTTCAATCCCAAAACGTAATCTGATGGTGCCCCACCCTCGTGCCGTTCTTTCGGCCCTAGGTGGGTACATCATCAAACTCACATCTCGGTGACGTCCGGACTTCCGCAGCGGCCTTCCCACTCTCGCAGTGGCTCGCTGCCAGTGTCCTCGCTTACAGTTGCGCGGCAGCGCGGGAGTTACACCCGCTTCCCATGTCGCACGAACCAGGACTCAAGCCTACGCCTGCTCGGCATCCTTGTGCAATTGACTAGAAGGGAATTGACGATTACAGAAAACCTTGCCGTTGCGTGCGTTCTACCGCAGGCGTGTTTTGATGGTCGCGCAAGGACTGGACAGCCGTTAGCGGACTCTCGCTTACCTTCTGGGTTGACGACGGCCGCTGAACGAAATGGCAAGGAGAACTCAGGGTTTGATGATAATGCCCGGTGCGCCGGGTTACCGTGTGCGAGGGCGGTTTAGCAGCTTCGCTCCGATCGCTCCCCCTGCTGCACCAAATCCGATAAAGGCAACCAGGAACACGATCAGGACGATGGTAATCATGACGGCAACGCCTTCGGGCGTAGCCAACCTCTGCATCATGGCCTGGGCTTCGGGGCTGGTATTGCGCGCGGCTGATTGCTGAATCACCTGCTGCATGGCCTCACGCAGTTTTCCGCCTCGACGCAGCAGAACCAGGTCGATGGCCGTAACGATGGTGAAAGCCAGGAAGCCGAACAGTCCGGCGATAGCCCCGACGCGTGCCCCCATGCCTGATGTAATGGTCGCATCTGTCCGGCGGCGGAGATACAGGATGACGGACAGCGCTCCCGCCGCGATTGGCCACAGGAAAAAGCTGATGACGGGAACGAGCCAGGAAAGTGCGATGACCGCGCCCGCCATCATCGCTCCCGGAAGCGCGTCAGACCACTGGATTCCGGACGTGGTCTGGCTGCCATACGGCCTGGAGCCCTGACTATCGTAAGACGACCCCTGCTGCCACTGACCGTGTTGTTCGAAGCTAGCGGGTTGCGCGGGAGGCTGTACCTCGCCGGGAGTTCCGGGACGGAGCGGCGGAGTGGCCGGTTCGTTGCCGCGGATATCGGCAATGCGAATCTGGGGAGCGTTGCAATTAGGACAGAAAGCCACGCCCTCTTCTACCTGCGTGCCGCATTTGTAACAGGGTCGTTCCACACGCTAACGGTACAAGATGGGCGCGATGGGTGCAAGCCAGCGGGTTCCGCAGTCACAACAATGGGCACGCCTTAGCGTGCCCAAAATTGTTCAGTGCCGGATGAGATGGCGATCGTTACAGGGCGCTTTCTTTACCTCGCACCTGAACGTAAACCAGCCCAAACTCGCTGCCCTTGCCGTCTGGTTTCACCGAAACAATGTGCTGCCGTTCTTTCGTACCGACGACCAGTTCCAACTTGTCACGGTCGTGCCTCGGCTTTTCATTGCATTTGAGCTGATCGCTTTCTTCATGTACGCCGTTTTTGCACTCGAGAACCTCGCCATACTTAGCGAGTTCCTTTTTATAGAAGTCGATCAGTTTCTGGGGCGGGTCATCTGAAACGTAATTCAGCGCGACCACTTTCACACCGAACAGCGAGCTTGAAACGTTGACGTTGGCGCGGCTATGTTCGCCTTCGCCATCTGGTTTCAAGCGCGCTCCCGGATAGACCGCCACGCCTACGTCACTCGGATTGACGTCCGAAGTGTTAACGTTCAGGCCCCCGACCGGCGTTTCGATCTTCACGTTCTCGTTTTCGCCTTTGCCCTGCTTCTGGACGGTGCAGGCAGAGACCAGAAGCAGCAGCGACGCGAAGATCGCGATTGCAATGAGTTTACGGGTTAGCGTTGCCTTTGATGTCGGGAACATTCGTTCCTCCTAGTGCCGCCTGAGCGGAGCGTTCGATGCCGAATCCCCGATCTGCAACAGCAGGAATCGGGACCGGCAGATGGCCGCGAATGGGAATCTCGCCGAACAGGGCACGAACCGCGCTACCCTCCGATGTCACCGAGTTCGAGAATGTGCAGATATAGTTCTGCACGCCCGGGAACTTGGCCGCAACGTAAGGGTTACCCATCGCGACGACTACCGTCTTGTCGCCGGACTGGGCCAACAGCGAATTGAGCACCGCGGTCGGATCATTGATCTTCTTGCCGGCGGAAGGCACCGCGTAAACAGCCGCGATTACAGCCTGTGCTTCGGCCGCCGCCTTATTGATGCTCTCGGCCATCAGAGGACCAATCTCCGAGTCGACGTACATGACCCGCACGTCTGGCACCCGTTGCCTCAACTGCCGTTCAAACTGGCGTCCCCAGTCGCTGCGCACGTCATCGGTGAAGATCACCGCCAACACGCGGTTCGCAGCCGTCTGCACTAATTCATACGCATTGACGTAGCCATTTGTTCCGGGGCGTGGTGTTGGCTTGATAGGAAGAACTTTGCCGTTGTCCCGGACGAGCGTCACGGCGTCATCCGCCACCTGCTGCGCGATGGCCACGTTCTTCGGATCGGCGACTTTGCGGTTGAGAGTATTCAGGTCGACCAGACGAGCCTTGTGCAGACCGACGCTAGCCTTGGCCTTGAGGATCTTGAGCACGGACTCATCGATCTGCTTCTGCGGAATCTCGCCTGATTTAACGGCATTCAGCAGGCCGTTATAAGCGCCATCAACGTCGCCGGGAATCAGCACCATGTCATTGCCGGCCTTGACCGTAGCAACCGCCGCTGCGCCCGAAGGGTTAACGCCGGGCACTTTGGAGTAAATTCGCATCAGTCCGTTCATATCGAGGGCATCAGTAACCACGAGTCCCTTGAAGCCCATCTGCTTCTTCAGCAGGTCGTTCACGATCACCGGGGAGTTGGTTGCAACGCGGTCGGGTCCGTTGTCCAGGGCGGGCATGGTCAAGTGAGCCACCATGACGGAATCCACCCCGGCGTCAACTGCAGCCTTGAACGGCGGTAGCTCGACCGTGTCGAGACGCAGACGGTCGCCGGTCACGGAAGCTAAGCCAAGATGCGAGTCGGTGGCCGTATCGCCGTGGCCCGGGAAGTGCTTAGCCGTCGTCAACATGCCGGCCTGCCGTGCGCCCTTAATGTAAGCGACGACCATGTCGCTGACCTGCTTCGGGTCACCGCCGAAAGCACGCGTGTTGATGATTGGGTTCAGCGGGTTCGAGTTCACGTCGGCATCGGGGAACCAGTTCCAGTGAATGCCGATGGCGCGTGACTCCTCCGCTGTAACGCGCCCGAATTCCTCTGCGTATTTCAGGTTGCCGGCCGCGCCGAAAGCCATGGCATGCGGGAAAGCCGTACCACCATCGAGCCTCATGGACAGACCGCGTTCAAAATCGGCCGCGAACATCAGCGGCAGCTTGGAGTCGCGCTGTAACTGATTCGTAAGTGCGGCAGCCTCGTACGGCTCGCTCTTGATGAGAAACCCAAGCTGTACCGGGACGGTGAATCCGAAACCGCCCAGATGGTACTTGTGCATCCTGTCGCGATACTGAATGTACTGCTGACTGTTTACGTTGACGAACTCGCCCCGGGTCCAGACCATGATCATCTGGCCAATCTTCTCTTCCAGGGACATCTTCTTCAGAGTCTTCTCGGCCCACTTCTCGCCGCCGCGATCCAGCTTGATCGGACGGGCTTCAAGGTACTTGTCTTTAGCAGACGCTAACGAAGCAAGGGCAAACATCAATAGGAGTACAAGGCCAGTTTTGCGGATCATAGCAAGAGAACGATAGCAGAACGGAAGGTAATGAGTAATTAGTAATGAGTAATGAATAACAGGTCGCGCTTTTCACCTCGGCTGCTGAATTCATAGCACGCCGGCTGCTGTGCGGGCGTAGGTATCTCACCCGGACTCCCGAATCGACTCGCATCCTCTGATCTCAGCAACGACGGCGCATTTTCTCGTGTTCCAACGCGTCCGTCGCGCACATAATATTGTGTGCTCTGCTTCATTAACAGTAAGTGATTAGAGGACTGAAGTGGCCGACCCGCAGCTTGCGGGGGTGCTACCGCATCTACAACACTTACGGATCAGTAATCACCACCTTTGGGAGACATTTTTGCCAGCAAGCAAGCAAGTCCTGCAATTAACCTCGCTGCGGTTTTTTGCCGGACTTTGGATCGTCCTGTTCCACGCCGCCCCAGCGTATGTCATGGGGGCGCCATCCTGGTTCCGCAACATGGTCATTGGCGGCTACGCGGGAACCACCCTGTTCTTCGTGCTTTCCGGCTTTGTTCTGGCCTACCGATACGTGCCGGACGCGAGCAAGCTCGAACCAAAGCGGTTCTGGATGGGACGATTCGCGCGCCTTTACCCCGCCTACGCGGTCGGCCTGCTGGTGTCGCTCCCTATGCTACTGCAGGAGATGGCAGCGACCGATCCGAGCGGACGTGGTTCTCTGTTCGCTGCCTTGTTCCTGGCTCCCACGATGATGCAGTCGTGGTTTCCCGCCGTGGCGACCCGCTGGAACACGCCCGCATGGAGCCTCTCGACAATCGGATTGTTCTACGTCCTGTTCCCATTCGCTATCTCGTGGGTCGCCTCGCGTCGTCGTGAATCGCTGATGAGGTGGGGGCTCGCCCTGCTGGTTTTCGCGCTGGCTTGGCCCGTCGCTTACATGTTCCTGCGGCCCGATGGCTTCACGGAATACAACATCACGACCAGCTCGCTGCAGATGAACGTCCTCAAGTTCAACCCGCTGGCGCGGCTTCCTGAGTTCATCATCGGCATGCTTCTCGGCCGAATGTATCTTGAGCGCCGTACTGAGAGTCGGAAATTCGGCGCTGCACTCACGCTGCTGGCTATTACGCTCCTGCTGGTGATGCTGGCTCCCAGCATTCAATTGCCATATCCGCTGTTGCACAACGGCCTGCTGATCCCCGTTGTCGGCCTGTTGATTTATGGTGTGGCCGTCGGTGGATGGCCTGCGCGCCTTCTCGCAGCCTCGCCGTTCGTGCGGCTTGGGCAAGGCAGTTTCAGCCTATTCGTGCTGCACTATCCTCTGTGGCACTGGGTCAACGCCGCTGACCGCGGACTGGGGCTGAACTGGTCGAGCTCGCTGCTCTTCCTCGTCGGCTACGTCGCACTCGCCTTTGCAGTCGCGATTGTGAGCTATCACTGGATTGAAGTCCCGATGCGCAAGCTGATTTCCTCGCGCCTGGGACTTGGGACCGGCGTCCCGAAAGAGCGAAAGACGAGAGAACAGGCATCCACCGCCGAGCCGACGCTGGCGTACGGCGACTGAACACTAGACAGCATCAAGGACAAACGGACTGATCTTTTGGGATCATCCGTTCATGAGTTCCTCAGAACATTCTCGCCTTCAACCGTTCCCACCACATGTAAACACGCGCCCACACCGGCACAGGCGGCTGACGATCAATCCGATCGACCTTCTTGAAGCCTTTCAAGCCTTTCGGCGCTTCGAACAGCGCCGGATCGAGAGGAGCAGTTGAAAGTTCTACGACCTCGCTCTCCGTTTTGTGCACCGACTCTCGCGTGCTGCCGTCCGGCATTTTCAGCATTCCGCGGTATGTCCTGACTACTTTGACCGGGAATCCGTTTTCGCGCGGGCCGGTCTCCTTCAACTCATAAACCTCATTAGGGCGGTTATCGAGTCCGGCGGTCAGCACGGCTACATAACCTCCGGACTTTTCTGCGGGCAAGAGATCGGTTATGCAGCTCTTCCGAGCCTTAAGGTCAATAAACCAGCCATCCTGCACCGTCTCGCTTGGCTGTGTTCGGCTGCCTTGATGGGGAATGTTCTTGGTTGTAGTGATGACATGACGCGCAAGGTAGCCGAAGAACTCCTTGCGATCTCCCGTGTCAACGGTGTGCCTTTCAACCGTGACGGTCGGCTTCGGCTTTTCCTTGGGCTCAGGCGGCTTTGAATGACTGGCCGCCAGCGCTTTCAGCTCCTCGCGCGTTGGATATCGTGGCAGCGGGTGCATTTCGTATTCATGATCGCGCGTGTTGATCTCAATGCCCATCCGCGTATCGCATTGCTGGACGGTCGCGATCACCGGACCATAGGTATACTCGGTGGGCGAATTGGGATGTTTGGGATTGCGGGAGTATCCCGCGCCTGGACGCCACTCGCTTCGTATGCGGGCGCCCTTCACGAAGTAGGTGGTCTCAAACGGCGGGAGCGCGTTCGGTCCGTTCGCATCGAACATCGTCTCGCGCGTGACGATCTTCAGATCAGAAGGCGCCTGATCGGCAGCGACCCTCCACCACGTCGCGCCGCAACAAACCAGCAGAAGCAGCAGGGAGCTAAGAGGCACGCGGACACCTCCATCAGGCCAACAGCGCTACATTGCCGCACTGATTATGAGCCTGAAAGCTTGAGTAGCACCAGCCCTGAACACGTCCTGGCGCGACGGTCCGCGAGAGAAATTCTGTAGCCTTGTAACACCTTGATGTCAAAGGGGTTTACGGCAACAGCGCGGCACCCGAAACGTGCTCCACTGTGCTAGAATAGAAACATCTGGGTCACGCCTAAGTAATTGTAGTTTCAATAGCTTGAGCTTGATTCGCGGGAGCCGTAAGCGACACCTGGCACACGTGACCGTCGCGCAGTTTAGCAGTGTAGGTTTGGGTCACTCGTCTTTCCTCTCAGGGTCGAGCACACGGCGTTACACCAGTCGAGATCGGAGTTAGATTGGCTTCCAAAGAAATCACGAACGCGACGGCCGCGGCCGAAGCGAAGAACGTCAAGAACGGAAAAGTGACGAACGGAAACGGTGCCACGAACGGCGCTGTCGAGAACGGCTACACAGCCGAGTCCATTAAGGTTCTCGGCGGCATGGAAGCCGTTCGTAAGCGTCCTGCCATGTATATCGGCTCGACCGGCGAGTTGGGCCTGCACCACCTGGTGTACGAAGTTGTCGATAACTCTGTGGATGAAGCGCTTGCGGGTCACGCCGACAAGATTGACGTCATCATTCACGTCGACAACTCCATCACGGTCATCGATAACGGCCGTGGCATTCCCGTTGACGAAATGGATCTCGATGGCGAGCGTGTGCCAGCGTGCCAGGTCGTCATGACCAAGCTGCACGCCGGCGGCAAGTTCGACTCATCGACATACAAGGTCTCCGGCGGTCTGCACGGCGTGGGCGTCAGCTGCGTGAACGCGCTTAGCGACGAACTCGAACTTGAAATCTGGCGCGACGGCTTTGTGTGGCAGCAGGACTACTCCAAGGGCGATCCGCAAACGAAGCTGAAGAAGGCCGGCACCACCCGCAAGCGCGGCACGAAGATCCACTTCCATCCCGATCCGGAAATCTTCACCGCCAGCGAGTACAACTACGACACGCTTGCGCAACGCCTGCGCGAACTTGCATTCCTCAACAAGGGCCTCGTCATCACGCTGACAGACGAGCGTAACACCGACTCGAAGAGCGGCGAGCCCAAGCATGCCGAGTTCAAGTACAACGGCGGCATCGCCGAGTTCATCAAGCACCTGAACAAGGGCAAGAACGTCCTGCATGAAAAGCCGATCTACATGGAAGCCGAACGTGACGGCGTCGTCATGGAAATCGCGCTCCAGTACAACGACGGCTACAGCGAGAACGTCTTTTCTTTCGCCAACAACATCAACACGGTCGACGGCGGCACGCATCTTTCGGGCTTCCGTACCGCACTCACCCGCACGGTCAACTACGCCGGCAAGCAGTTGGGGCTGTTCAAGAATGACAGCGAATCGCTGACGGGCGACGACGTTCGCGAAGGTCTGGTTGCCGTAGTCAGTGTCAAGTTGCCCCAGCCGCAGTTCGAAGGCCAGACCAAGGGCAAGCTGAATTCCGACATCTCCGGCATCGTGCAGGCATTTGTAAACGAGCGCCTCAGTGCCTTCTTCGAGCAGAACTCCACGGTGGCCCGCAAGATCATCAACAAGGCCATCGACGCCTCACGCGCGCGCGAAGCTGCACGTAAGGCACGCGACCTCACCCGCCGCAAGGGCGCACTCGATTCAGGCGGACTGCCCGGCAAACTCGCCGACTGTTCAGAACGCGATCCCGGCCGCGCCGAACTGTTCCTGGTCGAGGGCGAGAGCGCAGGCGGCACCGCCAAGCAGGGCCGCGATCGCCGGTTCCAGGCGATTCTGCCCCTCAGGGGCAAAATCCTGAATGTCGAAAAAGCGCGGTACGACAAGATGCTCGGGCACGAGGAAATCCGAGCATTGATCACCGCAATGGGCACCGGCATCGGCAAGGACGATTTCGATATCTCCAAGCTGCGCTACAACAAGATCGTGCTCATGACCGATGCCGACGTCGACGGCTCGCACATCCGTACGCTGCTGCTGACGTTCTTCTTCCGTCACATGCAGGAGCTGATCAAACGCGGCAACGTCTTCATTGCGCAGCCGCCGCTCTATGGCATCCGCAAGGGCAAGACGCACCAGTACATCAAGAACGAGCGCGAGTTCGTGCGCGTCATGGTGAAGCGCGCCAGCGAAGGCATAATCGTGCGCTACGGCGAGGGCGCCGCCAAGCTGGAAGGCGCGCCGCTCACGAAGTTCTTCACCACGTTGAAAGAGTATCTGGAATTCTACGAGAAAGTTGACAAGCGGTTGCGCGACGACAAGGTCACCGATCTGCTTCCGCAACTCGACATCTCGAAGAAGTCCGACTTCCAAGGCGACCCGAGTACTCCTCCTGCCGCACTGAAGGAGCTTGAGAAGCTGCTGAAGGCGATGGCGAAGGAGCGTCAGTTCCACTCCGTCGAACTTCGCTTCGACGAAGAGCACGACATGTGGGAAGTCGTCTTCGTAAATGCGCAAGGCGCGGAACACCGCATCAACGGCGAACTGGCGAGCTCACCTGAGTACAAGCAGATGATCGCGAAGTACAAGCAGATCGCGGAGTACATGCAGCCGCCGTTTGTTGTCGAGTTCAAGACAAAGGAAACCGCGGAGAGCGCGAAGGAAACCGACGAAGACCTGAGCAACGCCGAGAAGGCCGAACTCGAAAAGGCCGAAAAGCGCGCAGGCGCCAAGGCTCCCACGCGCCGCACCAAGGCCGAACAGGAAGTGGTGGAGAAGTCGAACGTTCGCGACCTGTTTGAGTACGTACTGAACGAAGGCCGCAAGGACTTCACCATCCAGCGCTATAAAGGTCTGGGCGAAATGACCAGCGAGCAGCTCTGGCAAACCACCATGGACCCTGAAAAGCGCACGCTGCTCCAGGTGAAACTCGAAGACATCGCGGAGACCGAGACCATCTTCACCACGCTGATGGGCGACGATGTCGAAAGCCGCCGCAAATTCATCGAAGACAACGCACTGGATGTGAAGAATCTGGACATCTAGCGACGAGAAAAGCAGCAGCAAGGCAGCCACAACGAAACAGAGAAGTCCCAGCCCGCCGATTCGTCGACGGGCTTTTTTGTTTGGCTCGGCTATCGACCCAGGTTCTGCGCGATAAGAGAGCTTCGGCTCCGCGCGGGCCAGCTTCTGTAGTGTTCCCGATATCAACAGTGATCGTACTCAGCCGAGGTTGGGTGGCGTCTTCGCAGCACCGGGCGATGATTCCGGTCCAGTACGATTTCTGTTTTGCGATGTATTTCAACAAAGGGGTATCGATAATAACGAAGAAATCGGTTTACGTGGTGACGCTGGGTATTTTCGTCGTCCTGAGCTCTTTGCTTGCGGCACAAGTACAGACGGAGCTGCCTCCCGTGGTTCCAGGTGCGAAGCCTGTGACTGTGGAGCATATCAAGATCCACGGAACGGCGCTGGAAGGCAACCTGGAGGGCGATGCCGTAGATCGCGACGTGATCGTCTACTTGCCGCCCAGCTATGCTAAAGAAAAGTCCCGGCGCTACCCGGTCGTCTACGCGTTGCACGGATATTCCGTCGGTGCCACGCAGTGGTCACAGGAAATCCATGTGCCCCAAACCATAGAAGGTGCTTTCGCTCAAGGCGCGAAAGAGATGATCGTCATAGTGCCCGATTCGAAAACCGTTCACAACGGCTCAATGTATTCGAGTTCGGTGACCACCGGAGATTTTGAGGGATTTATCGCGCGCGATGTGGTTGCGTACGTGGATGCTCATTACCGGACGATTCCAAACAGGACGAGCCGCGGGCTGGTCGGCCACTCGATGGGAGGATACGGTGCAACTCGCATCGGGATGAAACATTCGGATGTGTTCGGCAGCCTGTACATCATGAGCCCATGTTGCTTGTCGCCCCGAACGGCGGGACCCGCAAATCCGGACAGTGCCAAAGCGCTTGAGGCTATCAAAACGCCGGGTGATACAGCCAAATTGCCCGGCGCCCTACGCATGCAGCTCGCTTCGGCAGCCGCATGGTCTCCAAATCCGAAGAACCCGCCGCTTTATGTTGATCTGCCAATGAAGGATGGGGCCCCTCAGCCCGAGGTTCTCGCCAAATGGGCCGCTAACGCGCCCCTGACCTTTGTAGATCAGTACGTCGGAAATCTTCGCCAGTACCGCGCAATCGCAATGGATGTAGGTGATAAGGACGGTCTACGCGTCGATGCTGGCAAACTGCATGACGTTTTGATAAGTATGGAATCACGCATACCTACGAAGTGTATCCGGGGACTCACACGAGTGCGATGGCTGTTCGCTTCCAGAACTACGTTATGAAATTCTTTAGCGAGAATCTCTGTTTTACGGCAGGCGGCAAGTAGTCACTCCGGCTTATCCCGTGTGCCCCTATGACTAGTCGGCTTCCGTTTTCCTGGTTAGCGATGACGTAGGTGGAGGGCACGCCAGCATTCTAAATGCCCCACTCAAGCCAAGAAGAAGGCTTGAGCGGGGCACCATCTCATATGCTACATGGGCCACGTGCCCACTCTGGATACTTGTACAGAAGCGGATTTACCGTCAACAATCCGCTCTTTCGTTGTGACCACACGAAAACACACGTAATATCGGCGACGATGAGCACGAACCCAAACATCGTTGAGAGAGCTTACAGGAAGCTCAACACCGCCACCAAACTGACCATATCTACTGACGAGTGGATCGCTCTACTTGCGTCTGGTCTGGCTGTTGCTGTGCCGCAACTGACCGGCATTCCATGGAAATATGCCAGCCCTGTCACTCTCTTCGTGACGTTTTCAGTATTCGTCTTAGTCAGACAAAGGGCAGCATGGCCGAAGCGCATTCTCGTTAACGCCGGTGGCTGCCTTATCTTGTACCTGATTCTGGCGTTGTTCGGCTCAAACCGATAGCAGGAATCCTGTTCGAGCATGAGGCTTGGTGCTCACGATCCCGATTCGGGATTACTTGCGATAAGCGGATTTATCGTTCGCTATTTGCACTTTAGTTTTGTGGAGCCTTGAACTTCAGCATTTTCAAGGCTTGCTGAATCCCCGCCACGGAATCCGCAGAGACATCTATTGACAGAATGTATCCATTCAGGAACGTGGTGTAGATTCCACGATAGTGCGCGGCACTGTCCCTGCCAACTTTCATGGTCGCATACACAAAGCGAGTCCCTGAGATTTCAACTGGCGACTCCGGTTGAACCGTTTCAGAACCTTCTCTTTCAAGCTGATGACGAACGCTGCGAACGTATTGCTCAGGAGATTTTATTGAAGGGTTGGCCGAGAGTGGGTCAGCAAGAACCGCGATGTCATATCTATCGCAGCAGGCAGTAGCATTCGACTGAGCGTCAATCAGGCGCGCCCGTTTGCCCTCTGAACTGACAAAACCTCCCTGGGTGAAATGACCGTTAAGAGGTGCGAGCGTGAATCCAAAGTAGTCGTTTCTATATTGGTTATCGGCGATCTTGCCTTCGGCGAAAATAGCCTTGATGTCCTTCGTTGAAGATTGGCCAATCGCACCAACTGCCGCCAAGACGATTACGCTCAGAAACGACAAGTATCTGATTCGCATGCGCTCGAAGGTAACAGAACTTAGCTGTGCATAACAGGGGTTATAGCTCACTATCCCATTCTGGAATTCGGCCTCGCTGCATTCGCTGGTAAGACTTTCTCACCACACAAGCGGCAGCAATCGACAGCGCACTCGCTCGGCGTACTCTCTGTACCCGGGCAGTTCCTGCCGCAACATTCGGTCCTCGAGTGCGGTTCTGGCGATGAGCACAAGAGCCACAACCGCCGCCGGAATAACAGCCGCGCGCGATCCAAGTACCAGCGGCGTCGCCACATAGAAAACGATCATGCCGACGTAGCCGGGGTGGCGAGCATAAGCGTAGGGTCCGCTCGTCACCACCTTGTGGTCCCGGTCTTTCTGAATGCGAACCACGCCCTCAAAATGCCGGTTCGAACGCATCGCCCACACAGTCAACCCGTTTGAAATGAGCACCGCAACAACGGCAAAGAGTTGCTGCGCGAGGGAGAACGGGCGAGTCCAGGCATAACGCACATCCAGGCCAGCGACTACCGACATGACGATCGGGCCGAAAATGATTCCGGGCAGGATGAACTTGTCCCATTTCTTCCAGCCTTCTCCGACCCGCCCGCGTGCGTTAAGCAACTCCCGCGGAACCAGCAGGTAGGAAGCGATCATTCCGATACCGCACACCGCCACGAACAGCCATGCTCCCGCCCATGCGATACGACCGGACGTTATGAATAAGAGTGCGAACTGAACTACGAGGAAAATGAGCGGCCGCAGAAATCGGCGATTCGGAGCCGGGGATTCTGGCTGCTTAGCGACTTGAGTTGTGGCGCACATGGATTGTCTCCGCTAAGCATAGTGCATCGAAATGACGGGGCAGAAAAGTACCTACCTGTTCGCGCCCGAGCCGACACACATAGTCGCTGACGGCGGAGGAGTCAGATTCAGATATCAATGTGCTCCCGCTGCGCACCTCACTACATAGGCATGGGCTCTGGTTCCGGCATGAGAGGAGGAACCAAGTCGGGCTCGGAACCCGGCTCCTCTTCCGGATCGGGCTGAGGGTCGGGTTGTGGATCCGGCAGCGGTGGTGTGGTCCTGAGGAACATTCGTCTCATCGGGGACTCCATCACATTTGCGATGCCGAACCGCGCAAACGAGATGCGAAACTCCCAGTGCGGCAGAGCGAAGTGCATTGCGGCCTCCCTGTGACCTGAATACGCCCAAAATCGTGGGCGACAGCGCTCGCACACACCCCTGGCCGGCGAATACTCGACAACACCACCTCGCGGACGGACATCAAGACAAGTCGTGACTTCAATTCCGGATGACAAGGGGGTACTTCATGGCCAAGTGTGAAGTGTGCGGCAATGATTACGACAAAGCATTCGAACTAACCGCAGCCGGCCAACGGCACGTGTTCGACAGTTTCGAGTGCGCCATACAAGCGATCGCCCCCATTTGCGAACACTGCGGCTGCCGAGTAATCGGGCACGGTACAGAGGTCGGCGGCCGTTTCTTCTGTTGTGCACACTGTGCAAGGGCCGCAACCTCAGCCGAGGTAGTTGATCGCATCGCCTGAGCCATTTTGAGACAAGGAAAGGGGCGGCCGGTTAGCCGCCCCTGTCTGCAGTGTTGTGACATGCGGCCTAAGTGTCAAGCCGCACGCCTGGAAGTTAGAACGAGTAACGCAGCGTGAATTCCAGAACGCGGCGGCCATTCTTCAGGTACGGGATACCATAAGGCACTCGCGCTGGCGCGAAGTTCTTGTTCTGGTCGAACGTCGCCCTGATGTTGCCGTCGATGTCGTTGTTGAACGTCCACAACGGATGGTTCAGGAAGTTGAACGCTGACATGCGGAACTGAATGTTCTGGCCTTCGGTGACCTTGAAGGTCTTCTGAACCGCGATGTCGCTGTTGAAGTAGCCCGGTCCGCGCATGTACGGCATATTGATCGGCCCATTCTGACCGCCCTGCTGCGGAAGAGCGAAACAGCCTTGAATGGCCTGGTTGGGTCCTAGAGCTTCGGAAGGATCACACGTCAAAGTCGGGATGAGAGTGTAGTCCGGCGTACCAAGGAAGAACCGTTCTTTGACTTCGAAGTTCAGACCGCTGACGCCAGACGGCCCGGACGCCCTGAACCCCTTGTCGTATGCGGACTGCAGATTCGCACCGCTCTGGATCGAGGTAATGTTGGAGATCATCCACCCATTCACGATCACGCCTAGAACGGGGTTGCTCTTGATAACGTTGCCAACTTCGTACGACACCGTCCCGTTGAACACGTGCGTACGGTCAGTGTTCAGCACGCCATAGTTCGCGCGCAACTTGTAGGGGTCAGCATCCCCCTGAATACCGAGTGCCTTCGAGAACGTGTAATTCAAGCCGTAGGTGAACGAGCCACGCGGCTTCACCCAGGAGACCTGGAGAGCGTTGTAGTTCGAGTACCCGCCGTGCTTGTACATGTTGATGTGCTCGTAGGCGGTGTACGGACGGAACTGCCTGCGGAGCGACTCCGTCTCGTCGATGTTCTTAATTTCCTCAACGGTTCTGTTGGGGGCCAGAACGATGCCAGTTACCGGGCTGGGTCCAAAGTACGCGCCGAGGGGAATGTTGTTGATGTCCCCGAGGCTGTTGTGGAGCATCAGGTTTTCGCTGTTGTTGCCCACGTACGCGATTTCGAGAAGCGTGTCGTGCGGGGTCTTCTGCGACAGCGTGAGGTTGTAGGTGTAAGTGACCGGTTGCGTGTCGTCTTTCGGATCCACAGCGTAGATTGTGCTGCTGGCCGCCCCAGTCACGGTCATAGCGTTCAGGTCGCTCAGGCGGGTCGGGCTCCACGTTTCGTACGTGCGGGTGCCCAGAGCCGTGCTGAGTGCGCCGGCATAATCGTTGTACTGATCACGCCAGCGGTAAGCACCCCAGCCGCCACGCAGCAGGGTGTTGCCATTGCCGAAAATGTCATACGCCAGGCCAACGCGCGGAGACACGAACAGCGGTTTCACGTCGCGGCCCGAAAGCGGAACGTTCTTGTCGATAGCGTTCCAGCGAAGACCTGGCAGTGACTTGCCCGCTGCGACATCGGCCATGTACTGCTCCTTCGTGAACGTGGCCAGGCCGGTGTTGCCGGTGGCATCGGTCCAGGAAGGCGAATGTTCGAAGCGAAGTCCGAGGTCTAGCGTAAGCCGGTTCGTCGCCTTCCACGAATCCTGGAAGTAGAACGACAGGCTCTTGTAGTTCATGTCAGTTGTTGCGTTGCGGTTGATCTCGTAGTAGTTCGAAGCGACGCCCATCAGCAGGTTTGCAACCGGATTGCCGCTGGCAATGTTCGACCAGCCCATCGGGGCAAACTGCAGGCGACCATTCTGGTAGTCCACCGTGCCCTGCTTGTTGCCGGTGATTTCCCAGTACAGACCAGTTTTGAACGTGTGCCTTCCGAAAACTTTCGTCAGGTTGTCCGAGATCGTTGGCATGAACTTCGTGGATTCGTAAGACGAAGTGTCCGGCTGGTAGATCATCGGGTAGCCCGGGATCCACCATCCATTCGACAGTGCCGGCATCACGTCAACGCCGTTCTTGAATACGCCCTGGTACGGATAACCCAGGTTCTTGCGCGAAACAGCCGCCATGTTGTCGTAAACACCGGGGTTGGTGTAACGAGACACGGTCACAGTCAATTCGTTGGTCAGGGTCGGGCCGAAGACATGCAGCAAGTTGCCCGACAGCGTGTTCGACGTGCCCTTCTCGCCGGCTCCGCCCGGGAACGGAACCGACTGCGGCGGCTGCCACCACAGCATGACCGGGATGTCCGAGGTCTGTTTCTGCAGGTTATAGCTGACGTACAGTTTCGTCGCGTCGCTGAAGTTGTAGTCGACGCGGTGACGCATCATCCAGCCGTTCTGGGTCTTAATCTGCGGCGCGATGAAGTTGATGCCGCCGTTCTTCGTGGGATCCGCGTTCGGCAGCGGGATCATCTTCATGATCGCCAACCCACCTGGGTCCATGTACTGCTGCGGCAGCACAGTTGTGCCAGCCGGAATGGCACTGCCGTCCGTGTAGTGGCCGTCCAAGCCGCACTGCGGTAGCCATCCACCCACGGAGCAGAGATCAGCATTACCTTCGCCGGTGGGGCCGAAGTTGCCACTGCGCATGCCAACTGTCGGAACCACTGCGCGCATGATACCTTCGCGCTCCGGGAAGCGCTGGTTGTAGTACTCGAATGCGCTGAAGAAGAACATCTTGTCTTTGTTCTTGTTGAAGTCGCTCCAGGGCAGCCGTACCGGACCTCCGAATTGTCCGCCCGGGTAGTAGTAGCGGTCTTTCGGTTTCTCAAGCTTGTTGTAGTTAGTCTGCCAATCGGCCGCGTTCAGCTTCGAGTGGCGGAGGTGCATGTAGGCTTCACCGTGATAGTTCGAGCTGCCGGACTTGCCGACCGCATGAATTACCACCGGTCCCTTTGCGCTATCAGCGCCGAAGTTCGAGGTCTGCACCTTTACTTCGGCCACCATGTCGGCGTTGATCGTCTGCGTTGCGTTGCAGTTGCAACCCGGGTCGATCACGTGCGCGCCGTCTGAGATCAGGTCTGTCCCGCCGCGATCCGGCGTCCCGTTCGCAGAATAGCCGTTGCCTACCGACGATCCGATACCTACGACCGTCGCGTCATACCCAGACTTGTTGTTCAGTCCGCCATTTCCAGTGAAGTTGTTGAAACCCGGGAGAACCTTAGTTAATTCCGTGATATCGCGGCCCACCAGCGCAAGGTTTTTGACGTCCTGTGCGGTCAGAACTGCGCTGCGCTCTCCGGAATCAACCACCTGCACGGCGCTCAGTGTCGACTCGACCGTCACAGACGTATCAGTCGTACCGACCGCTAGCGTGGCGCTCACATTTTTCTTGTCGCCAGGCAAAACGCCGACGCCCTTCACAATCCAGGTCTTGAAACCCTGCGCGTCTGCCTTAACCGTATACGTTCCAGGCATGACGCCCGCGAACGTGAAATACCCTTCGCCGTTGCTTACCGTGTTGCGTGTGTCTTGAGTCGCCTGATTGATCAGTTCGACTTTCGCTCCTGGAACGACTGCGCCAGTACTATCAAGAACAGTACCGGTGATGACTCCGGTGTGTTGTGCGAACACAGCCGATTGCAACATCAACAGCGCAATAATAGTCAGCGCTGCCGTTGTTCCGTATCGCCTGAGAGTGGATAGGAACTGCCTCCGCATATTGCCTCCTGAGCATGTCGGAAAAGCTGGTGTGGAACAGAGCAGTGGAATCGGAAAAGTAGAACCTGTGTGAACGCCGAGTGGCATAAGGGGAAGCCCCGTGATGCCGAGTGAAAAAGCCGTACGCGGCGCGGGACTCGCGAAGAACCGATGTTTTCGTTTCGCGTCTCGTTGGAGCTTGAGCGTGAGTTTCGATCAGCTTGCTGTAGGTGTTCGACCAAGAATGGATGAGTGCAACAACGGCATTCGCATCTGCCGCGTGTCCGAGCATGCAAAGTCGGCGACTGAACGGTGTTTCCGTCATGGTTTCGCCCAGCAACTCACCCTGCGTTCACCTCGCGGCCCAAAAACTCGCTCCGGAACCCGACAATCGTGATCTGAACCTGAATTTGGTCCGCGTGAAAACGTTTTCATGGTAAGGTATCCAGAGTACCTGTTCCGTGTCAATAGCTTTTTCATTTGTTTGAAAACGTTGTCATCCGTAATCTTTGAGCCGAGTCGCGTACGATCATGAAATTTCTCGGAATTGATGTAGGCACCGGCGGTACCCGGGCCATCCTTATCGAAAGCTCGGGCGCGGTCATCGGATCTGCCGCCCACGAGCACAAAGCCTTCGCTTCCCCCCACACCGGTTGGGCGGAACACGACCCGCATGACTGGTGGAATGCCTGCAAAAAGGCGATTCGGCAGGTTATAGCGACAACCGGAATCGCGGCTGAGGAGATCTCCTGCATCGGGCTTACCGGCCAGATGCACGGTGCGGTATTGCTCGACGAGTCAGGCCAGGTGCTGCGACCGGCGCTCATATGGTGCGATCAGCGAACGCAGGAACAGTGCGACTGGCTGACTTCCCAAGTTGGCAAGGATCGCCTGATTGAACTGACCTGCAACCCGGCGCTTACGAATTTCACCCTCACCAAGCTGCTTTGGGTCCGCCAAAACGAGCCGCATCTATGGAAACGCTTTCATAGTTTCCTTCTGCCGAAGGACTACGTCCGCATGAGGTTGAGTGGCGTTCGAGCGATCGACGTCGCCGAAGCATCCGGAACACTCCTGCTCGATGTAGCCAACCGCTGCTGGTCCAAGGAAATGCTGGCGGCTACCGGTCTTGATGAGAACTGCCTCCCGAAGCTCTATGAGTCACCGGATGTAGTCGGCTGCGTTACGGCGGAAGGCGCGGCGGAAACGGGCCTGAGGATCGGCACTCCCATAATAGCCGGTGCCGGCGACCAGGCGGCTGGGGCAGTTGGGATGGGCATTGTTCGTCCCGGTGCGGTTAGTGCAACGATCGGCACATCGGGAGTCGTGTTCGCCGCGTGCAATCGCCCCGCGCTTGATCCGAAAGGGCGCATCCACACGTTCTGCCACGCGGTGCCCGGACGTTGGCACGTCATGGGAGTCACGCAAGCGGCAGGACTGTCATTGCGTTGGTTCCGGGATACGTTCGGCGCCGGCGCTGATGATGGGCGCGACCCCTACGAACGGCTGTGCGCGGAAGCCGCGCAGGTTCCGCCGGGAGCGGACGGTGTGCTCTGGACCCCGTACCTGATGGGCGAACGCACGCCGCACTGCGATTCGCAAGCACGCGCCTCGCTGATCGGACTCGCCGCCAATCACGGACGCGGTCACATCATCCGCGCCATTCTCGAGGGCGTCGCTTTCAGTCTGCGCGATACGCTGACCATCCTCGAAGAAATGAAAGTCCCCGCGCAGGAGATCCGGTTGGGTGGCGGAGGTGCGCGCTCTCCGCTCTGGAGCCAGATACAGGCCGACGTCTACGGTCAGAGCGTATCGACACTTCAGGCCGAAGAGGGCGCAGCCTACGGCGCAGCGATTCTCGCAGGCGTTGGAGCTGGCGCATGGCCTAGTGTTGAAGCAGCCTGCGACAGCGCAGTTCGCGTCGCGAGCCAAGTTGCCCCTGATACAAACAACGTTGCAGTCATGCAGCGCCAATACGCAGCTTACCGCCGTGTTTACGCAGCAGCTAAGTCGATATGGGCTGACGCCGCATCGGCGAAGTCTTGTGACTCGTAAACCGAAGCCCGGTACCGTAGTACCGAAGAGAATTTCGCGCATGAACAAACGGGATCCGCAGATTGCAGATCCCGTTTTTTGAGTTTCAGCCGAAGCGAATTCACTGGTGCCGATACATTTCCCAGCCCAGGTATTTCGTGCTGGCTTCGTAAACGGCTGCGCTCGTGGTCGACATATTGGCCGCTACGTGGTGCTCGAAGCCGTTCTCGCAGATGTAGCGCAGCAGTTCCTGCATGTGCGGAATGTGAACGACACCCGCTCCGCCAAACGTATTCAGATCGTCGTCTGTGAACGAGCCTTGCCCAACGTAGCCGCGGACCTTCCCGGTGTAGTCGTCGGTGGAGTAGCGAACGAAGCTCATCGGGCTGGCTTTCACGCGTCCCACGCAGGTTCCGAACGAGTTCTCTTTCCCCACGCTGCCCGCGATGATCTCCTGGAAGTCCATCTTCACTTCATTGAAGAAGTGCTTCGGCAGGTTCGAACAATGGAAGCAAACGGCTTTGTTCCCGTCCGTGCCGTAATTGTTGTTCCAATCGAGCAGCGCGCTCGGGGTGCCCGAGGCGAGTTGCAGCACGTGCATGCCGACCACACCGCAGACGTCCACCTCGCATGCGCTTGAGACCAGGTTGTTGCTCATCATGCTCATGACGGCGCACGGCACCACGCCGAAGTAGGTTTCCAGCACCGTCCAGCACTGGACCGCGCTGATCTGAACGTCGGTTTCGTGCATCCAGTTTTCGATCACGACGGCAAGCTTCGCCATTTTCGTCAAAGCCTGTTCGGGCACACCCGCAGTCGGAACGTACTTCTTGATCTCCGCCACTTTGCCCAAAACGCACGCTTCGGCCTCCGGCAGGCGGTCGATACGGCCCATGATTTCGCCGAGGTCAACGGGTTCAACCGAAATGCCCTGCTGCTCGAGAATTTTTTCGCTGAATCGAACCGTGTTGAAGTTCGCCGGACGTACTCCGATAGCGCCGATGCGCAGATTTCGAAGGCCGTTCACGATGCGGCATACCGCGGCGAACTGTTGAAGATCCTGCCTGAACTCGTCTGAGTCCGGGGCGACGGTGTGCAAGCGAGTAAGAGAATAAGGAATGCCGTACTGCTTAAGGTTGTTGCATACCGACATCTTGCCGCAGAAGCTGTCGCGCCGGAACGCGATCGTCATCTGGCCGGCGATGTCCGGCGTGGCCTGAACCAACACCGGAACTTTTAGATTTGCGTACCGCAGCGTATCAGCAACGGCACGTTCGTCACCGAAGTTCGGTAGCGTGACGATTACCCCATCGATGCGGTCCGCGTTCTTGCGGAACAGTTCGGCACACCGCTTGGCCTCGTCGTGTGTCTCGACGGCACCGTACTTGCTCTGCTCGGGCGAGAGTACGACGCAATCCATTCCCGCCCTTTCAAGCGCGGCAATCATCTCCTCACGGCCTGACTTCGCGAGGTGGTCCGGGAAAAAGCCCCGGTTTCCCACGATCACGCCCATAGTCATCTTCTTAACTGACATGGATTTCCTCATGTTTCTCGGCTTCAATCGCCGCTTTCTTTGCAGACACCGGCTTGAATCGCACGCAGTAAATCAAACCGACAGCCAGCAGAACTGCACCCCACCACACACCGGCGTGCAGGTCATAGAGAACCACCGGATTCTGGGGAGGCTGAATGAACCACTCGTACAGTCCCGCGCCAAGGATCAGGCCGCCGTTGACTGCCAGCGATATGCCGATAAAGAACCAGATCGATATCTCGTCACGTGATGTCATTTGTTCACCGCCTACCAGAAGTAGATATTGAGCGCAGCGAACACCACGCTCACCGCTACCGCCCAGAACATCGGGCGCTCGTACATGGGCACACGTTCTTCGGTTGGCACATCGGTCACGCCATACACAAGGCCGACAAGTTCGCTTTCAGGCTTCGGCTTCGTCACCATGCTCACAACCACGGTCACCAGCACGCACACGATCCACGACCACAGTGCGCGGTACATGTTCTCAGCCATATCGCGAGCGTTACCCGAGAGCGCCACGTAACGCAGCGCGGTCGGGTCCATCTTCACCCAAGCCCACATGCCGACCGACGATAGCGTTCCTGCCAGCAGGCCCCAGAATCCGCCTGCAGGCGTGCAGCGCTTCCACAACATGCCCAGAATGACCGTTCCGAATAGCGGCGCGATAAAGAAGCTAAACAGCGCCTGAACGTAATCCATGATCGACAGGAATTGCATCACCAGGTACGCCGTGCCAATACTGACCAGAACGCCCAGGATCGTACACCAGCGACCCATCTTGACCTTCTGCTCGTCGCTGGCATTCTTGTTGATCAAGGCGCCGTAGATGTCGTAGGTCCACACGGTCGAGAACGCCGTCACGTTGCCGGCCATGCCCGACATGAAGCCCGCAATCAATGCCGTGATGCCAAGACCGAGCAGGCCCGGTCCGCAATAGCGCGCAAGCATGAGCGGCAGCACTTCGTTGTAGCTGTGTCCGCCGGTTGCGACAGCCACGCTTTCACCCGTCAATTTCATCGGCAGCACGGCCAGTGCGAGCAGGCCGGGCAGAATGACGATGAACGGAACCATCATCTTGAAGGCCGCGCCGATGATCGGAGCCAGCTTCGCCGAACGCATGTCTTTTGCGGCCAGCACGCGCTGTACAACCAGGAAGTCCGTCGTCCAGTATCCGAACGAAATCACCCAGCCAAGTCCCAGCACGATGCCGGTCCAGTGGATGCCCATCGGGTTGCCGTTGAACGAACCCAGCGTCCCCCACAGGTGCGTGTATTCGGCCGAAGCGTTGGTCGCGATCTGCGCCTTGAGGTTCGACCAGCCACCTGCTTCGATCAGACCGAGAATCGGGATCAACAGTGCGCCGGCCCAGATAAGAATGAACTGCAAAACTTCGTTGAAGATCGCGGAGCGCAAGCCACCTAGCACGACATACGCGGCCACGGTGATCGACGACACCCAAATGCTGAAGTGAATGTCCCAGCCGAGGACAACCTTCATCACCAGCGCCATCGAATACATGTTGATGCCGCTCATCAGCACCGTCATGAACGCGAAAGAAACGGACGAAAGCGCGCGGCTGCCCTCGCCAAAACGCAGCTTCAGATAGCCCGGCACGGAGTGCGTCTTTGAAATGTAGTAGAACGGCATCATGACGATGCCGAGGAACAGCATCGCCGGGATCGCACCGATCCAGTACCAGTGTGTTGCGAGAATGCCGTACTGATACGCCGCCGCCGCCCACCCCATCAGCTCAAGTGAGCCGAGATTTGCAGAGAGGAAAGCCAGACCCGCGATCCAGGCCGTCATTTCGCGGCCTGCAAGGAAGAAATCTTCGCTGGTGTTCGCCCGCTTCTTCAGGTACAAACCGATTGCAAGCACCAGGGCAAAATAGAAGACGATGACGACGACGTCCACGAACGAGAGATGGACGAGCCGCTGTGTGTTAAACAACAACAACGCAGGGATCATGTGTCACCAGGAACGATCGAAAATTAAAACCGCATCACTGCCAAGCCAACTGCCTCTACTCCGTCTCTCGGGCCGATTCCTAGAACCGCGCATTTCCGGGTGAAAACGTTTTCACCTCGCGGCACAGACATCGCTAACTCATGAAAATGCTTGGGAACAGGTGTAAGTCTCTCCTGCTCGCGTGAAGGCGTCAAGCGTTTCGTGCGTGGATTAAACCTGAGGATTCGCTTTAATCTCGACCGAGACCCAAGATGCAGACACCTTAGCTTCTCAGCCGAGCAGCGACCTCTGTATCACTCAACCGTCACCGTCTTCCTCAACGGCGTCTCCGCTGATGACGTCCCCACCAGCGCCTCCACCGCGCCTGGCTCGACCCTGAACTTTCCGCTGCCCTCATCCCAATAGGCCAGCGCCTCGGCCTTGAGTTTCAGCTCGACCGTCCTCTTCTCTCCCGGGCGGAGCGTAACGCGCTTGAAGCCCTTCAACTGCTTCAACGGCCGTTCAACCTTCGACTCCGGGTATCGCACATATAGCTGCACAACTTCGTCTCCGGCGCGCTTGCCCGTGTTCTTAACGTCGACCTTCAGCGTCAAGGTCCCGTCCGTGCGGAGCCGGGTCGAACTCACGCGCAACTTCGACATAGTGAAAGTCGTGTAGCTCAGGCCGTATCCAAACGGATAGAGCGGTTCGCCCCTGAAGTACATGTAAGTGCGGCCGTTTCGAATGTCATAGTCCATCATCGGCGGCAGTTGCTCGAGGGACTTCGGCCACGTGTGCACAAGCTTTCCGCCGGGATTGAAGTCGCCGAACAGCACGTCTGCCAGCGCATTGCCGCTTTCCTGGCTGTTGTGTGTCATGTGCACGATGGCAGGGATGTTCATCTGCGTCCAGTTGATTGCGTATGGAAAGCTCGCCATCAGCACCACGACCGTGCGCGGGTTCGCCTCATAGACCTGCCTGATCAGTTCTTCGCGTTCCAGTGTGATCGTTTTGCGGTCCATCGCTTCTTTGCCGTCGCTCGGCAGCGGACAAACCGCCCAGCCCGCATCGCACTCGGGATGGTTGCCTACCACAATGATGGCCACGTCCGCGCTCTTCGCCGCAAGCACTGCGGCATCGCCATCGTTGTTGGCCAAGTACGTTACATTTACGCCGCTTCCGACTTTGTTCTTGATTCCATCCACCGCGCTGACTGCGTAAGGCGGCGTTCCGCTGTACCAATCCAGCAGCACCCGGTTGGCATATGGCCCGATCACCGCAATCGACTTCAGCTTGCTGCGGTCAAGTGGAAGTGCGCTGTCGACGTTCTTCAGCAACACTATGGACTTCTGCGTGACCTCGCGCACGAACGCCTTGTGCTCTGCGCGGTTCCACGGTTCCGGCTCGCTGCCGATCGTGGAGTAAGGCACCATTTCCGGTGGGTCAAGCTGGCCAAGGCGAATCATCACGCGAAACACACCTCGCAGCGCTTCATCAATCTCGGCTTCGCTGAGCAGTTTTTTGTCGAGCGCGGAAGTTACCGCTTCGGAATACTTGTCGAGGAACTGGTTGATTCCGGCCTTGATTGAATCGGCGGCAGCGAGGTCAAGATCGGGATAGCGCTTGTGCTCAGTGACCAACTGTTTCAGTGCGCCACCATCCGTGCAGATGATGCCATCGTTGCCCCACTCCTTTACGGTGATGTCTTTCAGAACGGGATGAACTTCCATCGGCGTACCGTTGTAGGCGTTGTAAGCCGCCATGAACGCCCGCGAGCTGCCTTCGACAATGCCCATGCGGAATGGCACCGAATAGTACTCGTGGAACAGCCGCTGGTCGAAGTTCGACGAAGAACTGCCGCGTCCGTCCTCATTGCTATTCGCGAGGAAGTGCTTCATCAGCGCGGCGGTCTGCCAGTACTTCGGGTCGTCGCCTTGCAGGCCCCTGACGAACGCCACTGTCATGGTGCCATTGAAGAAAGCGTCCTCGCCGTACGACTCTTCCGTGCGCCCCCATCGCGGATCGCGCGCCAGGTCGGCGTTCGGCGCGCGCACCACCAGGCCACCCTGGCTGTACTTGCTCTGAAACATGTAGCGCGTTTCATAGGCTTCAACGGCGGCAACGCGCCGAACAAGTTCCGGATCCCAGGTCTCGCCCAACCCGACCGCTTGCGGGAACTGTGTAGTGGGCACAACCGTTGGCCGGCCCCATCCGCCCGGGCCGCCCATCGCGAGGCCGTGCAGGCCTTCAACGTGCCCCGTTCCTCTAATTCCCAGTCGCGGCACATCAGGGCGCGTACCGAGGCACGCAACCTTCTCCTGCACCGTCATAAGCGACAGGATGTTCTCGACCCGCTGCTCGATGGGAAGGTCAGGGTTTTGGAAGGGGTACTGGTACTGAGCCCAGCCGTTCGCGGCAAGAGCTACGAGCACTAGAGCGGCACAGATCAACCACCGGCTTGCACTGTTCAAAGTTCTCCCGACCTCCTGGCCTGAACGAACGGATATTGCTTCCGACAAATTGGCGGCGGGGCGGAGTTCAATCTGGAATGCTTCGTGCAAACGTTTTCACAGCTCACCGCGCCTTTTTTGTTACTGACTAGCGGGTTATTGAGAGCACTGAATACGGAACGCCGAGTGCTGACCGATCCCTAGTCTCCGCGGAGTCCGGCAACGGCGTTCCCGGCGTATTCCTTGTCCGACTCGAACTGCTCGTCGCCCGAGTGGCTTAACAACTCGCGTTGCAGGAAGAACTCCAGGTTGCCGCGCATCACAAGGTGCGGAGCAAGGGTCAACTGTGGCGGCGGACATTCCGCTTCAACGAGGAACTCGTGTAGCACGCGGAAAGCCATGCGGCCCTGTGTGCGTGGCCGCTGATATATCGTAGCCGTCACCGCGCCTGACCTGATTTCGTTTACGAGCGCGGGGAACAGATCGGTTGTCACGATGGTCAGCTTCGGAAGCAGATGAAGGTCCCGAGCTGCTTTGATGACAGGAATCGAGAGTTCAGTCGTGACGTAGATGCCGACGATGTCCGGATGCTTGCTCAGAAGCTTTCGGCACTGCTCGTAAGCGGTCTCATCCGTGTCGTGGTCCTCGATGGCGTCGTGGACCCGCATAGACGGATAGAGCGAACGCACTGTGTCCTCGAAGGCCCTGAACTTCTCCGCGTGCTCGTTGATATCTGCGTCAAAGATCGTGACTGCAAGCTCGCCCCGGCCACCCACGATACGTCCAATAAGGTCTGCCGCGAGAGATCCGCTGGCCTGCGTATCGATCGAAACTACCGAAAGTCTTCCGGTTGCAGGCGCGTCCGTAGCCACGAAGACGACTGGAACGTTCGCACGGGCCGCCCGCCGCATCAGCGGCTTCAACGTATTAGGCTGGCTGGGGAACGTAATGATTCCATCGACTTCCTTGTCGAGAGCTTCCTCGAATGCTACCTGCTCACCTTCTCCCAGCGAATACGTGCGAAACTCCAACTCTACGTTTTCGAGGTCGAGCGACTGCCGCTCCTGCTCAATG
>Ga0196970_1000641_pt1 | contig 36929 bp, 32 predicted proteins | sample S1v_513CmetaG_FD_148672 | JGI IMG/M metagenome (GOLD analysis project Ga0196970, IMG submission 148672) | Soil microbial communities from Anza Borrego desert, Southern California, United States - S1+v_5-13C | ecosystem: Environmental > Terrestrial > Soil > Desert | place: USA: California... | reverse complement strand
CCGGCGCTGAAAAACATCAACCTGGTGATCCGTCCCGGCGAGAAGATCGGCATCATCGGCCGCAGCGGCTCGGGCAAGAGTTCGCTGGCCAAACTGCTGGTCGGCCTCTATCAACCGGACGACGGCGCGCTGCTGGTCGATGGCGTGGACATCCGCCAGATCGACGTCAGCGAACTGCGCTATAACATCGGCTACGTCCCGCAGGACATCCAGCTGCTGGCCGGCACCCTGCGTGACAATCTGGTGTCTGGCGCGCGTTATGTCGAAGACGAGCTGGTCCTGCAAGCGGCCGAACTGGCCGGCGTTCACGAATTTGCCCGACTGCATCCGCAGGGTTATGAGCTGCAAGTCGGCGAGCGCGGGCAGAATCTCTCTGGTGGCCAGCGGCAGAACGTTGCCCTGGCCCGGGCGCTGTTGCTCAATCCGCCGATTCTGCTGATGGACGAGCCGACCAGCGCCATGGACAACACCGGCGAAGAACGCCTCAAGCAACGCCTCGCGGCAGTGATCGAAAACAAGACCGTGGTGCTGGTGACGCACCGGGCATCGCTGTTGTCGCTGGTCGATCGCCTGCTGGTGGTCGATCGCGGGCAGATTCTCGCCGACGGCCCGAAAGCCGCGGTGATGGAAGCGTTGAAGAAGGGGCAGATCAGTGTTGCTTAAGTCCGGTGTCAAGGAATCGATCCGTCGCTACTTCAAGGGTTCTGCTTCGCTGCAGGGCCAGCCGCTGCCGGAGGTCAACAAGGCGCTGATCGAAGACGCCCCGCGCGTTGTGCGCCTGACCATCTGGGCGATCATCGGTTTCTTCGTGTTCCTCATGCTCTGGGCCAACTTCGCGGTGATCGACGAAGTGACCAAGGGCGACGGCAAGGCGATTCCGTCGTCGAAGATCCAGAAGATTCAAAACCTCGAGGGCGGCATCGTCTCGGAGCTGTTCGTCAAGGAAGGGCAGATCGTCGAAGCCGGCGCGCCGCTGATTCGTCTCGACGACACGCGTTTTGCTTCCAATGTCGGCGAAACCGAAGCGGATCGCCTGTCAATGCTGTTGCGTGTAGAACGCTTGAGCGCGGAAGTCGATGATCGTCCGCTGAATTTTCCCGAGGACGTGCTCAAAGCTGTGCCGGGGCAGGCCAAGAGCGAAGAATCGCTGTACATCAGCCGCCGTCAGCAGTTGCACGACGAAATCGGCGGCTTGCAGGAGCAGTTGATTCAGCGCCAGCAAGAGCTGCGCGAGTTCAGCTCCAAGCAGGCGCAGTACCGCCAACAACTGGGCCTGCAACGCCAGGAAATCAATATGTCCGAGCCTCTGGTGGCGCAGGGCGCGGTGTCGCCAGTGGAAGTGCTGCGGCTCAAGCGCGCCGAGGTTGAAACCCGTGGTCAGCTCGACGCAACCACCCTGGCCATTCCGCGTGCGGAGTCGGCGATCAAGGAAGTGCAGCGCAAGATCGACGAGACCCGTGGCAAATTCCGCAGCGAAGCGCTGACCCAGCTCAACGAGGCACGCACCGATCTGAACAAGGCCCAGGCCACCGGCAAGGCTCTTGAAGACCGTGTCAGTCGTACGCTGGTTACCTCACCCGTGCGGGGTATCGTCAACAAGTTGCTGGTCAACACCATCGGGGGCGTCATCCAGCCGGGCAGCGACATGGTGGAAATCGTGCCGCTGGATGACACCCTGCTGGTCGAAGCGAAAATTCGTCCACAGGACATCGCCTTCCTGCATCCGGGTCAGGAAGCGATCGTCAAATTCACTGCCTACGACTACACCATTTATGGCGGGCTCAAGGCGCAGCTCGAGCAGATCGGCGCCGACACCATCACCGATGAAGACAAGAAAACCACCTACTACATGATCAAGGTGCGCACCGAGCGCAGCCATCTGGGCACGGATGAGAAACCGCTGCTGATCATTCCGGGGATGGTCGCTTCGGTGGATATCATCACCGGCAAGAAGTCAGTGTTGAGCTACCTGCTCAAACCGATCATTCGCGCGCGGGCCGAGGCGTTGCACGAACGCTAGATCTTTATTGGTCTTTCTGGCCTCATCGCGAGCAGGCTCACTCCTACATTTTGGAATGCGTTCCCCTGTAGGAGTGAGCCTGCTCGCGATGAGGCCAGCGCATTCGCTAAATATCCGTCGGTAAATGACAAAAATGGTCACCCGGCCCCTCACCAATCGCCATATCGTTATTCTCCAACGGTATTTAATTTCCAATTCTTATAGCTATAAAGTTGTCCCCCTGCGTACCTGCCGACCAATCGGCGCGCCGCACGACCTGAACCGACACGCAATCCAGCGTGAGTGTCTGATCGACGAGCGCGCCCGTGACCGCGCCGTGCGTGGGAGATGGAAAGATGTCCGCAGCTACTGCCACCCTGAGCGACGCGACCGCCGCGCCGCAAACCTTCGAAATTCGCCCGTTCAGCGGTGCCGTCGGTGCCGAAATTATCGGACTCGACCTGAGTCGGCCGGTCAATGACCAGGATTTCGCGCGCATTCATCGCGCGCACCTCGATCACCATGTCGTGGTGTTTCGCGACCAACGGATCACCCCGCAACAGCAGATCGATTTCAGCCGCCGCTTCGGTGTGCTGCAGATTCACGTGCTCAAGCAGTTCCTGCTGGCCAATCATCCGGAAATCCTCATCGTTTCCAATATCATCGAAAACGGCCAGAACATCGGCCTCGGTGACGCCGGCAAATTCTGGCATTCCGATCTCTCCTATAAAGAGCTGCCGAGCCTCGGTTCGATGCTTCATGCCCAGGAGTTGCCGGAGGAGGGCGGTGACACGCTGTTTGCCGACATGCACAAAGCCTGGGACGACCTGCCCGCCGCGTTGCGTAACGCTGTCGAAGGCCGCTTCGCTGCGCACTCGTACACCGCGCGCTACAGCGAAACCAGGTTCGAGGGCAACTGGCGCCCGACCCTGACCCCGGAACAACTGGCGCAAGTCGCCGAAGTCGTGCATCCGGTGGTGCGCACGCACCCGGAAAACGGCCGCAAGGCGCTGTTCGTCAGCGAAGGCTTCACCACGCGCATCGTCGGCCTGCCGCAAGACGAAAGTCAGCAACTGCTGAGTGAGCTCTACGCCCACAGCGTGCTGCCGCAAAACATCTACCGCCATCAGTGGCAACCCCATGACCTGGTGTTCTGGGACAACCGCTCGCTGATCCACCTCGCCGCTGGTTGCCCCGCGCACCTGCGCCGCAAGCTGTATCGCACGACCATCCAGGGCGATGCGCCTTTCTGATTCGCGGAGATTGCCAAGACCATGAACGCTCCCTTGCCAGGCCACGCGGCCAGCAACCCGGTCGCCCGCAGCGAAGCGCTGCTGGCGGTCGATCGCGTCAGCCTCGAATACCGCACGCCGCAACGCGTGGTGCGCGCCACCCATCAGGTCAGTTTCGAAATCGACCCGGCCGACCGTTACGTGCTGCTCGGACCGTCCGGCTGCGGCAAGTCGACCTTGCTCAAAGCCGTCGCCGGTTTCATCCAGCCGTCCGAAGGCGAGATCCGTTTGCAAGGCCAGCGCGTCGATGCGCCGGGGCCGGACCGGATTGTGGTGTTTCAGGAATTCGATCAACTGCCACCTTGGAAAACCGTCAAACAGAACGTGATGTTTCCGCTGCTGGCCTCGCGAACGTTGAACAAAAAACACGCCGAAGAACGTGCGCTGCACTATCTGGAAAAGGTCGGGCTGGCGGCGTTCGCCGACGCCTATCCACACACCCTGTCCGGCGGCATGAAAGCGCGGGTCGCGATTGCCCGGGCACTGGCGATGCAACCGAAAATACTTCTGATGGACGAGCCGTTCGCTGCGCTGGATGCGCTGACCCGGCGCAAGATGCAGGAGGAGCTGCTGCTGCTCTGGGACGAGGTGCGTTTTACCTTGCTGTTCGTCACCCACTCGATCGAAGAGGCGCTGGTGGTCGGCAATCGCATTCTGTTGCTGTCGCCCCATCCGGGGCGCGTGCGTGCCGAAGTGCACAGCCATCAATACGATCTGCACAGCCTTGGCGGTGTGGCGTTTCAGGAGTCGGCGCGGCGCATTCACCGGCTGCTGTTCGATGAAGGCCAGTCGCCCGACACCGAACGTGATCACGACTTCAACGACATTCGCATCGCCTATTGAGCGGCCAGGAGGACTACCCGATGAGCCATTCATCATCCGTGCGTGAAGAATTCGAAATCGAGCTGGAGCCGCTGACGGCGGTGCCGGTCGAGCGTGAACTGTCGCTGGGTACGCGGCTGTGGCAGCAGGGCTGGCTGCGCAAAGGCTTGATCCTGATCGTTCTGGCGATCATTTGGGAAGTGGTCGCGCGGATTCAGAACAACGACCTGATGCTGCCGAGTTTTCTGCAGACCAGCCATGCGCTGTTCGACGGCTTGCTCAGCGGTGAGCTGTTGGCCAAGGTATGGATTTCGCTGGTGGTGCTGATCAAGGGTTATCTGATCGGTATCATCCTTGCCTTTGGCCTGACCACGCTGGCGGTGTCGACGCAGTTGGGCCGCGATCTGCTCAGCACAATGACTTCCATGCTCAACCCGCTGCCGGCGATAGCCTTGTTGCCGCTGGCGCTGCTGTGGTTTGGTCTGGGGCAGAACAGCCTGATTTTCGTGCTGGTGCATTCGGTCCTGTGGGCGTTGGCGCTGAACACCTATGCCGGCTTCATGGGTGTCTCCGAAACCCTGCGTATGGCTGGGCGCAATTACGGTTTGAAGGGCTTGCGCCTGGTCCTGTTCATTTTGATCCCGGCGGCGCTGCCGTCGATTCTGGCCGGGCTGAAGATCGGCTGGGCGTTTGCCTGGCGCACCCTGATCGCGGCAGAACTGGTGTTCGGCGCCACCAGCGGCAAGGGCGGGCTCGGCTGGTACATCTTCCAGAACCGCAACGAGCTGTACACCGACAAGGTGTTCGCCGGGTTGGCCGTGGTGATCCTGATTGGTTTGCTGGTGGAGAATCTGGTGTTCGATTCGCTGGAGCGGGTGACGGTCAAGCGTTGGGGTATGCAGCGCTGATCGTGGTGTGACCGCCGGCCTCATCGCGAGCAGGCTCACTCCTGCATTTTGGAATGCGTTCCCCCTGTAGGAGTGAGCCTGCTCGCGATAGCTTTATCAGCGGCACCGCTCGATCTGAAGGATGTTTGCTAGCATTGCGCCCAGATCAATCCCGATCAGCCAAGAGTGCTCAGCATGCAACTCCCGGACATGAACCTGCTCGTCGCCCTCGACGCTCTGCTCGACGAGGGCAGTGTGGTCGGTGCGGCGCGGCGGATGAATCTCAGCCCGGCGGCGATGAGCCGCACGTTGACGCGCATCCGCGAAGCCATCGGCGATCCGATTCTGGTGCGCGCCGGCCGCGGTCTGGTACCGACACCCAAGGCTCTTGAGCTGCGCGAGCAGGTGCGCGACGTGGTCGAGCAGGCCGCGCTGCTGTTCCGCTCTGCCGACAGCGTGGAACTGGGCACGCTGCGGCGGCGCTTCAGCATTCGCGCCAATGACTTTTTCGTCGGCGTCTATGGCGGCAAGCTCTTCGACACCCTCGATAAACTCGCCCCGCACTGCGAACTGCGCTTCGTCCCGGAAGGCGACGGCGACGACGAGGCGCTGCGCGAAGGACGCATCGACCTGAGCGTCAGCAACACCCGGCCGGTCACGCCTGAAGTGAAAGTGCAGAACCTGTTCTCGACGCATTTTGTCGGTCTGGTGCGCGAGGACCATCCGCTGCTCGATGGCGAAATCACCGCCGAGCGCTACGCCGGGTTCTCTCACATCAGCATGTCGCGCCGGGGCATCGCCCGCGGCCCGATCGATACGGCGCTGAATGCGCTGGGCCTGGAGCGCCGAGTGGCGGTGATTGCGCCGAGTTTCCATGCGGCGATGTTCGCCCTGCCGGATTCCGACCTGATCCTGCCGGTGCCCAAGGAAGCCCTGCTGAGTGTCCGCCGCCTGGGCCTGAAACTGCGCTCGTTCAACCTGCCGATTCCCTTGCCGATGCTGATGCTGACCCAAGCCTGGCACCCGCGCTTCGACAAGGACCCGGCACACCGCTGGCTGCGCGAAACCCTGAAAACCTGCTGCGATGAAACGTGGCTGGCGGCACAGCCCTAGACCTGGAACCGACACAAACCCCTGTAGGAGTGAGCCTGCTCGCGATAGCGGTGTGTCAGACGATTGAGGTGCCGAATGACACACCGCTATCGCGAGCAGGCTCAGTCCTACAGGTGTTCATTGTTGTGTCTGATGCACTTATAACCTGCCAATAAGTCAATTTTCGGCATTGCCAAGCCCCACTAAAATGCTCCGGTATTTTTCTCTCCGGAGTGTGTATTCATGACATCCCTGACGGCTGCGGCACCTATTGCTGCGGCCAATCCGGCGACGGCGGCTGCGCCACCGGTGTTCGGGGCGCGGATCATCATTGGCCTGGTCGGCGTGCTGCTGGCAGTGCTGGTGTCGGGCCTCAACGAGATGGTGACCAAGGTCGCCCTCGCCGATATTCGCGGCGCGCTGCACATCGGTTACGACGAAGGCACCTGGCTGGTCGCCAGTTACACCGCCACCTCGGTCGCGGCCATGGCGTTCGCGCCGTGGTGCTCGGTGACCTTCTCGCTACGGCGCTTCACCTTGTGCGCGATCAGCCTGTTCACCTTGCTCGGTGTGCTGTGCCCGTTCGCGCCGAATTACGAAAGCCTGCTGCTGATGCGCACTGTGCAGGGGCTGGCGGGCGGCGCCTTGCCACCGATGTTGATGACCGTCGCCCTGCGTTTCCTGCCAGCGAACATCAAGCTGTACGGGCTGGCCGGTTACGCGCTGACCGCGACCTTCGGCCCGGGACTGGGCACGCCACTGGCCGGTTTGTGGACCGAATACGTCGGCTGGCAATGGACGTTCTGGCAAATCGTCGTGCCGTGCCTGACCGCCATAGCGGCGGTGGCCTATGGCATTCCGCAGGATCCGCTGCGTCTCGAACGCCTGAAAACCTTCAACTGGAAAGGTTTGCTGTTGGGGTTTCCGGCGATCTGCATGCTGGTCATCGGCCTGCTGCAAGGCAATCGCCTGGACTGGTTCGAATCGAACCTGATCTGCGCCTTGCTCGGCGCCGGTTCGCTATTGCTGGTGGCGTTTCTGATCAACGAGTGGTCGCAGCCGATTCCGTTTTTCAAATTGCAGATGCTCGGCATTCGCAACCTGTCGTTCGCCCTGATGACGCTGGCCGGCGTATTGGTCGTATTGCTTGCTGTGGTGCTGATTCCGTCGAGTTATCTGGCCCAGGTGCAAGGTTATCGCCCGGTGCAGACCGCACCGATCATGCTGATCGCAGCCCTGCCGCAGTTGCTCGCGCTGCCGCTGGTGGCGGCGCTGTGCAACCTGCGCTGGGTCGACTGCCGCTGGGTGCTGGGGATCGGTTTGAGCCTGCTGGCGCTGTCATGCCTGGGCGGGTCGCACCTGACCTCGGCGTGGATCCGCGATGATTTTTATGTGCTGCAGTGGTTGCAGATTCTCGGCCAGCCGATGGCGGTGCTGCCGTTGCTGATGCTGTCCACTGGCAGCATCACCCCGCTGGACGGACCGTTCGCCTCGGCGTGGTTCAACACCGTCAAAGGGCTCTCGGCGGTAGTTGCCACCGGAGTGATCGAGGCGCTGACCACTTCGCGCCTGCATTTTCATTCGAGCATGTTGGTCGACAGCCTTGGCAATTCGCCGCTGGCCGATCACCGCGATCCGGGGCTCGCCCATCGCCTGCACGAACAGGCGGTGGTGCTGACGTCCTCGGATCTTTACATCTGCATGGCAGGCGTCGCGCTGGCGCTGATTCTGCTGATTTTCTGGCTGCCGACGCGGATCTATCCGCCGCGCGCGCCGACTTGATCGCTGCACTGAAACAGAAGGTTTTTATGACGACTCAAGCAAAGCAAAAACTCGCGGTGGCCGTTGCCGCTGCGCTGGCTGTCGGCGTGCTGGTGTACCTGGCGCTGCCTGGCCTGTTTGGTAAGCGGACCGAGCAAAGTACCAACGATGCCTTTGTCTCCGCCGATTACACGCTGGTGGTGCCGCGCGTCGCCGGGTTCATCAAGCAAGTGCTGGTCGAGGACAACCAGCAGGTGAAGGCCGGGCAATTGCTGGCGCTGATCGACGACCGCGATCTGCGTGCCGCAGCCGAAGCGGCGGACGCGCAAACGCTGGTCGCGCGAGCGCAGCTACAGAATGCCCGGGCGACGCTGGAGCGCCAGACTTCGCTGATCGCCCAGGCTCAGGCCTCCGTGGTGTCGGCCAAGGCTGAGATGGCTTTCGCCCAGCAGGAACTGAACCGCTACAACCACCTCGCCGGTGTCGGTGCCGGTACGGTGCAGAATGCGCAACAGGCGCGCACGCGGATCGATCAGGCATCGGCGCGGCTCGACACGGCGACGGCGAAGCTAGCCGCCGAGCGCAAGCAAGTGGAAATCCTCACGGCGCAACGGGACGCCGCCGAAGGCAGTCTGAAACACGCGCAAGCGGCGCTGGAAATCGCCAGTTTCAACCTCTCCTACACGCGCATCACCGCGCCGCAGGACGGCATGATCGGCGAGCGCGCGGTGCGGGTCGGTGCCTACGTGACGCCGGGCAGCAAACTGTTGGCGGTGGTGCCGTTGCAGCAGGCCTATGTAGTAGCTAATTTTCAGGAAACCCAGCTGACCGATGTGCAGCCGGGGCAGGATGTGCAGGTGCGCGTCGACAGCCTTGGTGGTGAAACGTTAAGCGGCCGCGTCGAAAGTATCGCACCAGCAACCGGTGTGACATTTGCCGCGGTGAAGCCGGACAACGCCACCGGCAATTTCACCAAAGTCGTGCAGCGGATTCCAGTGAAGATCATGCTGGAGCCGGGCCAGCCATTGGCCGAACGGTTGCGGGTGGGGATGTCGGTGGAGGCGAGTATCCATACGGCGCAGGCGAAGGTGGATCGCGAGGTGGTACAGCGATGACCGGCGTTGAATTGACTGGCCTCATCGCTGGCAAGCCAGCTCCCACAGGGTCCATGGGCAGCCCTGAAAAATCTGGACAGCCTGCGCAAACCCTGTGGGAGCTGACTTGCCAGCGATGGGGCTATTGGCAGCAAATCACTTCAAGTGCCTTGCTCACCCTATGCCTCAGCGCCTGCACTGTCGGCCCCGACTTCCAAAGGCCCGAAGCCACGCCAATCACCAACTGGGCCAAACCCGCCAAATCCGCCCCCAGCCAAGCCGTCAGCGAACCGCTCAACGAGCGCTGGTGGGAGGTCTTCCAAGATCCGCAGCTCTCGGCTCTCACCCAGCGTGCCGTGCGCAGCAACCTCGACCTGCAACTGGCCAGCCGTCGTCTGCAGCAAAGCCGCGCCGCCCGTCAGGTGATCACCGCTGAGCGTTACCCGAACACCGCTGCCAGCGGCAGCTATGGACGCAAGCGCAACAGTGGCGAAGGCCTCAACGATCCTTCCGGGCATAACGGCGATTCGGCCTTCAACCTGTGGGATGCCGGTTTCTCTGCGTCCTGGGAGTTGGACTTCTGGGGCCGCGTGCGCCGTGAAACCGAAGCCGCCAACGCCAACCTGCAAGTCGCCGAAAACGACCGCCGTGGCGTCTTGTTGACCGTGCTCGCCGACACCGCGCAAAACTACATTCAGTTGCGCGGCGTGCAGAACACCCGCGCCGTCACCGAACAGAACCTCGACGTCGCCCGTCACAGCCTCAAGCTTTCACAACTGCGTCTGGCCGACGGCGTGGCGACCGATCTGGACGTCGCCGAAGCCGCCGCGCAGGTCGCCGCCATCGAAGCGCGCCTGCCGGCGCTGGAGCAGCGCCAGGCGCAACTGATCAACGCGATCAGCCTGTTGATGGGCGAGCCGCCGCAGGCCTTGGCCAAAGAGTTATCCACAGACGCAGCGGTGCCGCAGCCACCGCTACAAGTGGCGATCGGCTTGCCGTCGCAACTGGCCGAACGACGCCCCGACATCCGCCAGGCCGAAGCACGTCTACATGCGGCCACCGCCACTGTCGGCGTGGCCAAGGGCGATTTCTACCCACGCATCACCTTGTCCGGCAACCTCGGCTCGCAAGCCATGCAACTCAGCGACTTCGGTTCCTGGGGCTCGCGCGCGTTCGGCATCGGCCCGCAATTCAGCCTGCCGCTGTTCGACGGCGGACGCCTGCGCGGCATGCTGCAACTGCGCGAAGCGCAACAGCAGGAAGCTGCCATCGCTTATCAGCAAACCGTACTGCGCGCCTGGCACGAAATCGACGATCAACTGACCGCCTACAACGCCAGCCAGCGCCGCCGTGACAGCCTCGCCGAAGCCGTGCGCCAGAACCAGATCGCCCTGCGCACCGCGCAGCAACAATACGTAGAAGGCGTGTCCGACTTCGTCAACGTCCTCACCGTGCAGAGCGCCTTGCTGGCGACGCAGGAACAGTGGGTGGAAAGCTCAACCGGCGTCTCGTTGGCGATGGTCGGCTTGTACAAGGCGCTGGGCGGCGGATGGCAGTCGGTGTATCCGGCGCAGCAGATGGCTTCGGCCACGCCGGACGTCGCAAAGCCCTGAATCAACAGCGCCAGCTATGCTCAACTCCACTGGATCAAGCGGTTCAACGCCGCGCCTGAATTCCACAGGAGTTGCAGCATGGAAAAACCACAACACAGCCTCCCGGCCCTGTTCAAACAACTCGGCCTCGCTGACGACCCGATCAGCATCGACCAATTCATTGCCAGCCATTCCCCGCTCAAGCCGGAATTGCATTTGGCGGAGGCGTTTTTCTGGTCGAAAAGCCAGGCGCAGTTCCTGCGCGACGAGATTCTGGAGGATGCGGATTGGGCGGAGGTGGTGGATCAGTTGGATGTGATGTTGCGTAAGGGGCGTGAGGGGTGATTACTTCGGCTGAGGCCAAGCTCGTGCCGTATGAACCAGCGCCATGATATAGACGGCGTCGCGCTCCGTTTGATAGACAAGACGGTAACTTGGATGTGGAATCACCTCCCGTGTACCGGCAATGATGCCGGCACGGCCAATCAGCGGGTTGTCAGAAAGGCGATGTACCGCTTCGCTGAAGCGTAAATCCATTTCGATGGCCGCTCTTGGGTTGGCGGCCTGCAAATAATCCCAAATGTCTGCACGATCCTGTGCGGCGGTTGGCGTCCATATAATCCTCATAGGCGATCTTCCGCCTGCCTGCGTTTGGCAGCGAACGCGGCTTCTACATCTTCGTTGCTCAATCCGTTCCCCGAACGCATGGATTCCCGAGCGATTTCAACCTTGCGTTGTAAAAAGGCTTCGTATTCACGCGCCTCTCGTTGGGTTTGTACGTACTGACGCATCATGTCTCGCATAATTTGCGAGGCTGGCCGATGTGCCGCCTCTGCTTCCGCCATGAATTCTTCTCGGAGCTCCGGCTCTAGCTTCATTGTGAAAACGGCTTGTTTTGACATGTCAGTCTCCTACGACTAGTAATGACAACGTATATACCTTGTCATCACTTAATTGGCATTATTTGTTTGATCACGGCGACCAGCGGGGAGATTTGTTTCAAAACTTGACTGAATTTCCTCTCCAATGCGATATTGATAGTTAGCAAACTAACAGTGTCCGTTTTCCCGTGTCCGATTCCCTCGACAATCTCCAGATGAACATCAGCAGCGCCATGGTGGTGGCCGCGCGGCATTGGCGGAAGATCTGCCAGACCACGCTGGTGAACTATGGAATTTCCGAAGCCTGCGCCGTTCCATTGTTGATGATCGGGCGTCTTGGCGAAGGTGTGCGCCAGGTTCAGGTGGCTCAGGCTGCCGGCATGGAGAGCCCGTCGCTGGTGCGCCTGCTCGATCAGCTGTGTCATTCCGGTTACGTCTGCCGTACCGAGGATGCTCAGGATCGCCGCGCCAAATGCCTGAGTCTGACTGACCGCGGCCGTGAGCTGGTGCAAGCGGTGGAGGTTGAGCTGGTGCGCTTGCGCCACGAGGTGCTCGAAGGCATTGAGCGCAGTGATCTGGAAGCTACGCTTCGGGTACTCAGGGCTTTTGAGGCGGCCAGTCCGCCTGTGGTGGTCAATTCTTGAACGGTTTTTTCACTGGCATTCCGCCGGCTCGGGACTGGTTCTACGGGGTCCGTACCTTTGCAGCGTCGATGATTGCGCTGTACATCGCGCTGCTCATGCAAATGCCGCGTCCGTATTGGGCGATGGCTACGGTGTATATCGTCTCCAGCCCGTTTCTCGGCCCGACCAGTTCCAAGGCGTTGTACCGCGCGATCGGCACGTTCCTCGGTGCTACAGCGGCGGTGTTGTTCGTGCCGATGTTCGTGCAGAGCCCGTATGTGCTGGTGGTGGTGATCGCCTTGTGGACCGGGATCCTGCTGTTCATGTCCTTGCACCTGCGCACCGCCAACAGCTACGCGTTGATGCTCGCCGGTTACACCTTGCCGCTGATCGCCCTGCCGGTGGTTGATAACCCGCTGGCGGTATGGGACGTAGCCGAGGCGCGGACCGAAGAGATTTTTCTCGGCATCGCCGTCGCTGCCGTGGTCGGGGCGATGTTCTGGCCGCGTCGCCTGGCACCGGTGTTCAACGATGCGGTGAGCAAATGGTTCGCCGACGCGACGACCTACAGTCAGAAGTTTCTCAGCCGCGATGTGCAGCCCGAGGAAGTCACGGCTTTGCGCATGGCCATGGTCGCCAATTTCAACAGCCTCGAACTGATGATTGGCCAGTTGCCCCACGAAGGCGCGCGTCCGCAGACCGTGCGCAACACCAAGGAACTGCGCGGGCGGATGATCCACCTGCTGCCGGTGATCGATGCGCTGGAAGATTCGCTGTATGCCCTTGAGCGGCGCACCCCGGAACTGGTCGAACAATTCCAGCCGCTGTTGACGGCGACCCGTGAATGGCTGAGCCACGCAGATGCCAATCTCGACCGCTGGCAAGCGCTGAAAGATCAGCTCGAGGCCTTACAGCCGAGCGCTGCGGCGCTGGAAGATCGCAAACAAGTGCTGTTCTCCAACGCGCTGTATCGCCTCGGTGAATTTATCGATCTGTGGCAGGACTGTCGCAGTCTGCAGGACGCGATTTTGTGCGAACGCCAGGACAGCTGGCGCGCGGTGTATCGCCACTGGCGCCTCGGCCGGTTGACGCCGTTTATCGATCGCGGGTTGATGCTGTATTCGGCGGCTTCGACGATTCTGGCGATCATCGTCGCTTCAGTGTTGTGGATCCTGCTCGGCTGGCCGGACGGCGGCAGTGCGGTGATTCTCGCGGCGGTCGCGTGCAGTTTCTTCGCCTCGATGGATGACCCGGCACCGCAGATTTACCGGTTCTTTTTCTGGACCGGCATGTCAGTGCTGTTCGCCAGTCTTTATCTGTTTTTGATCCTGCCCAACCTGCATGATTTCCCGATGCTGGTGCTGGCGTTTTCGGTGCCGTTCATCTGCGTTGGCACGTTGACCGTACAGCCGCGTTTCTACCTCGGGATGCTGCTGACACTGGTCAATACCTCCTCGTTCATCAGCATTCAAGGCGCTTACGATGCCGACTTTTTCGCCTTCGTGAACTCCAATCTGGCAGGGCCGCTGGGCCTGTTGTTCGCATTTATCTGGACGCTGGTGGCGCGGCCGTTCGGCGCGGAACTGGCGGCCAAGCGTCTGACTCGTTTCAGTTGGAAGGACATCGTGCGCATGACCGAGCCGGCCAACCTCGCCGAGCACCGGCAACTGGGCGTGCAACTGCTTGATCGACTGATGCAGCATTTGCCGCGTCTGGCCCTGACCGGGCAAGACACCGGCATCGCCATGCGCGAAGTGCGCGTGGGGCTGAATATGCTCGATTTGCTGGCCTACACCCCGCGGGTGAGCGGTGCGCCCAAGGCCTTGCTGCAGCAAGTGGTCAGCGAGGTCGGCGAGTATTTCCGCGCCTGCCTCAAGGCTGGCGAACGCCTGCCAGCGCCGAGCGGTCTGCTGATGACCCTCGACCGTACCCGTCGCGCGCTGAATGGCCAGGGTGACGATGAAACCCGTCTGCACTTGCTGCACGCCTTGAGCGGTTTGCGTCTGGCCTTGTTGCCGGGCGTCGAATTCGTCTCCAGCGCTGAGCCCGAAGAACCGCTGCCCGATGGAGCGCCCCTATGATCGGTGATCTGGACATCAGCGGCATCTTTCTGCCGACGCTGCTGGTTTTGATGGGCATCACTTACGTGTTGTTTTTGCTGGTGCACGGCGTGCTGCAACGCCTGCACTTTTACCGTCTGGTCTGGCACCGGGCATTGTTCAACGTGGCGCTCTATGCCGTGCTGCTGTACGGCGTGGACTCACTCAGTCGATACCTGATGACATGAAAAAACCGTTTCTGACTATTGGTCGCGTGGTCCTGACCCTGCTGATCGTGACGTTCGCCGTGGTCCTCGTCTGGCGCATGGTGATGTATTACATGTTTGCGCCGTGGACCCGCGATGGCCACATCCGCGCCGACATCATCCAGATTGCCCCGGACGTGTCCGGGCTGATCCAGCAGGTCGAAGTGAAGGACAACCAGCTGATCAAGCGGGGGCAGGTGTTGTTCAGCATCGACCAGGACCGTTTCAAACTGGCCCTGCGCCAGGCCAAGGCTGCTGTCGCCGATCGCGAAGAAACCCTTGCCCAGGCGCAGCGTGAAGCCAAGCGTAACCGTGGCTTGGGCAACCTGGTGCCGGCCGAGCAACTGGAAGAAAGCCAGTCGCGCGTAGCCCGTGCGCAATCGGCGCTGGCCGAGGCGTTGGTGGCGGTGGACAGCGCGCAGCTCAACCTCGACCGTTCGGTGATCCGCAGCCCGGTCGACGGTTACGTCAACGACCGCGCGCCGCGTCCACAGGAGTTCGTCACCGCCGGGCGGCCGGTGTTGTCGGTGGTCGACAGCAACTCCTTCCACATCGACGGCTACTTCGAAGAAACCAAACTCGACGGCATTCATGTCGGTCAGTCGGTGGATATCCGCGTGATCGGCGACCGCGCCAGACTGCGCGGCCACGTCGAAAGCATCGTTGCCGGCATCGAAGATCGCGACCGCACCAGCGGCAGCAACCTGTTGCCCAACGTCAACCCGGCGTTCAGCTGGGTGCGCCTGGCGCAGCGGATTCCGGTGCGTATCGCCTTTGATGAGGTGCCGGCGGATTTCCGCATGATCGCCGGCCGCACGGCCACGGTGTCGATCATTGCGGATGATCAACAGCGGGAGCCTGCGCAATGAGCAGGGCGCTGATCATCGCCGGGCTCGGCCTGATGTTGTCGGCGTGTCAGGTGGTCGGGCCGGATTATCAGGTGCCTGACGACGCGGCGATTCAGCGCAAGGACGTTCAGGGCGAGTTGGCGGTGGCCGGCAAACCGGTGGTCTCGGCGCCGGTGCCGGCGGACTGGTGGCGGCTGTACCAGGATCCGCGTCTGGATCAGCTGGTGCAGCAGGCCATGGCCTCCAACACCGATTTGCGCGTGGCGGCAGCCAACCTGCAACGCGCGCGGGCGCAGGTCGATGAGGCCGAAGCGGCGGGCGGCTGGAGCGGTGGGGTGAAAATGGGCGCCCAGCGTTTGCAGGAATCCGGACAGGCATTTTTGCTGCCGGAAAAAGTGCCGGTGGCCAACATTGCCGATATCGGCATCAGCGCCTCGTATCAGTTCGATCTGTGGGGCACGCTGCAACGTGGTATCGAAGCGGCAAAAGCCAACGCCGACGCGACCCAGGCCGCCGCCGATACCGCGCGCATCACATTGGTTGCCGACGTTGTGCGCGCCTACACCCAAATCTGTGCCGCCAACGAAGAGCGCGAGATCGCTCAGCATTCCCTGGATCTGCAATCGCAAAGCACCTCGTTGATCCAGCGTTTGCGGGACGCCGGGCGTGGCGACGAAACTCAGGTCACCCGTTCGCAAACCCAATTCAAGTCCCTGCGCGCCGACATGCCGCGCTACGAAGCGGCGCGTCAGGCCGGTTTGTTCCGTCTGTCGATGCTGCTGGCCAAACCGGTCGATCAACTGCCGGCGGGCACCGCCAGTTGCGCCGAGCTGCCGAAAATCGCTCAGTTGCTGCCAGTCGGTGACGGCGCCGCATTGCTCAAGCGGCGCCCGGATATCCGTCAGGCCGAACGGCGTCTGGCCGCGGCCACGGCCGGGATCGGCATCGCCACCGGTGAGTTGTACCCGGACATCAGCATCGGCGCGACCATCGGCACGGTCGGCATCATCGATGACCTCGGTGATCCGTCGACCAACCGCTGGGGCTTCGGCCCGTCGCTGAACTGGAAAGTGCCGACCAACGGCGCCCGCGCGCGCATCCGCGAAGCCGAGGCCAATACCCAGGGCGCGCTGGCGCATTTCGACGGCGTGGTGCTCAACGCCATCCGTGAAACCCAGACCGGCCTGGCTCAGTACAGTGCGCTGCTGCAACGCCGCGACGCCTTGGCCGAGGCCGAGCAGTCGGCAAAACTGGCCGCCGAGCAGACGCACCGCTTTTTCCAGGCCGGCCGCGAGTCGTTCCTCGCCGACCTGCAAGCGACCCGCACCTACACCGATGTCACCGCGCAACTGGCCGCCGCCAACACGCAAGTCGCGATGAGCCAGATCGATTTGTTCCTCGCCCTGGGCGGTGGCTGGGAAAGCGGACGAACGCACGCTCCAAGACCCGGCAAACCCTGAGGTCATTGCTATGCTTTGAAGTGTTGGAGGCGCGCCCCGTGCAAAGCGCGCCTTCTGCACGCATCGCTGGCGCTGGTCCGGGGGAAACCAATAATGAAAAACCCTTATGCTCTGGGCTTCTGGTGCGCCTTGATAGCGCTGGTGCTGCTATCGGCCACCTATTTCTACGGCATCATGCTGGCCCACCAGATCGACACGGCCATGATCTTCCTCGACAGTGCTGTGGCGCTGATCGCGGTCATGGCGATCGTCGTGGTCGCGTGGGCCTCGGTTCAGGTGCAGCGGGTCAAGAAACGCCAACTGGAACAAGGCAAGGTCCTGGTGCTGATCTGGGACACCAAAGTCGCCCTGCGCCGGGTCGAAACCGTGTTCGACCGCTATTTCTGGGGCAGCTACTGGCAGCCCGGGCGCACCTTCGCCGAAGTCATGGGCGAACTCACCGGCACTCCGCTGGAAAAAAGCCTCGATGCCCTGAAGAAACAGTGCCTTGAACTCGACAAGCAGATCGCCGACGAGGGTTGGCACTGGCTGAACAACGCCCGTGAACTGTCCGACGTTGCCACCGCCATGGCCCGTGAACGCTATCAACTGGATTTCTGCGACCCACGCGCCGAGGCGCCGGAGGGTGCGGTGATCGATCGTGACTTTGAAGTGCTGGTTTATACCTGGACGGCGCGGCTCAAAAGCTTTGATCATCAACTCGATGAGATCGAGGCTGAATATTCCTGATGCTCGGCTGAATCACCTGGCCTCATCGCTGGCAAGCCAGCTCCCACAAGGTTTTGTGGTGTTCACAGAATTTTGTGTTCGCTGGAGATCCTTGTGGGAGCTGGCTTGCCAGCGATGGCGGCTGTGTTCACTGCGAAACTCTCATGGCCCGCCGACTGTCCATTCCCCCCATGGACACTCTTTAACCTTTAAACATTGGGCCGGTTCCCGCGCCCGGTGCTAATCTCCACCGCTGAATTCAGCGCAGTCGAGCCGCGACCCGGTCACGGGTTCAGGGAAGACGACCACACTCACAGCCACGGAAATCGATCAGGTCATTCATGAATAAATCAGCAGGCGTGCTTCTCGGAATTGTTGTTGCCATCGGCGCGATCAGCGCGGGCGGGGCCTGGTACACCGGGACCAAGATCGAGGGCGTGCTGAACAACGCCGTCAGCAACGCCAACAAAGAGCTGCAGACCGCCATGGCCGGCTCCAACGGCACGGCGTCTCTGGAACTGGTGTCGCTGGAGCGCCACACGTTCACCAGCACCGCGCACTATCGTCTCAAAGGCGAGGGCGAGATGTTCGGCGATGCACCGGTCGAATTGCTGTTCGTCGATCACATAGAGCACGGCCCGCTGCCATTCTCGCGTCTGGTGTCGTTGAAGTGGCTGCCGGTCATGGCCACCAGCAACTACGAGCTGGAAAAGAGCCCGACCACCGAAAAATGGTTCGCCGCGACCAAGGGCGCCGCGCCGCTCAAAGGTGTGACCAACATCGGCTACGACGAATCGACCACCAGCACACTTGACCTGGTGCCGTTCGAAACCGCGCTGGATGCACAGTCGAACCTGAAATTTTCCGGCCTGACCATGGACATTTCCGCCAGCGCCCAGGCGCAGAAGGTCAAGGCGGACGGTTACATGGACAACCTGAAACTGGTCACCGTGGCCGAAGACCAGACACCGGTGCAGGTTGAAATCAACGGCCTGACCCTGGCCAGCAACCTCGCCAAAAGCAGCTATGGCTACTACACTGGGGAAAACACCCTCGAAGTGACCAGCAGCAAAACCACCTTCGGTGCGCAGCCGATGGTGCTGGGTGTGAAGAACTTCGAAATGAAGAACCGCACCGAAGAAAACGCCAGCAATGCTTCCGGCCGCGCTGACTACAAGATTGGCGAAGTGACCCTCAACGACAAGAAAGTCGGCTCGGCGGCCATGGCCATGAGCCTGAAGAACCTCGACATTCCGTCGACGATGTCGCTGATGCAGATCTACCAGACCAAGCTGCAGCCTTATGAAAAAGCTGCCGCCGAAGCGGCCGCTCAGGGTTTGCCGGCACCGGAGCTGAACCTGACCGAAGCGGAAAACGCGCAGGTCAAAGCCGACCTGCAGAAACTGCTCGCCGCCGGCCCGCAACTGGCGCTGGAGAACCTCTCGTTCAACACCGCCAACGGCGAAAGCCGCGCCAATCTGGTCATTGACCTGACCAAGCCGCAGTCGATGGATCTGCCACCGGATCAACTGGGCAAGCAACTGATCGCTCTGCTGGACCTGAATATTCAGGTATCGAAACCGATGCTGGTCGATCTGCTCAGCGTGCAAGCGCAACTGGATGGTCAGACTGACGCCAAAGCCATTGTCGATCAGTCCAAGGAAGCAGCAGACATGTTTGCTGGCATGGCCGTCGGTTCGCAATTGGCGGTGGTCGACGGCACCAACGTGGTGACCAAGCTGCATTACGCGGCCAATCAGGTCGAATTCAACGGCCAGAAAATGACCGTTGAACAGTTCGTCGGCTTCCTGATGAGCAAGTTCGCCGGCGTCACGCAAGTGCAGTGATCGAGCGGCATCAATAGAAACGCCCGGCCTCTGTCACCCACAGGCGCCGGGCGTTTTGCCGTCTGGCGTGCGGGATTTACGCATCCTCCTACCCCGCACTACGTGGATTCTGAACAATTATTGCGTTGCGAAAACTGGTCTACGCTTGCGTGCAACACTGCCTGACTAAGCGTGGCCATGGATGTTGCCATTGGCCACCGTTACGAATGGGCAAAGAGGGGCATCGCGACCCGGCTGGCCATGTAAGGATGCTGACGAATGCCGCGTATTGATGGTTCTGTATTACATCGTGGTTTACGCCCTTTGTTTCGAGTCGCGCTGTGCAGCCAGTTGCTCTGGCCGGCCCTGGCGTTCGCCGACACACCCTATGATCAGATGGTGCGCGACGCCCGTGTCGGGCATTACACGCCTGCGCTGACGCTGCTTCGCCAGATGCCGCCGGGTCAGGCGAGCACCGGGCAGATCAGCGATCACCTGCAAATCGCCAGTTGGGCCGGACTCGACGCCGAAGTGGTGCAGGTCTACGAGACCCAGGGCCGCGACCGCGTGCTGCCGGTGCAGGCGCTGACTGCCACCGCGCGGGCCTATCGCAACCTCAAGCGCTGGGATAAAGCCACCGAGGTCTACAACAAGGCCTTGGCCCAGGCGCCGGACAACGCCGACCTGCAACTGGGCCTGGCCCTGACTCAGGCGGATGCCGGCAAACCTGATGAAGCGGTGACACGCGCCAAAGCGCTGGTCGCCGCCAAACCCGATGATCCTGCGCGGCGCCTCGCGCTGGGCTATGCGCTGACCCGCGCCGGCAAGCAGTACGACGCCTTGTTCGAATACGATCAGGCGTTCATTCGTGCCGGCAGCAAACCGGAAGTTGCCCGCGAGTATGTGGTCGCGCTGCAAAAGGCGCGCTTGCCAGAGCCGGCGCTGCGCCTGGCCAGACAACGTCCGGGGCTGATCGATCCGGTGACCCTGCGTCGCCTGGAAGGCGATCTGGCTGCCGAACGCGTGCGCCTCGCCGAACTCGCCACGCGCAGCGAAAAAGAACGCTACGTCATCGCCGACCGCGCCTTGGCCGATTACGACCAGTTGCTCGCCACCTGGACGCCGGACGCCACGGCTCACGACGACGTGATCCGCTGGCGCATCGACCGCATGGGCGCGCTCAAGGCGCGAGCACGCACGGCTGAGGTCATCAGCGAATACCAGAAACTGCAAGGCGAAGGCGTGAAGATTCCCACCTACGCGTTGCGCTGGGTCGCGGCATCCTGTCTGGATCAGCGTCAGCCGGAAATCGCCACCGACCTGTATCGCCAGGTGCTCTCGGCACCGGACGCCGATAGCGGCGATCGCCTCGAAGACACCACAGCACTGTATTACTCATTGCTGGAAAGCGATCGTGCCGAAGAAGCGCGCAAGGTCGCCGAAGACCTCGCCAAGTCACAGCGCCCGCGCGTCGAGCTCAAGGGCCTGCCGATTGGCAATCCCAACGATGAATGGATAGACGCCCAGCAACTGGCAGCGCAGGCCGGCACCTACGGCGCCGATCTGCCCCACGGCGAGGAACGCTTGCAAACCCTGGTCGATCAGGCGCCGGGCAACGTCGGTTTGCGTCTGGCTCAGGCCGATCTGTATCTGGCCCGGCAATGGCCACGCCGCGCGGAAAACCAGCTCAAGGAAACCGAAAGTATCGCGCCGCGCGACATCGGTCTGGAAGTGGCGCAAGCGCGCACCGCCATGGAATTGCAGGAGTGGCGGCAGAACGATGCGCTGGTCGACGACGTGCTGGCGCGTAACCCGGACAACCGTCAGGTGCAACGTCTGGCCCGTGAGCGCGAAGTCCACGACATGGCCGAATTGCGCGTCGAAGCCTACGGCGGCAAGGCCAACGGCGGCGGCAGTGGCGATGCCGGTGCGGTCAGTGGCAGTCGCGACTTCGGCATCCAGAGCACCCTGTACAGCCCGCCGATCAATGAAGACTGGCGCGTGTTCGCCGGCCTCGGTTACGCCACCGGCGATTTCGCTGAGGGCACCGGTCACCATCGCTTCCAGCGTGTCGGTCTGGAGCGGCGCACCCGTGACATGACCTTTGAAGCCGAAGTGTCCAGTCATGACTACGGTTTCGGCGACAAGCAGGGTGCACGGCTGGCGCTCGCCCGTGACATCAATGATCACTGGCAGTACGGCGGCAGCCTCGAATACCTGTCGGCCGAAACGCCGCTGCGCGCGCTCAACAGCGATATCAAGGCCAATGGTGGCAGCGCGTTCCTGCGCTGGCGCGCCAATGAAAGCCGCGAGTGGCGCCTGTCGGTGAGTCCGTCGCACTTCAGCGATGGCAATAACCGCGTCGAAGCCTTGCTGACCGGTCGTGAGGGGGTCTATAGCTCGCCGAAACTGCAGGTCGATGCGGGGCTGGAAGTCGGCACCAGCCACAACTCGCAATCCGATGACGTGCCGTACTTCAATCCCAAATCCGACTTCAGCGTGATGCCGCTGGTCAACGTCAATCACGTGCTCTACCACCGCTACGAAACGGCCTGGAGCCAGCAGTTCCAGGCGGGCGCGGGGACTTACAGTCAGCGTGATCACGGCACCGGCGGCATGGCCCTGCTCGGCTATGGCCAACGCTATGCATGGAACGACGTGTTCGAGGTCGGCGGCCTGTTCAGTGTGATCAACCGGCCCTACGACGGAGATCGAGAGACTGATCTGCGTCTGCTCGTCGACCTCACTTTCCGCTTCTAGAAGAGTTTTAAGATGCCTTTTATTTCGCGTTTGATCCTTCTGCTGGGAGCGCTGCTGATCAGCGCCTGCGCCCAGCTGGCCCCGGCCTTCACGCCGCCCTCCGAACGCCCGGTGGTGGCCAGTGAAAAGCCGTGGCCGAAAAACCATGTTTTCGGAATCGCCTATCACGATGTCGAAGACCTTGATCCCGATCAGGCCGTGGTGGCGGTACGCACCGAGCGCATGATCGAACAACTGGCGTGGCTGCGCGAAAACGGCTACCAACCGGTGACGGTCGACCAGATCATGGCCGCACGCAAGGGTGGCCCGGAGCTGCCGGCAAAAGCCGTGCTGCTGAGTTTCGACGACGGTTATGCGAGCTTTTACACTCGCGTACTGCCGGTGCTGCGCGCTTATAAATGGCACGCACTGCTGGCGCCGGTCGGCAGCTGGGTCGACACGCCGCTCACTCAACCGGTGGATTTCGCCGGCACGCCGCGTGCACGTTCCGACTTCCTGACCTGGGATCAGGTGCGCGAGATCTCGCAATCCGGTCTGGTGGAAATCGCCGCGCACACTGACGCCAACCACAAGGGTATCCTCGCCAACCCGCAGGGTAACCTGCAGCCTGCGGCCGCGGCCCGACGCTACGACCCGGTCACCAAACGCTATGAATCCGAAGCTGATTTCCGCGCACGGATTCGCACCGACGTGAGTAATATTTCCGAGAAGATCCGCAAGGCCACCGGCAAGAAACCGCGGGTGTGGGTCTGGCCGTATGGTGCGGCGGACGGCACGTCACTGACGGTGGTCGGTGAGGAAGGCTACGAAATGGCCTTGACGCTGGACGATGGTCTCGACGCCCTCGATAACCTGATGAGCAGCCCGCGTTTCCTGGTGGCCTCCGACCCGGACGGCGAGCATTTCGCCAACAGCGTGGTCGGTGTGCAGGCGCAGCAGGCCATGCGCGTGGTGCATGTCGATCTGGACAATGTCTACGACCCGGACCCGGCACAGCAGGACATCAACCTCGGCAAACTGGTGCAGCGCATGGCCGACCTGGGCGCCAATACGGTGTTCCTGCAGGCCTTCGCCGATCCCAAGGGCGACGGTCTGGTGCACTCGCTGTATTTCCCCAATCGTCACTTGCCGATGCGCGCCGATCTGTTCGACCGTGTCGCTTGGCAGTTGCGTACCCGGGCTCACGTAAAAGTCTACGCGTGGATGCCGGTACTCAGCTTCGAGCTGGACGCGAAGCTGCCGCGAGTGACGCGCTGGGACCCGAAAACTGCCACCACTTCGGTGGATCCTGATCAGTACAAACGCCTGTCACCGTTCGATCCCGAAGTGCGGCGCATTATCGGCGAAATCTACGAGGACGTGGCGCGACTGACCTCGGTCGACGGCATTCTCTACCACGATGACGCGGTGCTTTCGGACTTCGAAGACGCCGGTCCGCAAGCGCTGAAAGCCTACGCCGCTCAGGGTCTGCCGGGTTCGATTGCCGCGCTGCGCGATGACCCGGCAGCGATGCAACGCTGGACGCGCTTCAAGAGCCGCTACCTCATCGATTTCACCAACGAGCTGACGGCCAAGGTCCGCGCTATTCGCGGTCCGCAAGTGCAGACCGCGCGCAACATTTTTGCCGAACCGATGCTCAACCCCGACAGCGAAGCCTGGTTCGCGCAGAACCTCGATGACTTCCTCGCGACCTACGACTGGACCGCGCCGATGGCGATGCCGCTGATGGAAAAACAGACCCAGGCAGAGTCGGGCCCGTGGCTGGAGAGATTGGTCGCCACTGTCAGCAAACGTCCCGGCGCGCTGAACCGCACCGTCTTCGAATTGCAGGCGCGGGACTGGACCAAGAAGGACCAGGCCGATATCGACGCTGCGCAGCTGGCCGACTGGATGGGCCGTCTCAAGCGTCAGGGTGCGACCAGCTTCGGTTATTACCCGGACAATTTTCTCGACAACCTGCCGGACCTGAAAACCGTACGGCCTGCGCTCTCCAACAAATGGAATCCCTGAGATGCTGGATAGACTGTTAGCCCTGCTGGTTCTGGCGCTCGTCCTCGGCGTGCCGCTGGGCCTGATCTTCCTGGTCACCGGGCAGTTCCTGATGGACTTCGTGTTCTTCTACCCGCTGTTCATGTCGGGCCTGTGGATTGCCGGCGGCCTGTATTTCTGGCTGCACTGGGAGCGCCACTGGCCATGGAAGGACGACACCTTGCCGCCGCCGCTGGCAGGCGAGCCGCTGATTTCGATCCTGATCCCTTGCTACAACGAAGGTGAAAACGCCGCTGACACCATTCACGCGGCACTGGCCCAGCATTATCCGAACATCGAAGTCATCGCGATCAACGACGGCTCCAGGGACAACACCGCCGAAGTCCTCGATGCGCTGGCCAAGGAAGATCCACGCCTGCGCGTGCTGCATCTGGCGGAGAACCAGGGCAAGGCCGTGGCCCTGCGCATGGGTGCAATCGCCGCGCGCAGCGAGTATCTGGTGTGCATTGACGGCGACGCGTTGCTGGCGCCAAACACCGCGGCTTATCTGGTCGCGCCGATGCTGGATAACGCCCGCCTTGGCGCGGTGACCGGCAACCCACGGATCCGCACGCGTTCGACGCTGGTCGGGCGGGTTCAGGTCGGCGAGTTCTCGTCGATCATCGGCCTGATCAAACGCACGCAACGGGTGTTCGGGCGGATCTTTACCGTGTCCGGAGTCATTGTCGCGTTCCGTCGTACGGCGCTGAACCGGGTCGGCTACTGGAGCCCGGACATGATCACCGAAGACATCGACATCAGCTGGAAGCTGCAACTCGATCACTGGAGCATCTTCTACGAGCCACGCGCGCTGTGCTGGATTCTGATGCCGGAAACCCTCGGCGGCCTGTGGAAGCAGCGCCTGCGCTGGGCTCAGGGCGGTGCCGAAGTGCTGTTCAAAAACATCCGTGGCATCTGGCAGTACCGCCATCGTTACCTGTGGCCGCTGCTGTTCGAATACTGCCTGTCGACCGGCTGGGCGTTCACCTTCCTGCTCTCGGTGATTTTCTGGGGCGTGGGCAAGTTCGTGGTCATGCCTGAAGCGATCGCTGTGCATCACTTGATGCCGCCGGCATTCACCGGGTTGCTGCTGGCGTTCGTCTGCCTGGTGCAGTTTGCCGTCAGCATCATTATTGACCGCCGCTACGAGCCGGGTTTGGGCAAGACCATGTTCTGGGTGGTCTGGTACCCGGTCGCGTTCTGGTTCGTCAGCCTGCTGACCACGCTGGTCAGCTTCCCCAAAGTCTTGTTTGGCCAACATCAGCAACGTGCGCGCTGGGTCAGTCCTGACAGGGGTATCAAACCGATCGGCGACGACGAAGAGGAGGTCATCAAATGAAAATCATCCGGACCCGCCAGCGACCCTTGCTGCTCGTGATCGATGTGCTGGTCACGCTGGTGGCGTGGATCGGCCTGCTGTTCCTGCTGATTCGCGGCCTGTGGCCGTTGGTCGAAACGCACGTCGGCGGACCGCGCATCGACAACTCGGCGTTCGATGCGCTGGGCACATTGCAGATCTATTTATGGGTGGCGCTGGCCAATGCGGTGGTGCTGATTGGCTGGGCGCGTTATCAACAACGTAAAAGCCGCAGCTTTGCCCAGCGCCGTTTGCCCTCGCCAGTGATCGACGATCAAGGGCTGAGCAAGAGCTTCAAGCTGTGTGATGACCGATTGCAGAAACTGCGCACGCCGGGGGTGATGACCATCCACAACGATCAGGACGGCGACATCAGTCATGTAGAAACGCATTTCTGGCCGGTACAACCGTCAGAGCTGCCGCCACCGCTGGCGCCGCTGGAGCATCCGCGAGTGATCTTTCTGCATGCCGAAGATGACGACCAGCGCGAAACCCTGATCCGTTGATCAAGTCCGATCGTTCCCACGCTCCGCGTGGGAACGCCTCCGGGGACGCTCCGCGTCCAGTGACGCGGAGCGTCCCCGGGCTGCATTCCCACGCAGGAGCGTGGGAACCATCGGTGTTAATCGCGAATCAGCTTCCACGCGTCAGCCATCGAAAGCGGCTGTTTCATCCGCTCGGCAAGCAGCGCAATCGCGCGTTGCCTGTCGCACGCCACCGCCGCGACCACGACGCCGTTTTTGGCGAACAGGCCGATGAACGGCGGTTTCTCCGGCTCGCCATCAAATTCGACTTCATCCCACGCCTCGGCGTGACCCAGATAGTCGTAGTTCTTGCCAAAGTGGAAGGTCCAGAAATACGGCACATCCAGGTAATGCTCATCGCCTCCGAGCATGTTGGCGGCCGCGATGCGCGCGTGTTGTTGCGCCAGGCGCCAGTGTTCGATGCGTTGCGGCTGGCCGTTCAGCGGGAACGTGGCGATATCACCCACGGCCCATAACCCCTCGCTCACGCGCATGCCGCCATCGACGCGCAATGATTGATCGTCTTCCCTGGGCAATGACGCGAACGCTTCGGTGGCCGGGTGTACGCCGATCCCGGCGAGCACCAGATCAGCCGTGAGGCGCAGACCGTTGTCCAGCAGCACCGCCTCGACCCTGTCCTCACCAAGAATTTCCGTGGCCTCATGATCAGTGATGAACTTCACCCCATGCGCCTCGTGCAACGCGCGAATCGCCTTGCCCACGGCTTCGCCAAATTGCTTGGCAAAAGGCGTCGCATGACGGGCCAGTACCGTGACGTCGAGGCCGTGCTGACGCAGCGCCGAAGCGCATTCGAGGGCGATGAAGCTGTCGCCGATGATCACCGCACGCTGATCCGCTTGAGCGGCGCCGATGATCTGTTCGGCGTGGTTTTTTGAGCGCAGCACGAAGACATTGGCCAGATCGGCGCCGGGCAGCTTCAGCGGGTTCGGCGCGCCGCCGGTAGCCAGTACCGCAGCGTCGTAACGCAGAACGCCGCCGTTGTTCAAATGAAGGGTTTTACTCGGTGCGTCGAGTGAGCTGACTTCGCCTTGCACCCGTTCGATGCGCTGCGCTTGGTAGAACGCCTGATCACGCAAGGGCGGTACTTCTTTTGGCGACATCTCGCCGGCGAGAACGAATTTGCTCAGCACCGTACGGTCGTAGCCGGCATCCGCTTCGCCGTCGACCAGTACAATTCGTCCGCCAAAACCTTTCTCCCGCAGCGCGGCTGCACACGCGGTACCTGCCGCACCGGCTCCGACCACCACAAACGTTCTCGGATCGTCGGCAGGCGGCATGTGTGGATCGTGCAGCGGCTGGTCATCGACCCACACTTCATCGTCGCGCAACTCCAGAGGATAACGCTTGAGACTGTCCAGTGAAGGCGGCTCGCACAGGGCACCATCCTCGGCGCGGTACGCGGCTTTATGCCATGGGCAGATCAACCGCCCATGGCACAACGCGCCCTCCGCCAACGGCGCACCGGCATGCGGACACAGCCCCTGAAACGCGCGCAATTGGCCGTTGGTCCGCAACAGCACGATCTTGCAGTCGCCGATTTCCACTTGCAGGCCTCGATCTTGCGGAACATCGGCGAAACGGGCGACACGGTGCAGGGGCATGGTGGTTTCCTCACAGGCATTTTTTCTTGTGAACGCGTGCGGCATTTCGAGGTTCAGCCATTTGCTACTGCCACGGCACGAACGGTACGGCTATAGTTTGCAGGCCGACGACGGCCCCACTGCACAAGGTGCTCCCGGAATGACCCGATTGACCTCTCTCAACCCTTGGCTGGCGGCCGTTGCCGTCGCCCTTTGCGTGCAGTTTCCGGCGCAGGCCCAGGAACGCTTCACCCTGAGCATCCCGGGGGTTTCCGATAACCGCCTGTTCACCTCGGCCGCCGCCAGCGACGCCCCGGGTTGCGGCGGCAAGAACCAGTCGCCCGCGCTGAGCTGGAACGCCGGCCCGGCCGGAACCCAGAGCTACGCCATCGTCATGCATGACCCGGACGGCCAGAAAGGCCTGGGTGTCGATCACTGGATTCACTACGGCATCAAACCCGCGACCCGCCAAATCGCCGCCGGCGTCGGCGCCAAATCCGCCCTCGAAGGCGTCGGCGGCACCAACAGCAAAGGCAACACCCATTACATGGGCCCATGCCCGCCCGTGGGCGATAGCGCGCACCACTACATCATCCAGATCTACGCTCTGGATCTGGCCCCCGACGCCTTGCCCGCCGGCCTGACCCGCGCCGAGCTGATGGAAAAAATCAAAGGCCATGTGCTGCGCAACAGCAGCGCGGTGCGGCGTTATCACCGCTGAGCATTGGCCTGAGCAGGAAAAAGCGCGCACTATTAAGGTACTTTTCAGTGCGCCAGAGGCTGGCATGACACAACGAGTCGACCGAATTGCCCAATTGCTCAACTGCCCGATCAAGGGTAAGGAGATTCGTCAGGCAATCCTCGAAACCCGAAAGGAACTGGAGGCAGCGGACGACGAACCTGACGATTCTCAGGCCATGCCAACCACAGCGGACTCGAGGCGAGACGGCGAGGATGACGTTTGAGTCTGACAGCGTTTGCTTGAAATGCGATCCTTCGATCCCCTCGCGTCAAAACGATTCCTGTCCCTATCAGTCAGCTTAAAAGTGAAAAATTAAATGGATTTTTACCCGTGTTTTCTTTCTGTGGTGTTCGTAGTACGTAACCAATCAGAATCCATTGAGTTCATGCTTTCCGAAGCGACTGCGGTGATTGCGCCGATTGTCAGTGATTTCGAATTGATCGTTGTGGACAATGCTTCCGAAGATGACACCATCACGATCATGAAGCGTCTGACCGGTGAGCAAGGCATGGCTAACTTGCAAGTCTATGCGCTGACCAAGGAAGTCGATGCCGATTCGGCTTGTTGGGTCGGTATGGAAAGCGCGTTGGGTGATTTTGTTGCGGTCATCGACCCGTTGGCGGACGACATTCATTTCCTGCCCCAAATGCTCGACAAGTCGGTTAAAGGGGCCGACGTGGTCTTTGCCAATAATCGCGAGAAACCCCTTCAAAGCGTTGCCTACCGTGCGGCCTACAATCTGTTTCACACGTTGTATAACTGGTGCAATGGCGTGCATCTGGCCAAAGAGGCGCCGTCCTACCGCATTCTAAGCAAAACCGTAATCAACTATATTCTCCAGCATCCCCAGCCGACGCTTTCCTATCGCCACCTTCCGGCTACGGGTGGATTTGCGCGCGCCTCGCTTGAATACAGTGCGGCGGCTCGAACCGCTCCGAAAAAAAGCCTGAGCGACAGTATCGATCGGGGCATGCGCCTTCTGGTGTCGACCACTCGGGCGCCGATGCGACTGGTGACCGGGCTGTCGATGTTCGGTGCGCTGGCAAATCTGGTCTACGGCGTCTACGTCATGATCATTGCCCTGCTGAAAACCGATATTGCGCCGGGCTGGGTCAGTCTTTCGCTACAACAGTCGGGCATGTTCTTCCTGATTTCGCTGGTGCTGCTGGTACTGGGTGAATACATTCTCAACATGGTCAGTTTGTCGAATGAAGGGCCGCGTTACCATGTGGGGCAGGAATTCACCAGCGCGCGCATGACGCGGCTGGAAAAGCTCAATATCGAAGAAGTCGCCGACAAGGCCGGCGGTAGCCGTAGCGAACAGGTCTCTTGATGCGTCACCCTGAACAGGATGTCGTGGTGATCGGCGGTGGGTTCTACGGTGCCGCGATCGCGATCTATATGGCCAAACAGCGGAATCTGAAGAATGTGGTGCTGATTGAACGAGAGGCGCGTCTGATGAAGCGTGCGTCTTACAACAATCAGGCCCGAGTGCATAACGGTTTCCACTATCCGCGCAGCTTCACGACTGCTTACCGCAGTCGTATCAATCTGCCCAGGTTCGTTCGCGATTGGCCAATGGCGGTGAAAACCGATTTCACCAAGCTCTATGCAATCGCGCGTCGTAATTCGAAATGCACGGCGGGGCAGTTCGCGCGTTTCTGTCGCGAGATCGGCGCAGCCATCGAACCCGCTGCGCCGCCATTGCGAGCGTTGTTCGAGCCACGTCTCATCGAGGACGTGTTTTTGGTGGAGGAGCATGCGTTCGATTCCACCAGACTGGCCGCCTGGGCAGAGCGGGAGCTTGCCGAGAACGGCGTGAAGATTCGTTATCAGACGTGCGTCAAAGCCATTTCCAGGGCTACCGATGCGTTGCAGGTGACGTTGGCCAGACCCGACGGCGTGAGCGAGCAATTGACTACTCGCTACGTGTTCAATTGCAGCTACAGCGGGTTGAACCAACTGGGTGGGGACTTTCCCGGCGTCAGTACAGGACTGAAGCAGGAAGTCACTGAAATGGCTCTGATGCAGATGCCCGACGCCCTGGTGAACCTGGGGATCACCGTGATGGATGGGCCGTTCTTTTCGATGATGCCTTTTCCGGCCCGCGGTCTGCATACGCTGTCCCACGTCCGCTATACCCCGCATTTGCACTGGACCGACGAGAAGGGGATCGATCCATACCGGAAACTGGCGGAGTACGAGCGCCTCAGTCGCGTAGACCGTATGGTTCGTGACGTCGCTCGTTATATACCGGCAGTGTCGCAAGCCAGGTACAAGGATTCGCTTTTTGAAGTGAAAACCGTGCTGGTTAAAAACGAAGGCGATGACGGCCGGCCGATTCTTTTCGAACAGCATGCAGCCTTGCCGGGGTGCTTTTCGATCCTGGGCGGTAAAATTGACAATATTTACGACGTTCTGGAACGGCTCGATTCGCTTGTGTTCATTTCGAGCGAGCCCCGGAATATGCAGGAGCGGTAAATGAACAACGCACTGATTGGTTTTTCCGGATTCGTGGGCACCACCCTGCTCAAGCAGGCGCAATTTCAAGCTCTTTATCGTTCGACCAATATCGCCGATATCGAAGGTCAATCATTCGATACCGTCGTATGTGCCGGCGCGCCGGCACAAAAGTGGATCGCCAACCGCGAACCTGAAGCAGACCGCTTGAAGATCGAAGGCTTGATTTCGCATTTGAAGACGCTCAAGTGCCGCCGTTTTATCCTCATCAGTACGGTTGACGTCTTCAAGTCATCGGTAGGTGTCGATGAAGATTCCCCGGTGGACGAGTCCGGTTTGCACGCCTATGGCTTGAACCGTCGCCTGCTGGAAAAATTTGTGGAGGCGCACTTTCCCGAGCACCTGATCGTACGTCTTCCCGGATTGGTAGGGCCAGGTCTGCGCAAGAATGTCATTTTCGACTTCCTCAACGATAACAATCTGCATGCCGTTGATAGCCGCGGGGTCTTTCAGTTTTACCCGATGATCAATCTCTGGTTCGATATTCAGCTGGCAATCGAGGCGGGCATCAAACTTGTCCACCTGACCGCGCAACCTGTCAGTGTGGCTGCCATTGCGAAGGATGGTTTTGCGCGTGAGTTCGCCAACGCCCTGGACAATCCCGTCGGCTTTTACGACATGCAGACTCGGTACGCAAACGTGTTCGGTGGCGAAGGTCGTTATCAGTACAGCTTGCGCGAGACCCTGTTGGCCGTCAGAGCGTATGCCCAGTCCGAGCCGCGCGGGGCGCTTGTAAAATCATGAGACTGGCCATTTCCAACATCGCCTGGGATGTCATTGAAGACGACGCCGTTGCGCAGCTGCTGCGAGCCTATGGCATTGATGCAATCGACATCGCCCCCGGCAAATACTTTCCCGACTGCAGCAAGGCAACCGATGCGGATATTGCACGGGTCAAGACCTGGTGGGCTCAACATGGCGTCGAGATTACCGGCATGCAGTCATTGCTGTTTGGTACCAGTGGTCTCAATGTGTTCGGTGACCCGCAAAGCCAGTCGGCATTGTTGCAGCATCTGACCGGCGTATGCCGTGTCGCGGGACGTCTGGGCGCCACCCGATTGGTGTTCGGCTCGCCGAAGAATCGCGATAGAAGCGGTTTGACCGATCAGCAGGCGCTGGAGGCTGCGGTGGTGTTCTTCCGTCAGTTGGGCGATATCGCCAGGACATGCGGCGTATTCATCTGTCTGGAGCCGAATCCGACCTGTTACGGCGCCAACTTCATGACCACCAGTGCTGAAACGGCTGCTGTGGTCAGGCAAACCGCGCACCCGGCCATCCGCATGCAATTGGATACCGGCGCTTTGACAATCAACGATGAGCGGCCCATGGCAGTGCTTGAAGACTGTGCATCATTGATTGGCCATATCCATGCGAGTGAGCCGAACCTGCTTCCATTGGGCGATGGTTCTACGAACCACGAAAGCATGAGTGCCGCGGTACGGCAATATCTGCCGAATCATCTGGTATCCATCGAAATGGTCGCCACTTCTGCCGAGCCACACCTGGCTTCGATCGAGCGTGCGTTGATCAAGGCCGTTGACTGCTATCGGGTCCGGGACATGGAGCGCAAGCCATGAAATGGATGATCCTGTTGCTGGGAATCCTGTCCAACGCGTCAGCGAGTGTCTTGATCAAGATTGCAATGACCCCGCCACGCCGCTTCCCTTCTCCGACCGACCCGCTGGGAGCCTTGAGTAATTGGCCGTTCTGGCTCGGACTGGGTCTGTACGGCACGGCGTTCCTGTTGTACGCCGCCGCGCTTGCACGTTTGCCATTGAACGTTGCACACCCGGTGCTGACTGCAGGCGCGGTGGCGGCTGTGGCCCTGTCTTCGGTGTTGATTTTTCGAGAACCCTTTCACTGGACGACCGGTGCAGGGATTTTATTGGTAATCGCCGGCGTGGCTTTGATTACTGCGCGCGTGGCCTGATGGAACACAAGATGACGTCCTCCTTGATTGATCCTGTCGTGCGTAGCTCCTGGCACGTACCCACTTTCGATACACCGCTGTGGCTGGGCCGGCAGCGTGATTTCTGCGTGGTTATTCCGCTGATCAACGAAGGCGAACGGATCAAGAATCTACTGGCGAGAATGGCCGCGTGCGGTATTCCTTCCCACGCCGACATTATTATTGTCGATGGGGGCAGCACCGATGGCTCGCTGGCGCTGGATGCGTTGCAGCAGGCAGGTGTGCGCGGGTTATTGGTCAAGACCGGTCCAGGCAAGCTCAGCGCACAGTTGCGCTGCGCCTACGCTTTTGCTTTGGATCAGGGTTACGAAGGCATCGTAACGATCGACGGTAATGACAAGGATGACCCGGATGCCATTCCTCGCTTCATCGAAGCGATGAAGCAAGGGGTGGATTTTGTCCAGGCATCACGTTTCGTGGCAGGCGGCGTCGCAGAAAACACGCCTGCCTCGCGAGATTTTGCGATCCGTTTCATTCATGCGCCGTTGCTGAGCCTGAGCTCCGGTTTCAAATGGACCGACACTACCCAAGGTTTTCGCGCCTACAGCCGCAAACTGCTGCTCGATCCACGCGTGGCGCCTTTTCGCGATGTATTCATGACGTACGAACTGTTGGCATATCTGTCCTGCCGCGCTCCTAAGCTGGGCTTTCATTGCGTCGAGTTGCCAACGGTACGTCGTTATCCAAAAGGTGAAGTGCCAACCAAGATCAGCGCCTTCAAGGGCAATCTGTCTGTATTGGAAATTCTGTTCAAGGCGTGTCTGGGGCAATTCAACCCTAAAAGTTAAGTGCCGTATCCGTCATCAACACTAAAAACAAAGACCCCGCCTATGGCGGGGTCTTGTTTTTATCTGTTGAATGCTTTGGCAGGTGTGCGAGTTATTTTTCCAGCTGTGTGGCGGTGCAATACTTCGAGTCTTCGCGAACGACTTTATAGACATGGCCGCCAACAATATCGAAAGCTTCGCCATTGCGCGTCCAGAAATCTTCCGGCGGGCCGTCCGCATAAACATAGTCGAACTGACAAATCGCGCGTTTGAACCGATCAATGTTCTTGGCGCTGTCGGTCGCTGGCTGGTTTATGAACGATGTGCTGCCGTACGGCATGTAGCGCAGCGGTTGGGTCTTCAATCTGAAAATGAAGTAACCGAAGATTGAATCCTTGCCGTCAATGTACATGACCCTTTCGGTACCGGTCGTGTACTTGAGCAACTGTGCTGCTTTCGCCTGGTAATCTTGGTGAAGTGGTACGGCTGGTCGTTTTGCTTGCACAAAAAACATGCTCAAGGGCGGCGCAGTTATGTATGCGGCGCCGATCATGACGATTGCGATCAGGACGCAGCGCAGGATTGAAAGCCCTTCTCTCGCAACGAAGTATTGAAGAAAGAATGTCGCGAACAAGGCAACGATAAAGTACCTGGAAAACGATACATGATCGTAGAACCATCCTGAAGCAACAGCCACATACGACAGAAATAGCAGATAGCCGACGGTTGTCAGCAAAAAGAAAGCAAAGGTGAGCGCCATTTCCTTTTGGCTACTGCTCCGGTTGTAAGTGAGCACCAGCACGGCGGCTGTTGCGATGCTGATGAACATCCATAGTGGAATGCCTGACGCTAGAAATTCCACCTGATAAGCGGGTGGCGAAAACGCTGAATGGGGAAAGAGGTTGCCGAGAACATGATGCAACCCGATCGAGACGTTGCTGACCAGTCCCGCACCTTTGAACATCACTGACATGCCTTCGAATTTGATCGTCAGGCCATGTACCGCGACGTACCACTCCCAAGACAGGTAAGTCAGCAGGGGCACTACCAATAGTCCAAGCGACCGAGGGAGAACGGTTTTGAACTCAAGCTTGTCGGCAAACAGACGCATGCCTGCGTAATAGGCCCATACGAATGCCGCGAGAATGATGCCGACTTGTTTGAGCAGCACTACCGCAATGACCGCCAGCAAGACAACCTTGAAGCTGTCGCGGTCATTTTTGTAGGCAAAGCGCAGAGCACACAGGAACAGCAGCGACTGCAACGGGTCGATCAGCAACGTCAGCGTCAATGCCTGATAAAAAGCCAGATAAGCAAAAAACAAGGTGATGATGGTGATGGCCCACTTGGTGCGGGACTCTGAGTTCGATACACAGTAAATGCTGGAGAGACCCAGCAGCCAAGTGATGAAATAGGCCGACGCTACGCCACTACCCTGCAGCAAGCTTTCGCCGAAATAACGCAGCAACGATATGCCGGGAATGTAGTTGGGGAAAACCTGAACTTCCTTGCTTGTAGGCAGGTTATTCGTCAGCGACAGGTATTCGACTGCAGCACCCCAGTGGGAAAACTCATCCCATACCCAATACTGCGAACCCCACGACAGGATCAGCGCCAAAGCGAACAGCACCGCCAGTTCCACGGCTTGACGCACTATTGAAAAACGCTCTGTGCCTCCCTTCATCAACGTCCAAAAGCCTGCGACACAGCCAATGGCCGCGCACGAAAGCACGACTTTTATTCCGACGCCAAGCAACTGAACACAGCCGAAGAGATAAAGAATGATCATCGCCAGTATGAGCGAAACAGGATGTTCGGCCCGAAACTTGTTGATGATGAATCTTGAGGTAAAAGCTGTTAGCCCAAGAAAAACAAAATACGTCAGCAGTACATATTGCACTGGTCCCTCCCTAGGAATTTCAAAGCACAAAACGAGTGAGCTATTGTTTCAAGAGCTGTTGGCTGAAGAGCCGGGTCGGAATTTTTTTCAAACATCTGATCACCTTGGTGAGCCTGCTCGATGGAGGCAAGAGCCTTTCAAAGGTGACGAGGCAGCGATAGGTGCATGACTCAGTCATATTCGCGAAGATGACATCGAGCGGGATACTAACGTAAAACATCGGGAAACTCAGGAACCGCCAGGTAATCGCCTGCGGGGCGCAGCGCCGCTGAGCAAAAAAAAAGCAAAAAAAAGCCTCCGGTGTGATCACCCGAGGCTTCGTTAATATGGTGCACCAGGCGGGATTCGAACCCACGACCCCTGCCTTCGGAGGGCAGTACTCTATCCAGCTGAGCTACTGGTGCAGCGGGCGACATCATACCTAGGTCGACTCGGGGCGTCCATGCCGGGTTTCGGCGGGTTTTGTCAGGGCGCGTGTCGGTGAAATCGCTGCATTCCAGAAAGCGGTAATGTCCTGCAAAACCCTCGCTTGGCGCTTTGCCGGGGTTGATCTAAGGTTTTTCCTGCGGTTCGGGTTTCTGGTGCGTTGATCTGAAAAACGGGCTTTTTGTTCTTTTTTTCGAACGACCTATTGTCCTTTAACCCCTTTGATCCTACGATCCGTTTGAGATTTCAAACGCTCTTTGCTGGGTGTCGAAGCGCTGGTGTTGCTAATCGTGCACTGCTCCTGCGCCACACCCGGTCACTGATTTCCCTGACGGCAGCCTTGCGAGGCGCCTTTCTACAATCATAATTTTGCTCCGCGCTGGCCGCGGTGCTGTTAAGGAAAGCCGACATGCAGCTTAAAGACACCCAGTTGTTCCGCCAGCAAGCCTTCATTGATGGCGCTTGGGTCGATGCGGACAACGGTCAGACGATCAAGGTCAACAACCCGGCCACTGGCGAAATCCTCGGCACCGTGCCGAAGATGGGCGCTGCCGAAACCCGTCGTGCCATCGAAGCCGCTGACAAGGCGCTGCCGGCCTGGCGTGCGCTGACCGCCAAAGAGCGTGCCGGCAAGCTGCGTCGCTGGTTCGAACTGATGATCGAAAACCAGGACGACCTCGCGCGCCTGATGACCCTCGAGCAGGGCAAGCCACTGGCCGAAGCCAAGGGCGAAATCGTTTACGCCGCGTCGTTCATCGAGTGGTTCGCTGAAGAAGCCAAGCGCATCTACGGTGATGTGATTCCGGGCCACCAGCCCGACAAGCGCCTGATCGTGATCAAACAGCCGATCGGCGTCACCGCCGCGATCACCCCGTGGAACTTCCCGGCGGCGATGATCACCCGCAAGGCCGGTCCAGCCTTGGCCGCCGGTTGCACCATGGTGCTCAAGCCGGCTTCGCAAACGCCATTTTCCGCTTTCGCCCTGGCCGAACTGGCCCAGCGTGCGGGCATTCCGGCGGGCGTGTTCAGTGTGGTCTCCGGCAGTGCCGGCGACATCGGCAGCGAGCTGACCAGCAACCCGATCGTGCGCAAGCTGTCCTTCACCGGCTCGACCGAAATCGGTCGCCAGTTGATGGCCGAATGCG
>Ga0196970_1000640_pt1 | contig 36945 bp, 30 predicted proteins | sample S1v_513CmetaG_FD_148672 | JGI IMG/M metagenome (GOLD analysis project Ga0196970, IMG submission 148672) | Soil microbial communities from Anza Borrego desert, Southern California, United States - S1+v_5-13C | ecosystem: Environmental > Terrestrial > Soil > Desert | place: USA: California... | reverse complement strand
CACAAGGGCCGCTCCGAGGAGCGGCCCTTGTCCTGTGCCGAGGCCGGTCCGCCGCACCTCCCGCCAATGAGGGTCTTGGGTTCCCGGCATTGTCCCGCGGCCGGAACCATACTGGCAGAGCCGGGAGGCACGGGGAACCGATCTTCCGGTGCATAAGAAATGGGCAAAGGGGTGGCCGGGTCGGAGTACCCGTCCACCCCTTCGGCCAGCCTCACACCGCACACACCTCCGCGCGTTCGAACACGTGCTCGCGGTACCAGTCGTAGGTCCTCTGCACGCCGGTGCGCAGATCGACGCGGGAGCGGAAGCCGGTCGCCTCGATGGCCTTGGTCATGTCCGGCGCGCGGCGGGCGGGAGAGCCCGGGTGCTCCGGCAGCGCCTGGATCGGGTTGGGGCGGCCGACCACGTCGAGGATCACCTGCGCCACGTCGCCGATGCGCACCTCGGGGGCCTGGGTGCCGACGTTGAAGGTCTGGTCGGCGCAGGTCGGCAGCATGCCCATGCGGACCAGGTACTCCACCGCGTCGTCCACGTAGCAGAAGGAGCGGCTGTGCTCGACGCTCGCCACCTCCAGCGGCGTGTCGCCGGTCAGCCTGTGCGCCTTCTCCAGCAGTTGCGGCACCACGTGCGACATCCCCATGCGCGGGCCGTAGACGTTGTGGAAGCGCACGATGGTGAAGGGCACGCCGGAGAAGCGCACCATCGCCTCGCCGTACAGCTTGGACAGCATGTAGGAGGTGCGCGGCTCGGTCAGGTCGCCGCAGGTCAGCGGCGTGTCCTCCGGCGTCGGCACGGGAATCCCGAACGCCTGGAGCGTGCCGGCGTAGATCTCGCTGGTGGAGGCGAACAGGATGCGCCCCAGCGCCCGCTGCCGCCGGCCCAGCCGGATGATCGTGTCCAGCATCGCGGCGTTCGCCGTCAGCACCTCGTAGGGGCGGGAGCGGACATGCTGAACGCCGATGATGGCGGCGAGGTGGAAGATGCGGTCGTAGTCGGTGTCCAGCGCGTCCGCGGTCGCGGGGTCGCGCAGGTCCGCCTCGATCATCCGCACGCCGGGCTGGGCGAGCAGGTCCCGCAGCGCGTCGTCGCGCACGCCGCGGGCATGGTTGTCCAGGATGTCCACCACGTAGCCGCGGTCGGCGAGCGCGCGGGCGAGATGGTAGCCGATGAAGCCGGCGCCGCCGGTCACGAGTGCCTTGAGCATGTCACCCTCGTCCGATGCTGGTGAAGCCGCAGCCCAGGTCGCGGAGCTGGCGGCGCTGGTCGTCGGTCAGAACGTTGTTGGCGTCGATCGCCTCGGGCCGCGCGCCCTTCAGCCACGCCGTCAGGTCGAGACCGCGGTAGGCCGGCGAGGCCTGGGTGAAGACCACGGCGTCGAACCCCGCCGGGTCCGGCAGCTCGCGGCACACCGGGCGGGCCAGTTCGGCCCAGTAGGCGACCAGCGGGTCGTGCGCGACCACCTTGGCGCCCTCGCGCTCCGCCGCCTCGACGAAGGTCTGGGCCGGCGAGTAGCGGGTGTCGCCGACGTCCTCGCGGTAGGAGACCCCGAGCAGCAGGACGCGCTTGTCGTTCAGCGAGCCGCCGAAGCGCTCGCGCAGCTTGTCGAGCGCGACCAGCGGCATCGCCGCGTTGGTGCGCACCGCCTCGGCCGAGAACGGGAAGCCCAGGTCCTCGCGGCCGAACAGCGCGCGCGCCGCCACCGCGCCGAACAGCGGGTCCTTGGTCAGGCAGTAGCCGCCGACGCCGAAGCCGGGCTGGCGCATGTTGGCGTGGGTCGGGCGCTTGCGGATGGCGCCGACGATCTCGAACAGGTCGATGCCCACCGCCTCGGCGAAGCGGCCCCACTCCTCCATGAAGGCGATGGTGACGGCGCGGTAGCTGTTCTCCAGGACCTTCGCCGTCTCCGACGCCGTGGTGTTGGCCAGCCGCGTCAGCGGATAGTCCTTGACGTTGAGCACGGTGGACAGGAACCGCTCGCAGGCGTCGGCGGCTTCGGGCGTGCGGCCGGAATAGACGCGCCAGTAGTTGACGATGGAATCGTAGTACTGCGCGCCCGGCATCACCCGCTCGTAGGAATGGGCGAGGTGGATGGCGTCTTCGGCCAAGCCGCGCGCCTCCAGCGCGGCGGCGAGGCGCGGGGCGATCACCTTCTCGCAAGTGCCGGGCGGCACCGTGGTCTCGACGATCACCAGGGCGCCGGGGCGCAGGCGGGCGCCGAGGTCGTCCATGGCGTGCTCCAGCGGGCCGAAGCGCACCTCCGGCTGCGGGGCCGACCAGTCGATGTCCAGGTTGATGTCCACCAGCACCACGTCGGCGATGGCGAAGACCTGCGGGTTGTCGGTGGCGGTCAGGTTGCCGGCCCGGTGGGCGCGGGCCAGCGCCGCGTCGAGCGCCGGGTCGCCGCCGGGGAACGGCATCTCGCCACGGGCGATGCTGGACACCCGGTGCCGGCCGGCCTCGTTGGGCAGGTCGACGCCGACCACCGAATAGAGCGGCCGCCCGTCCGGCCCGCAGGCGTTGGCGATGGCGATCGCCATGGCGGAGCCGACGAAGCCGAGGCCCTGGACGCAGACCACCGGCCGGCTCCGGTCGACCGCAAGGTCGAGCGTGTCCGCCGGTGAAGCGATATAATTCATTCCAATCCCCCCTAACTCTTTCAGCCGGGCGCGTCGGCCACCGCCGCCCGGCCGGTGACGGCGCGTGCGGGGTCCGCAAGGACCGGTGGAGCCGTGACGGCGGCGAAGCGGGCCGCCAGAACGCGGTAGTCGTGGTTTTCCAGAACGAAGCGCCGGCCGTTCTCGCCGAGGCGGGCGCGCTCCTCCGGCGTCATCTCGGACAGGCGCAGCAGCGCATCGGCGAAGGCCTGCGAGTCCTCCGGCGGCACGGTGAAGCCGCACCGTCCCTCGGCCACCAGGTCGTTGCTGGCGCCGCAGGACTGGACGATCGGCCGGCCGGCCAGCATGTAGTCGAACATCTTGTTGGGCGAGACGCCGTACTGGTAGATCGGGTTGCGCTTCCAGGGCATGGTCAGCGCGTCCATCCCGGCCAGGAATTTCTGGACGAGCACCTTGGGAATCACGCCCATGTGGTGCACGTTGGGCAGCGCCGCCGCCGCCAGCCGCGCCTTGAATTCCTTCTCCGCCGCCCCGCCGCCGACGAAGATGAAGGAGATCGGCTTGTCCTTCAGCCGGATCGCCGCCTCCAGGATCGTCTCCACCGGGTTCGACGGGTTGATGCCGCCGGCGTAGCCGACCAGGAAGTGTCCGCGCGCCCGCTCCGCGGCGATGCGCGCGGCCAGCGGCTCCGGCAGTTCGCCGGGCTCGGCGTTCAGGAAGGCGGCGGCCGGAATGCCGTTGGGGACGTGCACGAACTTCGCCGGGTCCAGTCCGCGCCCGACCAGGTAGTCGCGGGCGTTGGGCAGGATCGAGACCAGCGTGTCGACGTTGCGGCAGGCGAAGTCCTCGGCCGCCTGCATCACCCGGATGAACGGGTGCTTCGGCGAATAGCCGCCGAGCATCATCGGTGTCAACGGCCACAGATCGTGCAGCTCGAACACCAGCCGCGCCCCGGCCCGCCGGGCGATCCGGGCGCCGGGGTAGATGTCGAGCGGGTAGGTGGACGAACAGATCACCACGTCCGGTTTTTCCTCCCGCGCCAGGCGGGGGGCGTAGGCCCAGAGCTTGGAGACGAAGGTCGCCATGTTGCGGACCCGCCCCATGCCGTTGCCGGCGTAAGGGGCGGTGCGCACCCAGCGGTAGCGCACCCCCTCCTCCACCTCGGTGGCGAGGTCGTGGGTGACCTCGGGCTGGCGGGCGCGCAGGTGCGAATGGCTCGCCCCCACGATGGTCACCCGATGGCCGGCCGCCACCCACTCGCGGGCGAGGTAGAACGGCCGGTACTCCATGCCCAGCCGGTCCGACCCCGCGTAGTGGTTGATGAGCAGGATGTTCATGCGACGGTCTTCATTCCGCCGCCGCCTGCGCCGCGACCACGCCGGCGCCGAACGCGCCGGCGACGTGCCGCTGGTCCTCGTCGGTGAGGTACGGGTGCATCGGCAGGCTGAACACCGTCTCCATCAGCCGGTCGGTCACCGGCAGCGCACCGCCGGCCACCGGGTAATGCTGGTAGGCCTTCTGCCGGTGCAGCGGCTTGGCGTAGTAGATCGCGCTGGGGACGCCGTTCTCCTTCAGCCGCTTCATCAGCGCGTCGCGCGACCCGCTGCGCAGCGTGTACTGCGCCCAGGCCGAGGTGCAGCCCGGCAGCAGCGCCGGCCTCGCGAGGTCGGGCGGCAGCAGGGCGTCGTAGCGGTCGGCGACCTGGGCGCGCGCCTCCAGCTCCTCGGCGAAGATCGCCAGCTTCTCGATCAGGATGGCGGCCTGCACGGTGTCGAGGCGGCCGTTCATGCCGATGCGGACGTTGTCGTACTTGTCCGAGCCCTGGCCGTGCACGCGCAGCGACTTCAGGACCGCCATGGTTTCGTCGTCGTCGGTGAACACCGCGCCGCCGTCGCCGTAGCAGCCCAGCGGCTTGGCCGGGAAGAAGCTGGTGGTGGTGAGGTCGCCCAGCGTGCCGACGGGTCGGCCGCGGTAGACCGCGCCGAACGCCTGCGCCGCGTCGCAGACCAGCCACAGCCCGTTCTCGCGCACCACGGGCTCGATGGCGTCGTAGTCGCAAGGCTGGCCGAAGATGTCCACCGTGATGACGCCGGCCAGGGCCAAGCCCTGCTCGCGCGCCGTCAGGATCGCCGCCTTCAGGCTCTCGGCGTCCAGGTTGTAGGTGTCCTCCAGCACATCGGCGAACACCGGCACGCCGCCGAGCATGGCGACCGCCTCCGCCGTGGCGCAGAAGGTGAAGGAGGGGACGATCACGGCCTCGCCGGGCTTCAGCCCCTTGGCCATCAGCGCCAGGACCAGCGCGTCGGTGCCGTTGGCGCAGGACAGCGTGTGCTTCGCCCCGCAGAAGGCGGAGAGCCGGCGCTCCAGCTCGCCCACCTCCGGGCCCATGATGTAGGCGCCGTGGTCGAGGACGCGGGCGACCGCCGCGTCGAGCCGGTCGCGGATGCGCCGCTGCTGCCGGCCGAGGTCGATGAACTCGATGGGGCGGCGCATGGGGATCGGATCGGTCATGCCGGGTGCTTCCCTTTTCTCAGGCGATCTTGGTTTCGGCGTCCTCGACGATCTCGACCAGCTGGCCGTTGTCGTCGATGCGGTAACGCTGGCCGGTGCGCGGGCAGGTCAGGTCGGGGCCGAGCTTCTCGCCGGCGTGGCTGACCCAGCCGATCTGGCGGGCCGGGTTGCCGACCATCAGCGCGTGCGCCGGCACGTCCCTGGTCACCACCGCGCCGGCGCCGATGAAGCAGTAGGCGCCCAGGTTGTGGCCGCAGACGACGGTGGCGTTGGCGCCGATGGAGGCGCCGCGGCCGACGTGCGTGGTGCGGAACTCGTCCTTGCGCTCGATTTCGGCGCGCGGGTTGTTGACGTTCGTGAAGACGCAGCTGGGGCCGCAGAACACCCCGTCCTCCAGGATCACGCCGGGATAGACGCTGACGTTGTTCTGGATCTTGCAGCGGTCGCCGACCGTCACGTCGGGGCCGATCATGACGTTCTGCCCGATGTTGCAGCCGCGCCCGACCACCGTGTTCTTCAGCACGTGGGTGAAGTGCCAGATCCGCGTGCCCTCGCCGATCACCGCGCCGTCGTCCACGCGGGCGGTCTCGTGCACGAAGAAGGGCGGCTTCTCGGGCTCCACGGGCACGCTCTCCCGGCGCTTCAGATCGACCCATTCGCCGGTCTTCATGGAGCGCTGGGCGGCCTCCAGCACGGACAGCACGCCGATGCCCTCGTTGACGTCGGTGCGCGGCTGTTTGGCGTCGCGGATGCACTCCAGGAAGTGCAGGCACTCCAGGCGCAGCGGCTCGGCCGGCAGCACCTCGATGGGGGTGGCGTCGGCCTTCGCGGGCTCGGCGGCGCCGTCGCGCCAGGCGACGCGGTGCGGGTAGAGCACCAGCTTGTGCGTCCACGCCTGTCCGTCGTCGAAGACCGCCATGCCGGCCTCGCCGACCACGACCAGCTTCTGCTCCTTGTTCGGGTGCAGCCAGGAGACGTGGATGTGGCCGTTGATGCCGTTGGCGAAGGTCAGGTGCGTGGTGGTGACGTCGGCGATGCCGTTGTAGAGATAGCTGTGGCCGACCGCCTGCACGCGCTCCGGCGCCTCGCCGGCCAGCGCCAGGATCATCGAGATGTCGTGCGGCGCGAAGCTCCAGAACACGTTCTCGGTGCGGCGGAATTTGCCGAGGTTCAGCCGGTTCGAGTAGATGTAGCGCAGCCGCCCCAGCCGCCCCTCGGCCACCAGCTGCTTCAGGCGCAGGAAGGCCGGGTGGTACTGCAGCAGGTGGCCGACCATGACGACGCGCCCGCGCGCCTCGGCCGCCTTGCGCACCTTGGCGGCGTCCTCCTCGGCCAAGGCCAGCGGCTTTTCCACGAAGACGTGCTTGCCGGCGTCGATGGCGCGCAGCGCCAGCGCGGCGTGCGTCTCCGCCGGGGTGGCGAGCACCACCGCTTCGATGGTGCTGTCGGCCAGCACCTCGTCCAGCGTGCGGTTCGGCACGCCGAACTGCGCCGACAACTCGGCCGCGCGCACCGGGTTGGCCTCGCAGATCGCCGCCAGCGCCTCGGTCAGGTGGAAGTTGCGGACCAGGTTGATGCCCCAGTAGCCGCACCCCACCACCGCGACGCGCGGGACGGCCGCGTCGTTCCGTTCGTTGCTCATGCCTTGGCCACCGTGTCGGGAGTTTCGGGGAGCCCCAGTGCGCCGACCGCGTTGCGCGTATCGACGACCAGCTTCGAGAAGCGCAGGAGCTTGGCGTAATCCACGTCGTCGTGGTCGGTGACGATCACCGCCGCGTCGTAGCGCGCCAGCGCGTAGTCCTCGAACGGCACGCAGGCCTTGCCGGCGAGGTCCGCATGCTGCCGGGTCGGCGGGATCGTCGCGAAGTAGGGATCGTAGTAGTCGACCTTGGCGCCGGCGCGGTCGAACAGCTCCATGATGGTCAGCGCCGGGCTCTCGCGCATGTCCGACACGTTCTTCTTGTAGGCGATGCCGACCACCAGGATGCGTGAGTTCGACAACCCCTTGTGGAAGCGGCGGTCCAACTCGTCGCGGGTGCGGCTCACCACGTAGTGCGGCATGCTGTTGTTGACCTCGCCCGCCAACTCGATGAAGCGGGTGGCGATGCCCAGCTCGCGCGCCTTCCAGGTCAGGTAGAAGGGATCGATGGGGATGCAGTGCCCGCCGAGCCCCGGCCCGGGGTAGAATGGCATGTAGCCGAACGGCTTCGACTTCGCGGCCTCGATCACCTCCCAGATGTCGATGCCCATGCGGTCGTAGACGACCTTCAGCTCGTTCACGAGCGCGATGTTGACCGAGCGGAAGATGTTCTCCGTCAGCTTCACCGCCTCCGCCGTCTCGGTGGAGGAGACCGGCACCGTCTTCACGAACTGCTCGTACAGCGCGTTGCACAGCGCCAGGGCGGCCTCGCCGTCGCCGGACACCACCTTGGGGATGCGCGCCGTCTCGAACTGGGCGTTGCCCGGGTCCTCGCGCTCGGGCGAGTAGGCGAGGAAGAAGTCCTCGCCGGACTTCCATCCGGACGCCTCCAGAATCGGCTTCATCACTTCGGTCGTGGTGCCGGGATAGGTGGTGGATTCCAGCACCACCAGATGGCCGGGGCGCAGGTGCTGCGCGATGGTGTGCGCCGTCGCCTCGACGAAGGACAGGTCGGGCTCGTGGTGCGGACCCAACGGCGTGGGCACGCAGATCAGGATGGCGTCCGCCTCCTTGAAGCGGGCGGCGTCGGTGGTGGCACCGAAGCGCTCGGCGGCGACGATCTTTTCGATGCGCTCGTCGGCGATGTGCTGCAGCGGGCTGCGGCTGCCGTTCAGGCAATCCACCGTGCGCGCGTCGATGTCGTAGCCGATGACCCTGAAGCCGGCCTCGCACGCCGCCAGCGACAGCGGCAGCCCGACGTAGCCGAGGCCGACCACCGCCACCGTCGCCGCGCGCTCGCGGTAGCGGGCGAGCAGGCGCTCGACATCCGGGGTGCGCGCGAGTTCCGGCTTGGAGCCCAGTTGCAGCATGGGCGCGTGCTCGGTCAGCCGGCGCCGCCGCAGCATGTCCTCGAGAGCTTCGGTGGTCGTGTTGTCGAGTTGATCCATCGTTTCCCCCTGCACGGGCGCGCGCGGCGGCGATCCGCAGGCGCCCGTGGTGTGGTCGGTGTGTGGTCGGTTTCGCTGTGGGTCCCCGACGGCGTTCCCCCGCACCCGGAGCCGTCAGTATTGTCTTTTGCGGCGCTCTTTCTTATGGGAAAGAAGGAGCGGGCGGGCCGTGCGTCGGGCTAGTCCGGAAGCACCGGCCGGTTCTCCAGATTCCGGAAGCGGCGCAGCGTCTCTTCCGAGGGCAGGCCGACGCCGAAGACGGCGAGCACGCCGCGCGCCAGCCACACCACGTCCTGCGGCAGGCTGCGGCGCGGGAAGTACTCCAGGTCGATGCGCGCCTTCGCGGGAAAGAGCACGGCGCGGTAGAACTCGTGCGGATCGATGCCGTCCGGGAACAGGGCGCCCTCGTTGCGGAAGTACACCTGGTTCGGCCCGAAGATGCCCGGCCGGTGGTCGAGCACGCCGCGGTAGATGCCGTCGAACCCGTCGGCGAAGTCCAGCGTCTCGGGCCGCGGGCCGACGATCGACATCTCGCCCTTCAGCACGTTCCACAGCTGCGGCACCTCGTCGATCTTGGTGCGCTCGAGGAAGCGGCCGACGCGGGTCATGCGGCGGTCGTTCCTCACCGTCACCGCCTTGCCGGTGGCGCCGTCGTGGAACTTGCGGAACTTGTACAGGCGGAAGATCCGCCCGTGCTGGCCCAGCCGGTTCTGCGCGTAGAGGATCGGACCCGGCGAATCCAGGCGGATGGCCAGCACCACCGGGATCAGGATCGGCAGGAAGCAGACGATCCCGGCCAGCGCCACCACCACGTCGAAGATCCGCCGCAGCGTGGCGTCGGCCCGGCCGACGGCGCCGATGCGGGCCGGTGCCCGGTCGTGGACATCGGACTCGCTGGTCATGCGGCGATCCCTTCGCGCTGGCTGGACAGGGCGCGGGCCAGCGCCCGCACCACCGCATCGACGTCCGCCGCGTCCATCTTCGGGTGCAGCGGCAGCGTCAGTTCGCGGCGCGCGAAGTCCTCGGTGCGCGGCAGGCTGACGCCGGGGAAGCGCTCCCGGTAATAGGTGAAGTGGTGCAGCGGCGCGTAGTGCACGCTGGTCTGCACCCCCTCGGCGCGCAGGGCGTCGGCGACGCGCTGGCGGTCCACGCCGTCGGGCAGCAGGACCGCCATGATGTGGTGGGCCGAGGCGCGCGGCTCGGCGAACGGCACCGTGACGTCCGGGCACTCGTCCGCCAGCCTGGTGCGGTAAAGGCCGGTGAGGTCCTTCCGCGTGGCGTTCCAGCCCGGCAGCTTGGCCAGCTGCACCAGCCCGATGGCGGCGCGCAGCTCGTCCATGCGGTAGTTGAAGCCGGGAGCGATCACGTCGTAGCCGCTGGCGTGGCCGCTCAGGCGCTGCTGGACGCTGGTGGTCATGCCGTGGCCGCGCAGGTTGCGCACGCGCTCCAGCACCGCCGGGTCGCGGGCGATGACGGCGCCGCCCTCGGCGGTGGTCATGTTCTTGTTGCCGTAGAAGCTGAAAACGCCGGCATCCCCGATGGTGCCGGCGCCTCGCACGCCCGCCGCGTGCGCGGCGTCCTCGATCAGGCGCAGGCCGTGCGCCTCCGCGAAGGCGCGCCAGCGCCCGGCGTCGGGCAGGTAGCCGGCATAGTCCACCAGCATCGCCGCGCAGGTGCGCTCCGTCACCTTCGCCGCGGCGTCGTCCAGCGACATCAGGGGCAGGGCGGGATCCTCGACATCGACGAACACCGGCGTGGCGCCGACGTGCAGGATGACGTTGGCGGTCGCCACGAAGGTGGCGGACGGCACCAGGACCTCGTCGCCCGGCCCGATGCCCAGCGCCGCCAGCGCCAGGTGCAGGCCGGCGGTGGCGGAGCTGACGGCGACCGAGTCCGGCACGCCCTGGGTTTCGGCGAAGGCTTTCTCGAACGCGCGCACCCGGTCGCCCATGGTGATCCAGCCGGCATCGATGACGGCGGCCAGGGCGGCCTTTTCCTCCTCGCCCAGTGAGGGCTCGGCTACCAGAAGCATGACGTCTCCCCCCAAGGGATCGCGTGGATTCGGGGCGGTGCGCCCCAAGGCGGCACCGCCCCGGATGGCGTCAGGCGACGGCCCTCGTCTCGAAGGTGGGCCACTGCTCGTCCCAGGACATTTCCTGGACCTTCTGGAAATCGTCGACCCTCCCGATGTCGAGCCACAGGCCGCCGTGCTGGAAGATGTTGACCGGCTCGCGAGCCGCCATCATGCAGGCCATCAGGTTGTCGAAGCCGAACGGAACCCCGTCGGGGATGTAGGGCAGGATCTCCGGCTCCATGCAGTACACGCCCATGCTGACCAGGTGGGTGAGCGTGGGCTTCTCCTGGAAGCGGGTGACGCGGTTGTTGTGCTCCTCGATGATGCCGAAGTCGGTCTCGATGGTGCGCCGCGCGGTGGCGATGGTCAGCTTGCCGCCCTGGCGGTGGTGGAAGTCCGCGAAGGCACCGAGGTTGAGGTCGGTCAGCACGTCGCCGTTGATGACCAGGAAGGTCTCGTCGAGCTGTTCGCGCAGCAGGCGCAGCGCGCCGACGGTGCCAAGCGGCTCGCCTTCCTCCGTGTAATGGATGTTGACGCCCCACTGGCGGCCGTCACCGCACACGGCGCGGATCAGATGGCCGAGGTAGCCGGTGGTGATGTAGACGTCCTGCACGCCGTTGCGCCGCAGCCATTTCAGCAGAAGCTCGAGCACCGGCTTCGATCCCACGGGCATCAAGGGCTTCGGCAACACCGTCGTGTAGGGCCGGAGCCGCATCCCCTTGCCCCCGCACTGGATAACGCCTTTCATTCCTTTCCTCCTCTAGTGCCTCGACCAGCGCCTTCTCGCACCCCTGCCGGGAAAACCGTTCTGGCGGGGCGCGGGCAAGCCGGCACCCCAACGAGGCGTCGGCGGGCATGTTATGTTATGCTTCGCGAGGGTGTAAACACGTTCCCTGGGTGTAAGCATAAGGCGCGCGGCGCGGGATTCAGCGACCTTCCGTGCCCGGAATTGCTGAAAGAAAGTGTTAGCCGACGGCTCCGTGCGCGGGCTTTCTGCCCCGATTTGCGCAGAGAGCGCGTCCGTGTATAGCCTCTTTTTACGTTTACACCGCGTTTTCGGCGGTCTTATGCTCATGGCGCTGGCAGGAGTGGAGGGCTTTCCGGGAATCGGCATCCGGAAGCGGCGTTCGGGCTGCGCGTGGCGGCCCGGGAGCATAAGAAAAAGACTAAGCCGATTGCGCGGCGTGCGCGGCCGCATGGCCTGCCGGCCAGTGCTGCGCCTTTCATGAATGGTGAAAGGGAATGGGTATGGATCAATATGAGATCGTGCACGCCGGCGTTCGGGAGACGGTGCCGCACGTCAAGGAAGGAAGCGCCCCCACCGGCGAGACGGATGCCGTCGCGGCCCTGAAGCGCCGCAAAGTGCTGATCGCCGCCCTGGTCGTCGGCGCCACGCTGGCGGCGCTGCTGGTGACGCGGATGATGACCCCGCTGTACGAGGCGGAGGCCGGCATCATGTTCAACCCGCGCGAACTGACGCTGATGGGGGCGACGACCCAGCAGGGCACCATGCTCCCGTCGGAGGAGACGGCGCGCAAGAACTACATCGCCATCGTCCGCTCGCGCGGGGTGGCCGAGGCGGTGGTCGACCGCCTCCAGCTCGACAAGCTGCCGGAGTTCAACCCGACGCTGCGGCCGCCGTCGCGCACCCAGGCGATCGCCGACGAGATCCGCACCACGGTTTCGGGCTGGCTCGGCCCCGTTCTGGCCTACCTGCCGGAATCGATGCAGAAGACCGACGCCAGCTGGCGCGACGGGGACCTGACCGAGGAACGCCTGCGCGACGAGATCATCAACCGCTTCCTGCGTCGGCTGGAGACGTCGTCGAGCGACGCCTCGCGCGTCATCGGCATCCGCTTCCTGTCCGAAGACCGCGAGCGGGCGGCGCAGGTCGCCAACGCGGTGGCCGAGCAGTTCATCATCCGCAAGCGCGAGCAGGACCTGGCCGGCGCCGAGGTGCTGGCCCGCAACCTGACGCAGGAGGTCTCCGACCTCAACCGCGAGATCCAGGAGGCCGAGCGCAAGGTCGATGAGCGGCGCCTGGCGCTGGGCATCCACTCCGACGCCAGCATGAAGTCGCTCAACGACCGCATGGCCGATCTGGGCCGGCAGCTCAGCACCGTCACCGCCGAGCGCGTCCGCGCCGAGTCCGAGTTCGCCCAGGCGCAGTCGGTGCGCAACTCGGGCGATCCCGGTTCGGCGGCGCAGGTGCTGGGCTCGCCGCTGATCCAGCGGCTGCAGGAGTCGTCCGCCGCGGCGTCCGCCCGCGTCGCCCAGCTGCAGCTGCGCTACAACGACCAGCACCCGCAGCTGATCGCAGCGCGCTCCGAGCTGCGCGACATCCGCGGCAAGATCGCCGAGGAGGTCGGCAAGATCCAGAACGCCCGCCTCAATGCCGTCGCCATCGCCAAGGCCAACGAGGCCGGGCTGCGCCAGCAGATGGACCAGCTGAAGGCGCAGATGGCCCGCGCCGGCGAGTCCGAGGCGGACATCGCGGCTCTGGAGCGCGAGGTGGAGGCGAAGCGGACGCTGATGCCGCAGCTGACCCAGCGGCTCAACAACGCCAACGCGCAGATCGACTACCTGCGCCACCAGGGCGCCGACACCCAGGTGATCTCGCAGGCGGTGGTGCCGCGCTTCGCCAGCCATCCGCCGGTGCTCGCCATCATGGCCACGGCGGTGGTGCTGGCGGCCGGCGGCGGCGGCGTGCTGGCGGTGATGCTGGAGCGCGCCGACAACACCATCCAGAGCACCTCGCAGTTGCGTTCCATCACGCCGTTGCGCGTGCTGGGCACGCTGCCGGTGGCGCGCCGCCGCCGCCGCTCGCCGGCCCAGTCGGTGCTGGACGGCAGCGACTCCGCCTATCTGGAGCACCTGCGCACCATCGCCCTGAGAGCCGGGGCGGCCGGGCCGGCGCCGGTGAAGGTGCTGTTGGTCACCTCCTCGGTCTCGGGCGAGGGCAAGAGCACCGCGGCCTCCTCTCTGGCCCGCATGCTGGCGCTGTCCGGCCGGCGGGTGATGCTGATCGACGCCGACCTGCGGGCGCCGACCATGCACAAGGTGCTCGGCCTGCGCCGCAACCGCGGCTTGGCCGAGTTCATCCAGGAGGGCCTGGGGCTGGACGAGGTGGTGCAGCGCGACGAGGCGTCGGGCTGCGACGTCATCGCCGCCGGGCACTGCCGCGGCGCCTCGGCCGACGTGCTGTCGTCGCTGCGCATGCAGGAGCTGATCGGCCATCTGGCGATCACCTACGACACGGTGATCATCGACTCGCCGCCGGTGCTGGCGGTGTGCGACGCGCACATCCTGGCCCGCATGGCCGACCGCACGGTGATGATGGTGCGCTGGAAGTCCACCCAGGTGTCGACGCTGGTCAGCGCGCTTCAGCGCCTGTCCGACGACAACGTGCCGGTGGACGGCATCGTGCTGTCGCAAGTGGACGGCAAGAAGTACAGCGTCTACGGCTACTCGGACTCGGAGATTTTCTCCTCGGGGTTCCGGAAGTACTACACGCACTGACGGCGGCACGGCCGGACGACAAGGGGGCGGCGCCGGGCGCCGCTCCCTTTCTTTGTGGGCGTTTCTGCGCGGGTCCCCCACCCAACCCTCCCCCACTTCGCGGGGGGGTGGCTTTACTCCTCCCCCCGTCGAAGATGGGGGAGGTTGGGAGGGGGGACGGCGCGAGCACTCCAAAGGAGCACTCCAAAGGCATAAAAAAGCCCCTCTCCACGAAGGAGAGGGGCTTTTCCCGAAAAGACCTTGAGCGCTACGGCCCGTCCAGCCCGCTGCGCACCATGCCCGGCTGCAGCACCCCGTACGCCGGCGCCACGCGGTCGTAGAGCTGCATCAGCCGGGCCTCCTCGTTGGCCCAGTTGAAGTGCGCCTTCACCGCCTCGCGGCCGCGGCGGCCCATGGCCTCGGCCTCCTCAGGGTGGTCGAACATCCACTGGATCGCCTGGGCGATGGCCTCGGGGTCGGTGCAGTTGACGCACAGGCCGCAGCGGTGCGTCTCGATGAGGCCGCGGTGGTAGGGGAAGTCGGCGGTGATCACCGGGATCCCGGCCGCCATGTACTCGTAGAGCTTGACCGGCTGGGTGTCGATGTAGTTCTGCGTCGGGTAGTACAGCGCCAGCCCGACCCGCGATTCGCCGAGCAGCTGCTGCACCCCGGCGCGGTCCACCCGGCCGCGGAACTCGACCCGCGGCCAGCCGGGCGAGGCCTCCATGGCGCGCTTCAGCGCCGCCGTCTCGATGCCGCCGGCCAGCAGCATCTTCGCCCGTGGGTCGGCGACCCGGGCCATGGCGTCCACCATCTCCACCGCGCAGCGGTCGGCGCAGATGGTGCCGGCGAAGGCGACGCCGCGGCGTTCGGCGAAGGGCTGGGCGCTGTCGCCCTTGAACTCGGTGAACAGCGCGAAGTTCTGCACCAGCGCCGTCTTGTGCTTCGGAAAGCGCTTGGCGATGGTCGGCGTCGCCGCCACCACGCCGGACATGGTCCGCCCGGCCAGCCACTCCACCGCCTCCGCCACCGCGGCGATCGGCGGGCGCAACGCCTTGGGGATCCAGGTGCGGGTCAGGATGTCGCGCGGCAGGTCCTCGTGCACGTCGTAGATCACCCGCTTGCCGAGCAGGCGCAGCAGCAGCGCACCGGGGATCAGCTCCGGATCGTGGAAGTGGTAGACGTCGCCCTTCAGCCGCAGCCCGGCGGCGATCACCGCAGACGTCGAGGCCAGCAGCCGTCCCACCAGACCCGAGCGGCGCTTCATCGCCACGATGTCGATGTCCTGCCGGCGCACCGGGCGGCCGTCGTCGGTGACGAAGCGGTTGTCGGGGATCACCAGCGACACGTCGTAGCCGGCCCGCGCGAGACCCGTGCATTCCTTGGCGAAGATGCGGGCGTCGTCGGCCACGTGCGTCGTGGTCAGGTGCACGACCTTGACGCGATCCGGCGGCGAATGGCTGTCAGGCATGAGATCGTTTCCCCCATCATGGCGGAGCCGGAGCCCGGACGGATTCATGGAACTCCGGACACGGCTGTGTTATCTTACCGTACTGTCCGGACCCCATCCGGGGAACCGCGCAAAAAGAGCAAACGCGCGCGCAGGCGCGCTGGCTTTGCCCTCTTTGGAGGCACGGCGGCGGCGCCGCGCGGCCACCCCTTCTTCTCTCTTATGGCTCGTTTACCGGCCGGCATCGATAAGATAACATTGCCCGCTGTGCCCAACCGGCGACGAGGCGGGAGCGGATATGACGATGCACGTGCAGCTCGATCGGACCTATGGCATCCAGCGCCGCGCCGGACCGCTGCCCGCGTTCCTCGACGACCTGCTGTCGATCGAGACGTGCTTCATGCTGTACCTGTGCGCCGGGCGCTACAAGGCGCTGCCGGAGTTCCAGTTCCTGCCCGTCGATCCGACGATGTTCTTCTTCGTGCTGACGCTGGGCCTGATCATCCACAAGGTGGGCGCGCGCGAGATGCGGCTGCTGCCGCTGGACGCCGCCGACCTGCTGATGATGGGCTTCGTGGCGCTGGGCATCGTCAGCGTGTTCTGGTCCAGCCTGGACCCGAAGAACATCGACAAGGCGTGGCGCTTCGTGCTGGCCAGCACCAGCGCCTATTTCATCGCCCGGATCCTGGTGCAGGACCCGGAGCGGCGCGACCGTCTGGTGCGGCTGCTGATCGCTTTCAGCGTCGTGCTGATGGCCTACTACGCCTTCCACCGCTGGGTCGTCGGCATCAGCATGTGGGAGCTGGAGAACACCGGCCGCATCCGCGGCAACAACTACCTGGAATACGGCGCGCACGCCGGCTGGTTGTTCTTCGGCGCGCTGGCGCTGGTGGTCTTCGGGCCGCGGAAATGGCTGCTGCCGGCGCTGGCCGGGGCGGTGGCGGGGCTGTTCCTGCTGACGCTGATCGGCGCGCGCGGCTCGCTGGTGTTCTCGGTGTTGGCCGTGCCGCTGGCCGGCGCGATGCTGGTGATCGGCCGGCGGAGGGAGGGCGGCGGCATCCAGCGGCTGGTCCTGCTGCTGCTGGTGCTCGCCGTCATGGCCTGGGTCGGCTACGCCGCGCTGGTGGCGATCAAGGGCTTCGCCGAGGCGTCGGAGCAGCTCTACACGCTGGAGCGCTTGACCGGCCAGATCTCCAACGAGGCGACCTACTCGCTCGACGTCCGCGCCGAGGGGCGCGACCTGGCGCTCCGGCGCTGGCTTGAGCTGCCGCTGTTCGGCTGGGGTCTCGGCGAGTTCCGCATCCAGCACACCACCCTCGACTACCCGCACAACCTGCTGCTCGAGACCCTGATGGAGATGGGGCTGGCCGGCACGGTGCCGTTCGTCGCGCTGCAGATCATCGCGCTGTTCGCCTGCCTGCGCGCGATCCGGAACCCGGACTCCTCCTGGATCGAGATGATGATCGCGCTGAAGTTCATCACCGAGGTCGTCTCGCACGCGACCATCGAGGGCTACCTCGGCGACAACCGCATGTACTTCACGCTGATCGCCCTGGCGCTCTGCATCGGCCGAACCAGGCGCCAGGCGCCCAAGCCGGTGTACGCCCGATGATCGCCGAACTGGCCTTCCATCTCTACGTCTCCGCCGCCGGGGTGGACGCCAACCCCGGCACCGCCGCCCGGCCGGTGCGCAGCATCGCCCGCGCCGCCCAGCTGGCCAAGCCCGGCACCGTCGTGCACGTGGCGCCCGGCACCTACGAGGGCGGCTTCCAGACCACCGCCAGCGGCACCGTGCAGGCGCCGATCGTCTACGTCTCCGATGTTCCCGGCGCGGCGCGCATCGTGCCGCCGGCCGACAGCCGCAAGCAGGAGGCCTGGGACAACCGCGGCGCCGACGTGGTGATCGACGGGTTCGAGATCGACGGCAGCGCCTACAAGGGCGGAAAACCGTGGCTGTTCGGCGTGTACACCACCGGCTCGCGCTCGGTGGTGCGCAACATGAAGGTGCACGACATCGCCCGCGACGCGGCGGCCATGCGCGCCGCCAACACGGGCAACCAGGGCGGTGCCGGGATCATGGGCGACAGCTATTACGGCGGCCTCGACATCACGATCTCCGGCAACACCGTCTACAACATCGGTCCGGCTGACGTGAGCAGCAACCTGGTGCACGGCGTCTACATGGCGACGCGCGGGGCCGTGCTGAACAACCTGATCTACCAGGTGGTCGGCGACGGCATCAGCACGTGGCACGACGCCACCGAGGTCAAGATCCTCAACAACACGGTGTTCCAGGCGCGCGGCGCCGGGATCCTGGTCGGCGCCGGCGATTTCTACAAGCGCATGGGGCCGCACGACGGATCGCGCATATCCAACAACCTCGTCTACGACAACACGAAGGGCATCGAGGAGGGCGGGTCGGTCGGCCTGCGGAACGCCTACACCCACAACCTCGTCTACGGCAACCGTACGGACTGGCGGCTGCGCGTCGGCCGGCCGGAGGCGACGGTGGAAGCCGACCCGGGGTTCGTCCGCTACGACCGCCTCGGCGGCGGCGACTACCGGCTCGCCCCCGGCTCGCCGGCCATCGACGCCGGCACGCTGGCCGCGGCGCCCGCCACCGACCTGACCGGCGTGGCGCGACCGCAGAGCCGGGGCGTCGACATCGGCGCCTATGAACGCGCCGCACCGACCAAGACGTCCGCGACCACGCCCTGAGCCCGCCCCCATTCACGACTGGAGGGATCATGAACGACATCCGTCCGCTCATCGAAGACTGCTGCGGCTGGAACCGGCGGACCTGGGCCGACGCCGTGTCCTTCGCGCTGTCGGCGCTGCCGAGCGACCTGAGCGGCAAGCGGGTCCTGGAGATCGGGGCCGGCAAGTACTCCTGCCTCGCCCCGGTGTTCGCCGCGCTGGGGGCGGAGGTGACCTGCTCCTACTACGGGCAGGCGCGCCACGCCATCGAGACCGGCCGGCTGCGCGAGGTGTCGGAGAAGTACGGCATCACCGGCATCACGCTGCGCGAGGTGGACATCCACGACTTCACCGGCACCTACGACGTCATCGTGCTGAAATCGGTGCTGGGCGGCATCTGCCGCGGCGGCGACGTGGCGAAGATGCGGGCCATCGTCCGCGGCCTCGTCGGGCATCTCAGCGAGGACGGCGTGGTGCTGACCTTCGACAACGGCCACGTCGGCCCGTTCGCCAAGCTGAATGGCCTGCTGGGCGCCGGCCGCAACCGCTGGACCTATTTCCGGCGCGAGGACCTGGACGACGTGCTGGCCGGCTACGAACACGACACGCGCGGCTTCGGCTTCCTGAACGTCGGCGCCGCCCGCTTCGCGCTGCGCCGCGACGTGGAGGCGCTGGAGGCGGTCAACGACGCCATCCATGCGGTGGATTCGGCGCTGCTGCGCCTGTTCGGCTTCCGCGAGCGCGCGGTGTACGGCACCGTCATCCGCAACCGGAACGCCGCCCCGGCTCCGGCCGCCGCGGCGGTGTCGTCAGGCAAGCCGCTCCTGTCGGGCGGGCTGTAGGCCGCAGGATCCGGGCTGCCCGTCGAGCAGCCCGGCGACGGCCCGGCCGACGGTGCGGTCGAGGTCGGGGATGAACGTTCCGTCCAGGTCGAACAGGGTGCGGAAGCGGTCGGCCTCATAGCCGCCCGCGCGCACCGCCGCGTCGGTCGGCACGTACAGGCACGGCCCGGCGAGGTAGCCGGTGGCGATCCGCCCCGGCGGGATGTGCGGCGCCAGGATCGGCCCCCACTCGCCGATCACCTCGCCCGTCATGGCGACGACCCCGCAGGCCGGACCGAAGTCCAGGCTCACCAGATCCAGCGCGATCTCCGGCGTGCCGTGGAAGACCGGTGCGGAGCGGGCGCGGCGGTGCGTGAACGCCGCTTCCGCGGGCTGCGCCGCCTCGGCGCACGCCACGGCGACGGCGGCGAGCTTGTCGCCCCAGGCGCGGAAGCTGTCCGGCGTGAACCACGGGACGTAGGGGTTGAAGGGCAGGGCGATGCGCAGGAACTCGTTCACCGTGCGCGGGATCGGGAACGGGATGTCGGCGATGGCCGACCCGGCGAAGCCCGGCAGGTAAAGCACCGCGCAGCCGGCGCCGAACCGCTTGCGCAGGTGCTCGCGCACGAGGCCGGGGAAGTCCGGCGACACCCGGTCCATGCGCGGGTAGCGGTTGGCGTGGCACGCGAAGGACCAGACGACCGCGCGCACCGCCCCGCCCCCCGGCCCGCCGCCATCGCGCAGCACGATGCAGCGCAGCGTCTGGTCGACGACGCCCTTGCGGTACGGGGCCAGCGCGATCTCCCGGCCGAAGCGCAGGCGCCGCTCGCGGCGCAGCGCCGGGTAGTCCAGAACCCAGGCCGGCTTGCGGCGGTTGACGTTGTAGGGTGCGTGCCGCTCGGCGGTGCCGGCGGCGACCGGCCCGGCCGGCAGCCGCCGGATTGCGTCGGCGACGCGCTGCACGACCATGTCGCGGTAGGCCGGGTCGAGCGCGCCGAGCTGCGGCACCTCCGCCGCCAGGGAGGGCGCGTTGTGGGTGTGGGTGGCGACCAGCACCAGCCGCTCCGGCGCCAGGCCCGCCGCCGCGGCGATGGCGGCGTGCGTGGCGGCGCCGACGAACAGCGTGTCCAGGCTGGCCAGCACGACGCGCTGGCCGCCGCCGTCGATGAAGCCGGCGAGGTTCGCCTCCAGCGGCGCGTCGATCCCGGTGAAGGCGCGCGTTCGCGCCGCGAAGCCGGCCAGCGCGGCGGGGCGGGTCGGCGTGATGTCGACGGTCAGGAAGCCGGCGCGCATCGGGCTCGTTCCTTCACTTCGCGTTCCTGGCGCCGCAGCCGGAGGATGGCCAACGCGTTGAGGGCGAGCAGCGACAGGTTGGCGAGCACGCTGCCCGCCGTCAGCGCGCCGATGCAGGCGAGCGGCGACAGCTCCAGCCACCAGGACAGCGCCAGCGACCCGGCGATGAAGGCCAGCCGCATCACCTCCCACGCCGCCATCCAGTGGTTGCGGCCGTAGATGTGCAGGCTCTCGGTGCCGTGCGCGGCGAGGCCGACGAAGCTGCCCAGCACCAGCACCCCGGCGTACTCCCCGGCCGTCGCCCAGGCGGCGCCGAAAATCCAGCCGAACAGCTCCGGCCCCCACCACACCAGCACCAGCGCCGGCGCCATGGCGGCGAGCAGCCCGGCGTTGAGGATCAGGAACAGCAGCCACAGCCGGCGCGGGTCCTCGTGCTGCAGCCGGGCGGCGTTGCCCCAGAAGACCTGGTTGACCGCCTGCCCGACGAAGGCGGTGGGCTGCCACAGCACGCGCGCCGCCAACGACAGCTGCCCGTTCACCGCCAGCCCGTACAGCGACGGCATGACGAGGCTGGGTGCCTGCGCGCTGACCGCGCTGACCATGCTGGACGGCGTGGCGACCAGCGGGAAGCGGCGGTACTCCACGGCCACGCCGCGCAGCCGGCCGGGGGCCAGGGCCCGCAGGCTGGCCGCAAGGTCGGCCCGCGCGTGCCACGCGCCGCGCAACGCGCCCAGCGTATAGCCGCCGATGTAGCCGAGCAGCAGGCTGGTGGCGTCCGTATGCAGCGCCGCCAGCAGGATCTGACAGCCGACCACGCCGACCAGCGTGACGAAGCGCGCCTGCGCCATCACCGCGAAGGACTTGTGGCGGACCAGCCAGCTCATGGCGATCTCGTGCAGCGCGGTGACCGCCAGCGCGACCGCCACCAGCACGACGTCCAGCACCGACAAGGACAGCCAGCCCTCCAGCCAGGGCTGCGCCGCCACGCCGACCAGCGCCAGCAGCGGCGCCGAGGCGAGGACGATCAGCAGGCACAGCGCCAGCAGGTCGCGGGCCTCCGCGTCTTCCTGCGGCAGCGGCAGCGCCCAGTTGAAGCGCAGCAGCGCCCAGGGCAGCAGCAGGTTGACCAGCGCGCCGAGGATGGCGAAGTGGCCGAACGCCTCCGGCCCGTAGAGGCGGGTGAGCAAAGGCGCCGCCAGGAAGGCCAGTGCCTGCCCCAGGCCCACCGCGCCGGAGATCCGCATCACGTCGCCGGTGACGCGGCCGATGAACGACCCGTTGCGCCGGACGGCGCCGACCAGCCGCGCCGTCCCGTTCGCCAGCGTGTTCACCTGCAGCATCCTTTTCGTTGTCTTCCCCGAGAGCGAGAGGCGGCGGCAGGATGCCACGCCGAAATCGGACGGCGGAAGGCGCCACGAGGGGCTACCCCGTCCAGGGCCGCGCCCGCGCGGCCATTCGCGCCTCCTCCCCGCTCGGGCTGGGGCACCCCTTCTGCGCGGTCTCTTACTCCGGCTTCTTTTGTTTCTGATGATAAAAAACATAATAGCATCGGCCGCTATCACGCACTGGGAGGGAATGCGGATGACGGCATTTGCTTTGGTCGGCTGCGGGCGCATCGCCAAGCGGCACGCCGATCTGCTGTCGCAAGGGCAGATCAACGGGGCGACCCTGGCCGCCGTGGCGGAGATCGACGAATCCCGCCGCCAGCTCTTTGCCAAGGAATACGGCGTCCCGGCCTTCGCCGACTACCATCAGATGATGCAGGAGATGGGCGACAAGATCGACGTGGTCAGCGTGCTCACCGAGAGCGGCAACCACGCCCGCCACACCATCGACCTCGCCCAATACGGCAAGCACATCGTCGTCGAGAAGCCGATGGCGCTGACGCTGGCCGACGCCGAGGCGATGATCCGCGCCTGCGACGCCGCCAACGTCAAGCTGTTCGTCGTCAAGCAGAACCGCTTCAACTTGCCCGTCGTCCGCCTGCGCCAGGCGCTGGAGCAGGGGCGTTTCGGCAAGATCGTCATGGGCACGGTGCGGGTGCGCTGGTGCCGGCCGCAGTCCTACTACGACCAGGCGAAGTGGCGCGGCACCTGGGCGCTCGACGGCGGCGTCTTCGCCAACCAGGCGAGCCACCACGTGGACCTGCTGGAATGGCTGCTGGGCGAGCCGGAGACGGTGTTCGCCAAGGCGCGCACCGCGCTGGTCGACATCGAGGCCGAGGACACCGGCGTCGCGCTCATCAAGTTCGCCAGCGGGGCGCTCGGCGTCGTCGAGGCGACCACGGCGACCCGGCCGAAGGACCTGGAGGGCTCCATCTCCATCCTGGGCGAGCGCGGCACGGTCGAGATCGGCGGCTTCGCGGTCAACGAGATGAAGACCTGGAACTTCGTGGACCAGGGCCCGGAGGACGAGGCCATCCTGCGCGAGTGCCGCGAGACGCCGCCGGACGTCTACGGCTTCGGCCACAAGCACTACCTGAACAACGTGGTGGACAGCATCCACAACGGCGGCCGCGCGCTGGTGGACGGGCTGGAGGGCTACAAGTCGCTCTACCTGCTGTCGGCCATCTACGAATCCATCGCCACCAACCAGGAGGTCCGGATGCGCTTCCGGCCCCAGGTCTCCCCCCTCGGCCTGATGCCCCAGCTCGGAGTGCACCCGTGAGCCTGACCACGCTCCAGAAGATCCCCTTCGTCAATCTCGCCCGCCAGATCGAGCGGCTGCGCCCCGACCTCGTGGCCGCGTTCGAGGCGGTGCTGGACTCGCGCGGCTTCATCAAGGGGCCGCACGTGACGGCGTTCGAGACGGCGTTCGCGGAGGCCATCCAGGCTCCCCACGTCGTCGGCTGCGCCAACGGCACCGCCGCGGTGGCGCTGGCGCTGGAGGCGGCGGGGGTCGGGCCGGGGGACGAGGTGATCGTCCCCTCCCACACCTTCATCGCGACGGCCGAGGCGGTGTGCCACGTCGGCGCCACGCCGGTGTTCTGCGACATCGACCCGGACACCTACACCCTCGACCCCAAGGACGCCGAACGGCGCATCACGCCGCGCACGCGGGCTATCATCCCCGTGCACATCTACGGCACGCCGGCCGACATGGACGCGATCCTCGACCTCGCCAGGACCCACGACCTCGTGGTGATCGAGGACTGCGCGCAGGCGCACCTCGCCACCTACAAGGGGCGCATGGTGGGCAGCATCGGCCATGCGGGCAGCTTCAGCTTCTTCCCCGGCAAGAACCTGGGCGCGCTGGGCGACGCCGGGGCGGTGGCGACGGCGGACGCGCAGCTCGCCGAGCGCATCCGCAAGCTTGCCGACCATGGCCGCCTGTCGAAGTACGAGCACGACATCGTCGGCTACAACCAGCGCCTGGACGGGTTGCAGGCGGCGTTGCTGTCGGTGAAGCTGCCGCACCTGCGCGCCTGGACCGAGCGGCGCCGGCGCGTCGCCGCCTACTACGACAGCCGCCTGAAGCCGGCCGGCGTCAAGGTGATCGCGGCGCCGGAAGGTGCGGAGTCCGTCTACCACCTCTACGTCATCGAGGTGGACGACCAGCAGAAGACCGCGGCGGCGCTGGCGGCGCTGGGCGTCGAGACCGGCGTGCACTACCCGTGCCCGCTGCACCAGCAGCCGGCCTTCCGTTACCTGGGCGGCGAGGCGCTGCCGAACGCCGAGCGGGCGGCCAGGCGCATCCTCAGCCTGCCGATCTGCGGCGAGATCACCGACGATGAGGCCGAGTACGCGTGCGACCAGGTGCTGGCCGTCCTGCGGGGATAGGGTGTCATCCCAGGCAAAAGCCCCTTTCCTGCGGGAAAGGGGCTTTTTCTTTTCATGAGGATGATGTCGTGAGGCCCTTCCCCCCACACGGGGAGAAGGGCCTTGTCGTATCATCCCCGTGCCGGGGTCGCCGTCGTGTCGCGCGCCGCCGTCCGCCGCGCGGCGACGCGGCGCCAGGCGCCGCGCAGCAGCGGCATCGGATCGTCCAAGGCCATGGCCGACTTGCCCCGGCAGCGCAGCGCCCACAGTGCCCAGGCCGCCAGCGGCGTGCCGGAGGCGCGGGCGGCGGCGAAGTCGTTGACCATGTGGCACCACTCCACGCCGGCCCGCGCGCGCGGCGCCTCCGGCCGCGGCAGGCCGAGCAGGTCGGCGTAGACCAGCGCCGGCAGGTTGACCCCGGCCAGCGCGCCCGCCAGATGCCAGAGGTTGAAGCGCGGGTTGACCTCCAGCAGGTGCAGCGAGCCGTCCGGCGCGCGCTTGAAGTCGAACTTGGCCACCCCGCGCAGGTCGAGCCGGCGCGTCAGGTCGCGGCCGAGCGCCGCCACGTCCGCCGCGTCGGTGATGGTCAGCGCCGTGGTGTGCCCGTAGGCCTCGGGATAGGTGCGGATCTTGCGGCCGGTGAACTCCCCGGCGATCGCGCCCCAGCGGTCGATGAACACGTGGTAGCTTTCGATGCGGGATTCCGGGCCGGGGATCATCTCCTGCGCCAGCAGGTCCTGCCCGCCGGCAGCGAGGTGGGGCCACAGCTCGGACAACGCGGCCGGGCTGTCGACCTGGTGCGCCTTGCCGGCTTCGCCCATGGCCAGCCAAGCCTTGGTGCGGCGGGTCGGCTTGACGATGATGGGGAAGCGCAGGTCGAGGTCCGGCGCCTCGTCCATGGCGGCGGGGCGCAGCAGGCGCGTCTTCGGCACCGGCAGGCCCAGGCGCTCGGCCAGCATGCGGAAGCGCGACTTGTCCACCAGATCCTCGACAAGCCCGGCGTCGGCGACCACGAAGCGGAACGCCCGCGCCAGATGGCTGCGGTAACGGGAGATCATGAGGAGCTGCGAATCCTCCTCGTAGAACAGCACCGGCGGCTGGTCCTGCTGCAGGCCGAACGCCACCAGCTTTTCGACCAGCGCCTCGGGCTCGGTGGAGGCGTCGTCCCAGGCCAGGGTCGTCCGCGCGTACCGGGATGCGAGCGTCGGGTTGTCGGGACGGCCGAACGCCGCGCAGGGATAGCCCGCCAGCGCGAGCGGCCGCAGCAGGTCCATGCTGCCCATGACGCACGCCAGCGGCAGGCCGTTCGGTGAGGTCCCGGTCTCGTGCTTCATACAGGTTCCCTTGGTTGGTGACGGTGCGCGAGGTTGCAGGACATTCAGCGCCCGCTCAGGCGGCGTAGGCCTGCGAGGCTGGCGAAGACGGCGCGCGTGACCCGGCTGTCGGGGTTCGCCAGCATCCACACCTTCGCCCGGCGTACCCGGCCGGCGGCGGCGGTGCGGACCACCAGCGCCGCGTTCAGCGCCATGTGCGTGGACGAGCGGTGGATGACCAGCCGGTCCATGTCCTGCCGCACGCCGAGCATCCGCGCCTTGTACTCCTCGCGCCCGCCGCCGAGATGGAATCGCTTGGCGCCGCGCGCGATGCTCTCGCAGATGGTGGTGTGGTAGCAGAGCTGGCCGAGGCTGTAGTCGTTGAAGGCCGGGTCGTGCGCGATCACCTCGGTCAGGAAGTCGTCGCCGACGTGGTAGGTGATCATGCCGGCGCACAGCCGCCCGTCCACGCGCGTCACGTTCATCATGCCGCAGCGCCACGCCATCCGCAGGATGCGCAGGGTCTCCGCCTCGTCGATGCCGAACAGCTTTCCCTTCGAGGTGATGCGCGCCTGGCTCAGCCGGATCAGGTCGCGGACGTCCGTCTCCCGGATGGTTTCGCGCTCGCGGAACTCAAAGGTGTAGGTGGGCAGGTCGCGGGCGACCTTCTTGGTGCAGCGCTTGATCTTCTCGCGCGTCGCCTTGCCCAGGCTCGCCGTGTATTCGGCGGCGGTGGCCGGCAGCGTGATGATCCAGTTCTCCTTGGAATTGTGGACCTGGACCGGGTAGGACAGCGCCGAGGCGTCGGTCTGCACGGCCTGGAAGCGGATCGCCCGCACCGCGGGGAAATGGGCGAAGACGTAGTCGGCGAACCGGCGCACCTCCTGCGCGTCGATGGCGATGAACTCGTTCAGCACGTCGGCGACGCAGCCCGCCAGGCGGAAGACGAGGATGGCGGAGATCTGGTTGTCGGCGCGGGCGACGTAGGTGCTGACGTTGTCCATCGGCCGCGACGTCTCGAAGAACGCCGGCGAGGAATGGATGTGGCCGTACAGGCGCGCCAGCTCGGCGCCGGCGAAGGAGGGGATCTCGTTGGGATAGCAGGACACACCCGTTTCGCCGGGCTTGGCACCCGATGCGTGCTGGGTGAGGGACACGCTGAACGACACGTCATGACCTCCTTTGCGTCCGACCGCAGGGACCCAGGCCGCGCACTGACAGGCCGGACCGGCGTTCGGGACGCTCCGCGCCGGCCAGCCGCGGCTGGTGTTATGCTTTCTTAATTTGGGCTGATCTTCTCAGCATTCCCAACGCGAAGAAAGCTGATGGACGTGGTACTCTGCATTGGCAAAGCGTCCTTACTCCGGCCCAGCTTACGCTGGGGTTCTGATCGGGGATCTGGGAACAGTCATTTGATTACAATGACATAGAGATTGTGACCGGATCTTGTGCGGGTCGCCCGCCGGGCTTGGGGTGCGCTGCATCATCCGCCTTCGCCGGCGCAGCCCTTTTTGCGGTGTGGGGCGCGTCTTTTGGTATCCGTCTTTTTCTCTCCTTGTTCGAGCCCCCCGTGGGTAATAGGTTCAGCCGAACGCGCAGCCGCCGTCTGTGCGGCCCGGGGGAGTCTCGATAAGACGGGGGTGCGATGAAGGACATGAACGAGAGCCACGCGCTGTCGCCCGCCGCCGGACTGGTGGGTGGGCTGGACGCCGGCGAGCGCTCGCGGTTCGGGGAAACGACCTTCCGCGCCATCCTGACCCGGGCGTTGGAGCGCGGTTATGAATTCGCCCGCATCGACCAGCCGTTCGGCGCGGCCGCTGAGCGGGTGTTCTACCTGCGGCACGACGTCGACATCTCCACGCCGATGGCGCTGCGCCTGGGCGAGATCGAGCACGAGCACGGCGTGCGCGGGAACTTCTTCTTCCAGCTCAACGCCGAGACCTATTCCTTCTTCGTGCCGGAAACGTTGGACATCGTCGCCCGCCTGCGCGCCATGGGGCACTGCGTCGGCCTGCACATCGACGAGTTGCTGATCGGCGCCGACGAGCGCGCGATCTCCGACACCTTCGACTGGGTGACCGGCCGCATCGCGCCGATGGACCGCGCCGTCAGCTTTCACCGACCCTCGCCCGAGGTGCTCGGGCGCCGTTACGACGCCTTCGTCAACGCCTACGACGACCGTATCTTCGACGCCGATTCCTACCTGTCGGACTCGCGCCGCAGCCTCGCCTTCCACGACACGCTGATGGGATGGCTGGACGAGGGGCGTCCGCGCCTGCAGCTTCTCCTGCACCCCGAATGGTGGTGCGAGGTGGAGTCCGTCGCCGAGTTCTGGCAGCGCCTCAGCGACCGGCGCACCGACCAGCTGCGCCGCTACATGACCCGGAACTTTCCCAAGGTGTTCGCCGCCCTGCTCGGGGGGGAGGAGCGGCGATTCCGCATCTGACACGACGATCCACAGGGGAGCATCGTCCAGCCATGAAAGTTGCTGCGCACCAGCCGAACTACATCCCGTGGCTCGGCTATTTCGCGAAGCTGGCCAGCGCGGACGTCTTCATCTTCCTCGACGATGTGCAACTGCCGCAGGGGCGCAGCTACGTCCACCGCAGCCGGATCCACGCGCAGCCCGACGGCGCGTGGCTGTCGGCGCCGATCCGGCGGGAGGAGCGGCAACTCATCAAGGAGGTCCGCTTCGCCGACGAGGACTGGCGTCGCAAACATCAGGCGAGGCTGTTCCACACCTATCGCAAGGCGCCGTTCTTTGCCGCCGTGATGGCGCTGGTGGAGGCGATCTACGGCTTCCCGTCCGAGAACCTCGCGCAGTTCAACATGAACGCGGTGACGCTGATCGCCGGCTATCTCGGCCTGTCGTGCCGGTTCGAGCAGTCCAGCGCCTTCGGCGTGTCGCAGTCCAGCGACGACCGTCTGATCGAGCTGGTCAAGGCGGTGGGCGGGGACACCTACATCTCCGGTGCCGGCGGGCAGAACTACCAGCACCCGGAGAAGTTCGCGGCGGCCAACCTCGGCCTGTGCGTGCGCGAATTCAAGCCGCGCCCCTACCCGCAGCACCAGGGCGGATTCGTGTCCGGTCTCAGCGTCCTGGACGCGCTGTTCAACCTCGGCCCCGGCGCCGTGCAGCAGCTGAATTACGAGGACATCCACGAGGCGGCGGCGGCGGCCGACTAAGCCGGAGCGGGGCAAAAAGACGTAGAATAATAAAAGGTTCCATGTTATTTGAGAAAAAGGGCGCGGGCGGATCCGGGGCGGCCGCCGTCCCGGTGAAGGCTGCACCCGCCCTGGGCTCACGAACATGGCAAACCGACGGGAAAAGGGGAAGATCCCCCACCAGGAATGGCCGGCGATCCGCGCCCGCTACGCGGGTGGGGAGTCGCTGGCGAGCATCGCCCGTGACTACGGCTGCACCGGTCCGGCCATCCGCTACATCGTGAACCGCCCGGCCGCCGCAGCCGACGACGACCGGCCGCCGCCCGCCGCCCCGCCGCCCCGCCGCACAACGACGCTGTCGGAAAGCCGCCCCGCCGAGGAGCCGGTCCGCGCCGAGCCGGGCGGCGCGGACGCGCCGGCCAGGGAAGCGCCCGCCGCCGGCATCGACCCGGAACTGCGCTGGCGGGTCAGCAGCGAGATTGCGTCTTTTCTCGCGGTGTTCGACTCCTTTCTTACCGAAAACTCGCCGGACAGCTACGACCGGCTGCTCGACGCGACCGACCGCCTGATGCGCGTCGCCGCCCGCACCCGCATCGAACTTGAGCGCGCCCGCAGCACCGAGCACGCGCGCCTGCGCCAGGGCCGCTCCGCGCGCACCCGCGTCCCCGCTTCCTGACCGTCGTCATAGGCCTTCGGGCCAGTGCCGGTGTGGCGCCGCCGCAACGTGCGGCATGATTGCGACAATTTCCCTAAAATGTCTCTCTAATTTGTCTGACTTCCGCCCCATCCCTTCGGACTATGGTGATAACACGAATGGAGCTGCACAAACGGTCCGCGGCTCCTGTGGGATCAACCTCATGGAGACGCCGGCTATGTGCACCGGACCTGGGCTCGACTGAACACGCTGTCCCCGCCGCCCGTCGGCCGGCTGCCCTGACGCAGCCCTGACGCGCCGGCCGGGGATCCCGGCACGAAGCAGCCGGGGCCGGGGCACACGCCCCTCCATACCCACAACCGAATGCGCCCGAGAGGGCGCTCATCGGGATGCCGTCGCGCTCCCGATCGGGGTCTTGCGTCCGACGCGACCCCCTTTCAACAAAGGAACACGTGAGCTATGGCTGATTTCTACGTCTCGACGACCGGTTCTGACTCCAACTCCGGCACCAAGGATTCGCCCTTCCGCAGCATCCTGAAGGCCTCGCAGGCGGCGTCGTCCGGCTCCACCGTGCATGTGGCGCCCGGCACTTACCAGGGCGGCTTCCAGACGACGAAGAGCGGCATCACCTACGTCTCCGACGTGAAGTGGGGCGCCAAGATCGTCCCCGGCTCCAGCAACAGCAGCAGCGAGGCCTGGGACAACCGCGGCTCCAACGTCACCATCGACGGCTTCGAGATCGACGGCTCCGGCCAGACCGCCGGCACCCGCTGGCTGTTCGGCGTCTACACCACCGGTTCCAACTCGGTCGTGCAGAACATGAAGGTGCACGACATCATCCGCGACTCTTCCGCCTGGAGCGCCGCCAACAGCGGCGGCCAGGGCGGCGGCGGCATCATGGGTGACGCCTACTACGGCGGCACCAATATGAAGGTGCTCAACAACACCGTCTACAACATCGGCCTGGCCAACCAGAGCAGCAGCCTGATCCACGGCGTCTACATGGCGACCAGCGGCGAGGTGAAGGGCAACCTGATCTATCAGGTCGTCGGCGACGGTGTGACCACCTGGCACGACGCCACCAACCTGAAGATCGTCAACAACACGATCTTCGAGGCGAACGGCGCCGGCATCATGATCGGCGCGGGCGACTTCTACAACAGCAGCGCGCCGCACGACTATTCGCAGGTGTCGAACAACATCGTGTACGCCAACGCCAAGGGCGTGGAGATGTACGGGCAGGTCGGCACGCACAACACCTTCACCAACAACCTGGTGTACGGCAACGGCAGCAACTGGAGCCTGAAGAACGCCACGCACACCGGCACCATCAGCGCCGATCCGAAGTTCGTGAAGTACATTGCCACCGGCGGCGGCGACTACCACCTGGCGGCCGGTTCGCCGGCGATCAACGCGGGGACCTCGACCAGCGCGCCGACGTACGACCTGGGCGGCGTCGCCCGCGAGGGTGCGGTGGACATCGGCGCCTACGAGTACCGGTCGACCAGCACTCCCACGCCGACCCCGACTCCGACCCCGACTCCGACGCCCACGCCGACCCCCACTCCGACGCCGACCCCGACGGCGCCCACCAACGGAGCGTCCAGCGTCGTCATCAACGCGCACGGCACCGCCTACAACGGCGTGAACGCGCACTTCAAGGTGCTGGTCGATGGCGTGAAGATCGGCGAGGCCACGGCCTCGACCACGGCCAAGGACTACGTCTTCTCCACGACCGCCGCGCTGGGCGCCGGCCATAAGGTGCAGGTGCAGTACGACAACGACGTCGGCTCCCGCGACCTGTACGTCAACAAGTTCACGGTGAACGGCCAGTCCTTCGGCCCGACCAGCAGCATGGTCACCTACGACAAGGGCGCGCTGGACGGCCGCGACGTGGTCGCCGGCCAGCAGGGCATGTGGTGGAACGGCACGCTGTCGGCCAACCTGCCGGCCAGCTACTTCCCGAAGGGCACCGCCGCGACCGCGCCGACCACCGCCGGCTCGACCATCACGGTGAACGCCCAGGGCAACGCGGCGGACGGCGTCAACGCGCACTTCAACCTGCTGATCGACGGCAAGAAGGTGGGCGAGGGCACCGCCGGCAGCACGGCGAAGGACTTCACCTTCAACTCCACCGTGACCGCCGACCAGGCGCACAAGGTGCAGGTGCAGTTCGACAACGACGCCCTGATCAACGGCCAGGACCGCAACCTGATCGTCAACAAGATCACCATCAACGGCAAGGCGGTGGCGCCGACGGCGTCGATCGTGTCCTACGACAAGTACGCGCTGGACGGGCAGGACGTGGTCGCCGGCCAGTCGGGCATGTGGTGGGACGGCACGCTGGTGGTGAACGCCGACAAGTCCTACTTCCCGGCGCCGGCCGCCGCCGCGGCCCAGCTCGACGTCTACGACCATCTGGTCGCGCAGTCCGCCCCCGCCCTTGCGGCGACGGCGGCCACGGCGACCGCCTCGGCCGCGTCGTTCGAGCTGGCGGCGGTGGACGCCACGCACATGATGCTTGTGGAGCCGCTGCACGTGGACGCCGTCTACGCCCACTGACGCCGGTCTCGCCGGGGCGGCGAAAAGCGCCGTCCCGCGGGCACCGCCCCTCAGCCCCGGTGGCGTCGCGCCGCCGGGGCTTTCGGCGTTCGGGCGTCGAGCCCGTTCAGCACCAGATGGGCGGCCGCCGGATCGGAGAAGGAGAAGCGGATGGTGACGCTGCCGTCGCGCCGGAAGCCGAAGCGCAGCCGCGGCGCGTCCACGCCGTATTCCTCGACCCGGCACCAGACGCTGGCAAGGGCCCGTTCCGCTTCGGACAGGGAAACTCCGCGCAGGCTCGCGTTCACCATGCGGTGGCTCCAGCGTTCGTGACGGGATGCCGGAGTCATATCATGCGGCTTTCCACCGCCGGCAGGGCTCATCGGGAGAACGCGCCCGTCGCTTCCGCGCCACGACGCGGCATCGGTACAGACGGCGGCGTCGATCTGTCTAGGCTTGCCGAGTAGAACGCTCCTAAGCCCATCGCGCCATGAAGCAGAGGAGGGCGCCCGACCGTAGGACGTGCGTCGCGATCTAACCCGCAATAGCGGCGCAGTCGCCCCCGCGTCAGGCCAGCGCCGCCGCGTGGTGGCGCAGGTGGTCGTCGATGAAGCTGGAAATGAAGAAGTAGCTGTGGTCGTAGCCCGGCTGCATCCGCAGCGTCAGCGGATACCCCGCGGCCTCCGCGGCCCGGCGCAGGGTGTCGGGCTTCAGCTGCGTCTCCAGGAAGCTGTCGGCGTCGCCTTGGTCCACCAGCAGTGGCAGGCGCTCCTGCGCCCGGGCGATCAGGGCGCAGCTGTCCCACTCCAGCCACGGCGCGCGGTCGGACCCGAAGAAGCGGCCGAAGGCCTTCTCGCCCCAGGGCACGGCCGCCGGGTTGACGATCGGCGCGAAGGCCGACACCGAGCGGTAGCGGCCGGGATTGCGCAACGCGCAGACCAGCGCGCCGTGCCCGCCCATGGAGTGGCCGGAAATCGCCCGCCGGCCGGTGGTGGGCAGCAGCGTCTCCACCAGTTCCGGCAGTTCCCACACCACGTAGTCGTGCATGCGGTAGTGCCGCGCCCACGGCTCCTGCGTCGCGTTGACGTAGAAGCCGGCACCCAGCCCGAAGTCCCACGCGCCGTCCGGGTCGCCCGGCACGTCGGGGCCGCGCGGGCTGGTGTCGGGCGCCACGATGGCGATGCCGAGTTCGGCGGCCGTGCGCATGGCGCCGGCCTTCTGCATGAAGTTCTCGTCGGTGCAGGTGAGGCCCGACAGCCAGTAGAGCACCGGCACCCGCTTGCGCGCTTCCGCCTGCGGCGGCAGGTAGACGGCGAAGACCATGTCGCAGCCGAGCGCCGCCGAGCGGTGGCGGAACCGCTTGTGCCAGCCGCCGAAGCACTTGTTCGCCGCCAGTTGGGTCAGCCGGCCGTCGGTCGCGGAGTCCATGGGTACCTCTTCGGATGGTCGAGCATGAAGAAGGTGTCCGGTTTGCATGCACCCTTCAAGGGGCGCCCGACGCAATCCAGCGCTTCCCGCCGCCCGGTTGGCGACGCGGGCGCGCCGGCCTATGTGATGGCGGGCGCCAGCCCTGACACTCCTGGTGGTGAGGACCCCACATGCCGCCGCTCTCCATCCTCGACCTCGCTCCGGTGCCGCTCGGCGCGACGCCGGCCGACGCCCTGCGCAACACGCTCGACCTGGCGCAGCACGCCGAGCGCTGGGGCTATCACCGCTACTGGCTGGCCGAGCACCACAACATGGTCGGCATCGCCAGCGCCGCCACGTCCGTCGTCATCGGCCACGTGGCGGCCGGCACGCGCCGCATCCGCGTCGGCGCCGGCGGCATCATGCTGCCGAACCACGCGCCGCTGATCATCGCGGAGCAGTTCGGCACGCTGGAGTCGCTGTTCCCCGGGCGCATCGACCTGGGTCTGGGCCGGGCACCGGGCACCGACCAGACGACGCTGCGGGCGTTGCGCCGCGATCCGGAGGTCGCCGAACAGTTCCCGCAGGACGTGCTGGAACTGCAGGCCCTTCTCGGCCCCCTGCAACCGGGCCAGCGGGTGCAGGCGGTGCCGGGGACCGGGCTGAACGTGCCCTTGTGGATCCTCGGTTCCAGCCTGTTCGGTGCCCAGCTGGCGGCGGCGCTGGGGCTGCCCTACGCGTTCGCGTCGCACTTCGCGCCCGACGCCCTGATGCAGGCGTTGCCGCTCTACCGCTCGTCCTTCACGCCGTCGCAGCCTTTGCAGCGCCCCTACGCGATGGCGGGCGTCAACGTCATCGCCGCGGACACCGACGCGGAGGCGCGCCGCCTCTTCACCTCGGCGCAACAGGCGTTCACCAACATGTTCCGCGGCACGCGCGGTCAGTTGCCGCCGCCCATCGACGACATCGAATCGTACTGGTCGCCGCTGGAGAAGGTGCGCGTGCAGGGCATGCTGGCCTGCTCCTTCGTAGGATCGCCGGACACGGTGCGCCGCGGGCTGGAGGACTTCCTGGCGCTGACCGGAGTCGACGAGCTGATGGTGGCCGCGGCCATCCACGACCATGGGGCGCGCCTGCGCTCCTACGAGATCCTGGCGGAGATCGCGCCGGAATTGGGGAAGGGGCGGACCGCGCCGGAATGAGCGCGGATGCCGCAGAGGGAGAGTGGTGCCCCAGGCCGGACTCGAACCAGCACGCCGTTGCCGGCAACAGATTTTGAGATGGACGGAGTTCAAGGGATGACCGTCCGCGAGACGGTTACCAATCGGCCTGTTCGAGCATGTCGCGGACCATCTCGCTGGCGCAGGCGACCGTCACCGTCCAGAGATCGGGAGTCGACCGGTCCACGTTGGTGATGACGGTGGCGGGATTGTCCTCGCTTCGCTGCTGGAACTGGGTCCAGTGGAACGGGTCCAGGGCGACGGTGGCGATGTAGGGATGGGTCTTCGATGGCTGGGCCGAACGGGTCGGGCCGACGATCTGTGTGTATCTCATGGTGTGGGCCTCACGGTTGGACGCCGACCATTCGGCGTCAGCCGTATTTAGGCCAGGAGGCGTGATCGGCTGGCCGACCGGTGCGCCTGCACCATGGCGGTGACCGTGCCGCTCAGATCATCTGGACGAGCTTGCGCTTGGCCTCGGTGTCGGACTCGATGTAGCGGCTGGTGGTCTGAAGGCTGCGGTGCCCCGCCAGTTCCATCACGTCGCGCAGCGATCCGCCGACCATGGACGCCTTCCTGGCGGCGTGGGTGATGAAGGTGCGCCTGCCCGAGTGCGACGAGCAGCCGGTGAAGCCGAGCTTGCGGTACAGGTCGAAGAAGAAGCGGACGACGGAGGCGGGGGAGAGGCTGCGGCCCCGCTCGGAGTAGATGATGGTGTCCTCGGGCTTGGGGGCACGCTGGCGGTGCAGTTCGACCAGGGCGTCGCGAAGCTCGCGGTTCATGGGGATGAAGCGTCCCGACTTCATCTTGGCGGCGCGGTCTTCGAGGTGGATGGCGTCGCCGATTCGGCCTTCGGCGTCCATGACCATGGCCCAGGTGACGGAGGCGATCTCCTTGGCGCGCATCCCCGCCTTGGTGGACAGCAGGAACATGGTGATGTCGCGCTGGGGGTGACGGTGGGCGGAGAGGTGGGTGAGGACGGTTCGGGATTGGACCGTGGTGAGCACCTTCGCCTGCCTGCCAGCCATGTATCCTCACAATAAAGCCGCGCTTAAGTGAGGATAGTACTACGAGTTCGGAACCCGTCAACAAATGGATGGGGTCCGAACCCGCATGGCTCAACGACTCACAACATTCTCAGGAAATCGCTGTAGGATGAATTTGCCGTCGCTCTCAAGTTACTCCGACACCGCGGCATCCATTTAAATTTCTCAGAATGCCGCCTTATTAGGCTCATTACTCTGTCGCCGACACCGCTCTCCGAACGTACCACAGATGATAACTAACGGTCAGGGACGTTGATTGCATATCATAGTATGTCGCTCGCCGCATCGAGGCTATCATGCAAGCCAGAATGCGCTTACCGAGTACACGCGCCCACTCTCCCCATTGACACGGGTGCGCTAAACCGCTGAGTATCGAACAAGTGTGTTAGCCGGTTTTCCCGCCAGCCCTATGGTGTAATAAGATGTTTGACGCTGAATTGACCGCCGCCGAGATAAAAGCAGTTGAAGCGACCAAGCTCGACGCATTCCCCATAAACATACATAATGTAAGACGCGCAGTCGCCGAAGTATTAACGGAATTTGGCCGCCATAATTTTTTTGACGAATACACCGTTCATAGTTACTCTCATGTCCATGACATGCTGAAGATGCTCGACTGGATTATTCCAGAAGAGACTGCAAAGCTCATGACACCCGCCGAATGGCTGATGCTTGTGCTTGCAATATATTTCCATGACCTTGGCCTGATTGTAACAAGGGAGGAGTTTGAAAATAGAAACAAGTCTAGTTTTGACCGGTTCTGTGCCGAAAAGCTTTTTGTCGGTGCTGATGGCGGAGACTATAAGCAGAAACTTGACAACTTGGATGGAGAAGTTCGCGAAAAATTCTTGTACCAAGAATTCGTGAGAGAAAACCATGGCCTTAGGATTAGGCAGTGGGTTGAAGGAAAAGCTTCTCATGAGCTAGGGTTTGCAAAAGCTTCTGTGGAGGAATTGAATAATATAATTGGGCAACTTGGCCCAACAATAAAGAAGGACTTAGGCATTCTGTGCGAAAGTCACAATCTTGATGATATAGATGATTTCAAAAAGTACCGGATATCGCAGCCCTATGGAAATAGCGACGAGGAGACAGCGAACATCCATTACTGCGCAATCATTCTGCGCACCGTGGATCTTCTCCAGATTACAAAGCAACGAGCGCCATCCAGGCTGTATCGGCTGATTAGCCCAACGGACCCAATTAGCCAAATAGAATGGGCAAAACAAAATGCAGTAACTCGCGTCCGCTCAAAAATGGGCGTCGATAAAGAAGGGAATCAGAACGCTAGCGCGCCGCGAGATACTATCGAGATATATGCTCACTTCACAAATGCTGATGGATTTTTTGGGCTAAACGCCTATGTCACTTATGCGCGTCAGCAACTCAAAAGATCTTTCGATGCCGTCGATTACGTGAAGCGGAAGCATTCCGCTCACCATGACTTCCCTTGGAAAGATATTGATGACGACAATGTTGAAGTTGATGGCTTTCTGAAGGAACCCTTTGGGTTTACCTTGGACCAGGGAAAGATTCTAGATCTTCTTACAGGGCATACCCTATATAACGACAGCAGTATCGTGCTTCGCGAGCTTATTCAAAATGCGATTGATGCCGTTCGTCTACAGGCTGTCCTTGAAGGGAAGACAGAAACGAACGGCGGAAAAATCGATGTTGTGTGGAACTCTCGCGAATCCGCGCTTTATGTCATTGATAATGGCACGGGTATGTCGCAGGAGGTGATTCGGCGTCACCTTCTCAAGGTTGGCTCTTCACGATATCAAGACCCCCAAT
>Ga0196970_1000639_pt1 | contig 36959 bp, 35 predicted proteins | sample S1v_513CmetaG_FD_148672 | JGI IMG/M metagenome (GOLD analysis project Ga0196970, IMG submission 148672) | Soil microbial communities from Anza Borrego desert, Southern California, United States - S1+v_5-13C | ecosystem: Environmental > Terrestrial > Soil > Desert | place: USA: California... | reverse complement strand
TAGGCGCCCTGTAGGTCTTCTGTACATTACCCCTCACCCTTAGCCACCGGGTCAGTGCATACGAGGCGCTCACCCCCGGCAGCAATACAGATTGGTCGTTTATCTGCTCCCCACGAATGGATAGCGCACCCGAGAATCGTTCCTCCAGGTCTGTATAGGCATATGCCGCAGCAACCGCATAGCGCGACTGGTAGTAGGTGCTGGTGTACTGCTTCATCCAAGACAGGTGTATCGGTGCAAAGAGCATCAATTGATGTCGCCGCCCCAACCGTTTCTTTATCCCCGGCTCCAGGTAATATTGGTACGATGTGTTGGCTGTAGATTGCAGGATCACCTCATCTTCAAACTCCATCTTATCAGTCATAAACGCAGTGCGCATGTATGCTGATGAACTTCTTCCCTCCTTGTTCCAGTTCAGTAACACCCTCACTGATTCATCCTTCCGTTCTTTCTTTGATTCACTCTCAAACAGCGCTGGAGGTATCTGTCTATAGTAATTCTGGTACCACACAGCAAGTCGAATGCTATTCCTGTCATCGATCCTGTAAGCAAGCTGCGGCAGCAAGGCGATGCCTCGCAGTTCTCCATTCGTTATCTCCTTCCGCTCACCAAACGATGTATAGTTGAAGTTATTCTTCGCACTCTGAACAAGTGCGTTTGTCGAGAAGGACCACCTGCTGTTGTTGGCTGAGTATTTACCTCCCGCTGTGTACTGGCCAAAGCTCCCCGCACCCATCGCAATGGAAAATGCACTCCCGGTGCTGTCCCACCGCGGCTGCTCCGATTCCATCAGCAATGCTCCTCCCACGTTTCCGCTTCCCCACATCGATGCGGAGCCACCATAGATCACGTGTAGTTTGTTGATCAATGACACAGGAAGCAGTGATACATCTGCAATTCCTAGCGCAGCGTTCTGTATAGGCACCCCATTCCAGTACACTTGCGATTGCGCCGCAGATGACCCGCGAAAGTTGAGGGTGGCAAGGCCGTTCATCCCATACGACTTTATAAATACCGGGCTCTGCTGAGCCAGCAGGTTGGCAACACTCTGCGACTGGTACTGCAGCAGGGTTGTACTGTCAATAGTTGTTACTTTCTGTCCGGGTGAAAAGCTGTTGATACGCTCATCCTGCGAAACTCTTTTCGTTTTCTTTCCACTAATCTTCACCTCCTTTAGGGTGTCAGTTACTGCCTGCGCATAGCCAGGCACCGTATACATCACCAGGAGTATAGATATCCCAAGGGCTCTATGCCAGGAAGAATTCAACCGGAACAATGCAGCAAAGTTATTGTTCAAAATAAAAGTGGCCCGGACCCACACCTACGGGAAACTCAGTCTTCTTCGTACCATCCGGAGAGTACACTTTTACACTTCCTTTCTGAATAAATCCTTTTGGGTCACCTACATATATATCGCCGGTAACAGGCTCTATTCCCAGTCCCCAGTAATACTGGAACTGCTGCGCACCAATGAATGGTACAGTAGGCAGCATCGCGTCATTGATACTCATTCTGTATATCCCATTGTGCTCTGAGCCTCCATTGTAGTTTACTTCTATAAAGTAGAGCGTATCTTTCGTATTGTTCATTACAGGGTGCAATGGATCAGCAGTAGCTGGAAAGTGGTATGACTTTATGATTCCCCCAGTCTCTGGGTCCAGCCGTGTCCAAGCCGCCGGTTTCCCTTTAGCCACATTTCCCGATAGCACCCATAGCTTCTGTTCTTTGTCCACCAGCACCTCCTGCGGCGCATACCCGGCAATTGTGATAGAATCGGCCAGGGCATCGGTAGTAGTGTTAATAACATAGATTTTATTGACAGCCGTGTCCCAGGTGCTGACATATGCTTTTTCTCCCAGCACAGCCATTCCTTCAGTGTTCATACCACCAAGCTCAATGTATCCCGCCACGGTTTGCGCAGCAGAGTTGAGGATATACACGCGGTTGTGATACATCGATGTGATGTAAGCTTTGCCAGCACTCACCTGCTGCACATATCTTGGCTTCGGCACCGTGTGGTATTTATTAATAGTAAAGTCACTATTCAGACTAAGTACCTTGTCAGAATTGTTCAGGCACAGATAGTACAGGTCGCCAATGCGCGTCATGCTCTGGAATACATCTCCCAGCTCTGTTCCATTCACCGCCTTAAAGATATCTTCGTACACACTATCCTTCTGCGGCAGGTACAGACTCAGAGACGAGTTGCCGTTACCAAAAGCACCTTCGCACACTACAAATACCTTCCGCTGTCCTTCTGTCTCAGGTACTGGTGCCGGTGTGGATGGTTCTTTCTTGCAGGCGGATAGCCCAGACAATAGCAACAGGGAAAATGCTATTGCTTTACAATTCTTTCCACCCATTGGTAGCCGTTATGGTCTTTGAAGGTTAGAAAATATAGGCCGATGCTATAACCCCGCATACTGATCGCTGCTTTACTAGCGGCAGCTCGTTGCCAGATCAGCTTACCGGAAATATCTGTCAGCGTCAGTCTTACCGGTTGGGAAGCCACCACCGTCAGAACATCTGATACCGGATTCGGAAACGTGCTTACCGAAATCACTGTAGACGTTTCGCTGATACTGAGTGTACTTTGGTTCAGTACGCCCACAGCATCAAGGTCAAATCCACCTATAGGAAAGTTGGTAGGGTAGGGGTCGTTGATTATGCGATTGGATGCATCGTATGACGAATGTCCCGTAATCGAACCCACCACATCCACTAGTCGCACATGGGTTACATTGTTTACATCCAGGCCGGCAATTTCTTTCATCTCTTCCAGGTCAAAGGGTGTACCATAGTTGCTCATGTACTTTCCTGCCAGGTTGTTGATCTCTTGCGCATCCATGTACACGCCTGCCCCAGCAACCTGTGTAGTTGTCTGTGTTTCAGAAGCGCTGGGAAACCGGAAGAAGTTGACCCCATCTGAGCTCACTTCCACATGTGCCAGTTCCAGGAAGGCTTTCTTTGAATCCATCGGGTCCGGGAATCCATTCTCAAAAACCGCGAAGTCAAATCCGGGTCCATTCACAATCGGCTTTGGAAAGGTGAGTACTGCTATGCCGCTGTCACCCAGGCTTACAACGGAGAAGTTTGCCGGTCCCACAGCCATCGAGCTATCGCCGGAGGTCACCAGTCCCAAAGAAGGCTGGGCAATATCTATCCACCCTCTGTAAATATGGCAGTTATTGGCCCAGCTCTTAAATTGCGGACTGGAAGAATGTATAGCAGTCGATCCTGCCACCCCAGCCTGTGGTGCATACTGCGCCATGGCAGTAGCACTTAATAATGTTGTTGTGATTAATGAAAACGTGTAAAGGTTCACTGTTTTTATTGCTTTATAAAACGAATAGTCGCCTTCTTAGTTCCACTGGTAAGCCTCAGCAGGTACGTGCCTGGCGTCAACTCACTGGTGGGAATAGCGTGTTTTCTATCATTGATTTCAAAGTGTTGCATTAGTTTACCTGTCAGATCATACAGCGATGCCGAGCTAACTTCCTCCTCTTCAGTTTCAACATACAGCAGGTCACTGGCAGGGTTTGGATATACCTTCGCTCTTAATGGTGGCGTCATGTCGGTCACTGAGTTGGTAAAAATAGTCGTGAAGTTATCCATACAGAAGTATGCCGGTGTATTCATACCAAATGCACCCGTATCAGTAGACTGAAGACGGAACATGAGTGTATCTGCGTCCCCGATAGAAGTCAGGTCCACCCATTGCCAGTCTTTCACTATATAGTCGTTAGCGCTGTTAGGGTCCCTGAAATCTGCTAGGTAAAAGTCTACGCTGTCCGTCTGCACTTGACCATTCTTTATCCCTCTCACAGTTAGCCGGAACCAGTCATCGTCCACTCCTGTCGCTCCTCCAAACTTTTTCGAGAAACCATCACCATCGCGCATGCTATTGTACGCGTATGTGTTGTTAGTAATGTAAAAGCCACTAATGGTTTTCGGTAGGCCAGTGGGTTCATAGTACAGGTAGTTAACCGAGCCATATACCACCGCGTATTTGCTGGAACCAAGATAGCCTCCGGCAGCTTTTGCTGAGTACTGATTACCGTAACCGCTGGTCACACTATCCGTCTTGTTGGAGTAGGTGAAGCCATGATCCCAGAAGTTGATCCCAAATGTTGTGTCATATACGCATGGGAAGTGAATCCCGGCCTCATCAAATCCCACATCCTGCCCTGGGTCAAAAAAGTTGACGTAGGCAGTATCTGCCTGGGAAAGATATAAAGTGTCGAAGATGGCCACTTTTGTCTGCGCGGCTGAGTTGTAGGTAACGAGGCCGGCAAAAACGAGAAGTAATAAGTTACGCATATAACAATAGTTTAGAAGAGGTTACTGTTTAATGAATCGAACAGAGACCTGGCTGGTGCCATTGCTTAAGCGTAATAAATAAGTGCCATGAGGGAGCTGAGCAGTAGGTATGGAGGTAATTTCACCCTGAAGAGGGTAGGTAGATATTATTCTCCCAGCCATATCCAGAACAGCGGCAAGGTTGTAAGTAGCTTGTCCTTTATTAACATGGAGCGTAGCCATAGCTGGTACAGGATAGATCTTTATCCCAGGTTTAGCTTGATCGGGGACGCTGCTTGGGTAGATAAGTGTGACATTATCTATGCAGAAATAAGCAGGCGTATTCATTCCGAACTGTCCTGTGTCTGATGATGTGAGTGTAAACAACAGGCTATCAGCATAGCCAAAGGACGAGAGATCCAGCCACTGCCATCCGTTTACGATGTAGTCGTTGCTTCCGCGGAAATCAGCGAGATAAAACTCAACACTGTCGCCTGTGAGTTGGCTGCCCAGGTATTTTTTTACCACTAATTTGAACCAGTCAGGGTCCGCTCCTGAAGCGCCTCCGAATTTTTTTGCAAAGGCGTCTCCGTCCCGCATGCTGTTGTAGGGGTAAGTGCCGTTAGTAATGTACATCCCACTCCACACAGCTCCATTTGCCACGGCATCACTGGTCAGTTTTAATACATTGGATCCACCGTAGGCAACTGCGTAGGTCGCGGTGTTGTTGACTCCACTGCCCGGTTTTGCAGCATACTGGTTTATGAGGCCACTCGTGCTACTGTCTGTCATATTCGAGTAAACAAATCCATAGCTCCAGAAGCTAAAGCCGAACGCTGTGTCATACACACATGGGAAGTGAAGTGCTCCATCGTCAAAACCAACATCAGTACCAGGGGCAGAATAGTTGACATAGAATGTATCCGTCTGCGACAGATGCATCGTGTCAAATGTGGCAGTGACAATAGCCGGCTGAGCATGTGCAGCAAAGGAGGCTGTCAATAAGAAGCAGGAAAGTAATAGTTTACGCATATAGTTGTTTGGTTTTAAACCATTGTTATATGCCGCAAAAGGATAATTGTCAAGAAAGAAAAAGCCGACAGCATCGTCTTCATCCTACCTGTGCTTTTATTCCCGAAAGCAGCGATAAGTAATTAATCAAATCAAAGGCAGGTCTTCTGACTCGCTTCATCTGTTGTGCCTTCCCGTCTCATAAGAAACAGTGGCGTGAGGATACAAAAGACTTTTAAAGAAGCTTACAGCATCGGGCAATGTTCAGGATTTACACCTGATTCCCTATTTTTCCGTTTCCGGAACCTTTGCTGCCACAAAAGTATAAATACTCAGCAACAAAAACAGTAAAAAGAAAAAAAAACATGACACCCCGCTCACGTCATTGCGCGGAGGGAGGCAGGCACGACCGACAAAGCAACCTCACGAAATAAGTATCACCCTTGTACGGGTCATACCCACAAGGTCACAACTCCACAGGAGCACCCGCGCTGGTCAGCTCCTTCCCTTTTTTCAAGGGAAGGTGGCTGCGTAGTGCAACGAAGCAGACGGAAGGGTTACTGTCGCACTAAGGTTGAAGTAGCCTGTTTGAAGGGCACCCCTACTCCCGTCATTGCGCGGAGGGAGATACGACCGACAAAGCAACCTCACATTTCGGCCACACTCGCGCAGAGAAGCCTCCCTATGGGGGAGGTTTGGAGGGGCTTGAGGTTTGGAGGGCGCTATGCAATCCTTTGTCGCAGCGCTTCATACAGAATCATCCCAGTAGCTACAGACACATTCAATGAATCAAAGCTGGTAGCCATCGGTATCCTTATAAACGCATCCGCCCGTTTCTTCACATCGTTACTAATACCTGTGTCTTCAGCACCCATCACAATACAGGAAGGACCGGTAAAGTCAGCCTCGTACACAGGTACACTCCCCTTCATCTGGGTCGCGAGCACTTGTATACCGTTTAGCCTTAGCAGATCTATTGCCTGCGGCACAGATGGTATCCTGCACAGCATGATATTTCTCAGTGCCCCGGCAGAGGTTTTTATTGCATCTTCTGTAAGCGAAGCGGATGACGAAGTTGGCAAGATCAGTCCCTGTGCACCACAGCAAAGGGCACTCCTCGCAATCGCCCCTACATTCCTCACGTCTGTAACGCCGTCCAGTAGTACAAAAAGTGGCACCTGCCCCTGGTCTACTACATGACTGACTGCATCCTGAAGATCTATATAAGAGAGAAGACTGGTCCACGCCACCACACCTTGGTGTTGTGCTTTTGTCAGGTTGTTCAGCTTTTCCACAGGCACCTGGCTCACTGGTATGTTCCGTTCCCGTGCCAGTTGCTTGATTGTCGTGATCTCAGCACCGGTAGCGCTGCGTAGAAGAAATAGCTTTTCTATAGCAGTCCCTTGCTCCAGCGCTTCCAGCACTGGCTTACGGCCAATAAGTAATGGTAAGGAACGGGCAGGCTTCATCGTGCAAACCTATGATAAATTAGAAGAGGTCTGTCTGTGGCTCGGGGATCACAGTAAGTTCCACTGTCTCTACCGAGTTCCGGTACATCTTTATCACTTTACAGTCATACCGGTCAATGGTCAGGGTATCTTGCTCCCTCAGTTCATCGGGAAATCGGTAGGCAATTAGTCCCGATAGAGTTTCATAGTGATCACTTTCTTCAAGTCGGTAGGGGAGGAACTTATTTATGTCCGATAAATTAGTATGTGCATTTACAATAAAGGTGTTAGGCCCCGTCTTCTCAACATTCGGCTTCTCATTATCATACTCATCCTGTATCTCCCCAACCAGTTCTTCCAGTATGTCCTCCATAGTCACAATACCACTCACCTCTCCTATTTCATTGGTCACTATACCCATCTGAATATGCTTCTTCTGAAACTCCTTCAGCAGGTCTTTGATCAGTTTACTCTCAGGTATGAAGTAGGCCTTTCGCAATAGCGGTCTTATGCTGTCCGGCTTCGTCTTACCCACCATTGTCTTCATCAAGTCCTTGGTGTAGATGATGCCGGAAATATTGTCAAGAGATCCATCACAAACCGGGTATCGGCTATACCCCTCTGTTATCGAAAAGTTGATTGCCTCTTCCAGCGACATACCGATATCCACCGTTGTAATATTTTTCCGCAAGGTCTGTATATCCCAAACCCGTCGGTCATCGAAGTCAAATACATTTCTTATCAGGTCGCGTTCTGTTTCTTCTATGGCACCTCCTTCATGACTTTCTGAAATGATCATCTTTAGCTCTTCTTCGGAGTGGATATCACTGCCGTGAATGGGGTGAATGCCAATCAATTTTAATAACAGGTTAGCAAGGCCATTCAGCATCCAGATGAACGGTCTGAATATGAAGTAAAATATTCTTAGAGGTAAAGCCACTGCAAATGTTGTCTTCGCGGGGTGCCTGATGGCTATAGATTTTGGTGCTAATTCACCGAATATAATATGCAGTATCGTGATAGTCGCAAACGCTACGGGCACAGCCAGGTTGTGTGCTGCGGCCTCACTTAAGTTCCAGTTGAGCGCATGGAACAGGCTAAGTAGTAGACTGGTAGTCACTTCTTCACCTACCCAGCCCAGACCAAGGCTCGCAAGGGTGATACCCAGCTGCGTGGCCGCAAGATAGGCGTCTAAATTATTGACAATGCCCTTTGCCGTTTTGGCAATGCCTTTATTGATGTTTTCCCGGACTTCTATCTGTGAAGACCTTACCTTGACAATCGCAAATTCAGCAGCTACGAAAAATCCATTCAACACTACAAGGAAGAGGGTAATAAAAATCTCAAATGCCATAGCTAGTCAGCAAAGCTAATTACAAAAACAATTATCCCTGCACCTATTTCCCGAAACCGGTCTGTATACGCTCATATCGAATGTGTAATTTACACAATAATATCCCCTTATCTGGCCTTTCGCTAAAAGTTTCGCTCGTATCGTCCGGTCACCTTACTCAGATTTATTCTGTAATAGATGGCAGGAACATAGTCAGGCTTCACATCATGATAACGCTCCTCCTGCGTGTGTGGCGGCAGCGCAGACTCTGACGTCTGTTGCTTCAGCATATATTCGCTAAAGAATTTCCGAGCATATTCAATGTCTTTTTCATCTGTCAGTTCCTCATAGGTCCCCCAGGCAATGACACAGCTCCAGTTGTTGTAATCCCTTATTTCGTCCACTTCAAAACATACTTCAGGGTTCCTTCTCATCATCTCTATCTTCATTCCGTCCCGCGAATGGCAGAGGAGGCTGTTATTGTCAAACACATAGCTAATGGGAACCACATAGGTCTTCTCACCGTCGTTGCAGCCTATTCTACCTATCTCGTTATTCCTCAGTAGTGCACCTATCTCTTCGTTTGTCAGTTCTTGCAGCATTCTCTTCAGTTTTACACTCTAAGTTAATAGCCTTTCAAAATCTTCTGAAAACAATGTGACTGGCAGCATTTTTATAGCTCTAAAGCAAAAGAAACCCCTGGGTTTCTTCTTGGTGACCATTTAAATGTGAGTGTTATGAAGCAGTTTCAGGCAGGTTTGTTATTACCAGAGCATACGGAGATTTTCTATTTAGATGATGATGGTACATTCCCAAACAATGAGCACCTACCGGTTGTAAAGTATGAGCATGCTTTTCAGATTAGCAATCCGGAAATGGGTGCAGATGAGATTGAAAAGGTCTTGCAGGAAAACTCCTGGCATCACCCATGGCGAAATGGTATTTACGACTATCACCACTATCATAGTACAGCCCACGAAGTGCTGGTTTGCTATAGTGGAGATGCCCTGTTGCAGTTAGGTGGGCCTTCCGGCGTGGAGGTCAGCTTCAAGACTGGCGACACGCTTATTCTTCCAGCGGGAACTGCGCACAAGTGTATAAGGGCATCTTCCGATTTCCAGTGTATTGGTGCCTACCCGGAAGATCAGCTTTTCGATATGAACTATGGCAAGACAGAGGAGCGTTCAAAGGCTATGGAGGCCATCCAAAAGCTACCGTTGCCTGTAGCCGATCCAGTCTATGGCTCAGATGGTCCGCTTGTCTTCCACTGGGAGTTACATATGGCAAAAAGAGCTTAATGGTATAGTTTTTACCTGATTCTGAAAAACTGTTCCATGAGAAGGTGTTTATTACTGATACTTCCCCTGTTTTCATTTAATGTTGCTTCGGCCCAGAATACGCATGATCAAACCCTTGTGGGCGTCCGATCATGGCGTGTTCCGCCGCTTCCCGTTCAGGACGGACAGATAGTCTATAACGGTGAGGTAGATCTGGAGGGTCTGTCGCAGGAAACATTATACACCCGCGCCGCAGACTGGATCAAATACAACCTCAAGTCAGCAGATGCGTCCATTAAGCACAATAAGAAAGATGGACGGATCGAAGGTCGAGGCAAGCTGACTTACACTCAGAAAGTTGTTACAAGCGCCGCTCCACAGGCTATCTATTTCGACTACGATATTCAGACTTACGACGGTGGCTACAGATACACTATCTCAGATATCTCAGGCGAGCTTTCAGGCAGCAAGCTAAATTACTCCACGATGTATCAGGAAGAGTTGAATAAGATAGATAAGGAGGGTCAGTGGACACATAAGTACCGCTACGAAGTGCTCTCAGATATGAATTCTTTCATGACACTCATGATACAAGGCCTCAGGAACGCCATGATAAAAGACTAAAGGAATGTTTTATCAGTAAGAGCAGGCTGGGGTGCCTGCTTTTTTTGTGACTTTATTCTCCCTGATAGCACCCACTTCCCCTACCATCAATCCCGTTTAGCTCCTTAGAAAGTACATTGTTGATAAATTTTCATTCTACATAATTGTTCCCCACTTCCATTTTTCTTTCCGACATAATTACCTGGTTTTCATAAAGTGTATTTTGAGACCAGCCCGTGGAGCGTTCCGCATTCCCCATTTTCTTCTTCTTCTCTTCCACACTCTTTCAGGGTATCAGCTAACCGCTGGCACGGTTGTTTATCTATACACTTCGGAATTGTTTAAATGATTGATTTCGAAACAAATAGACAGGTTATGACAGCTACATATATTACTCCGGCATTAATTTTTATGATGAAGTACTTCTTCGACATTGAAAAAGAGATCACGCAAACACTGCTTACGTCAGCGCAACTGAGGCTATTGGACTGCAGGGACGTAGTCACGAACCTTTTCCAGGTTGTAGCGGCAGATAAATAGTAAAGGAATCCTCAAACAGATGCTATGGGACTACGGATATTAATAATCGGCGATGATTTGAACCATTTGAAGCTAGACGGAGAGATGCTCCGTAGAAAAGGTTTCCGGGTTTACTACTGTCTTAATAAAGATCTCGTAAATGAGATGTTGGAAGAGACAAGTCCCGATATTGCTTTCATTAATAGTTCCACTCATACCGAGGATAGTGCCGGTATATACCACAGCCTGCTCGACAATCTCCAATACGTTACCCTTCCTGTAATTTATACACTTTCCGAAGACGACGTTTACCTGGTTAATAGAAAAAGGACAGCTGTCAAAGAGCAGCGGTACATGACCACGAACAATGTTCTCGATGCAATTAGGATGGCCTTTCTTCGCTCAGAAGAACCTGCAGCCCGCAAGCGTATACCAATCCTCTATCCCATTCATAACAGCAACATATATTCTCCCTTCAGAGCTTGACCGGCAGGTTAATAGGGTTTGTTTCTGTTAATTTGTGCTTCTTATAACGGAATAGCTCCCTTATGCCATATGCGTCACTTGAAGACTGTCTCTTAGACCTCGAAAAGACTGGACAACTCATTAGAGTAAAAGAAGAGGTAGATCCTGATTTGGAAATGGCATCTATTCAGCTAAAGGTATACGAAGCGCAAGGTCCTGCTTTACTTTTTGAAAACGTAAAAGATACCAGGTTTCGTGCCGCCTCTAACATCTTCGGCACACTCGAAAGGAGCCGTTTTATATTCCGCAACACTATTTCTAACGTAAAGCGGGTGATTCAACTGAAGGATGATCCTCTTGCTGCTCTGAAAAGTCCTTTTCAAAACATCGGTACAGGCCTGGCAGCAATGAAGGCCTTGCCGCTGAAAAATCCCTCCTCCCGGCCTGTCCTCTTCCAGAAAATCAACATATCTGATCTACCATTGATCCGTCACTGGCCCCAGGATGGCGGAGCTTTTATCACACTGCCACAGGTCTTCACGGAAGACATCGATAAGCCAGGGTTGATGAACGCGAATTTGGGTATGTACCGTATTCAGTTAAATGGCAATGATTACGAAACAGATCGTGAGGTGGGCCTTCATTATCAGATTCACAGGGGCATCGGCGTGCACCAGAGCAAGGCTAATGCAAAAGGGCAGCCGCTAAAGGTGAGCATTTTTGTCGGCGGACCGCCTTCCCACACCCTTTCTGCAGTGATGCCGCTCCCTGAGGGGCTAAGCGAACTCACGTTTGCCGGACTGCTGGGAGGCAGAAGGTTCAGGTATACTTACCAGGATGGCTACGCCATCAGCACAGATGCCGACTTTGTAATCACTGGCGAAGTATACATGAATGACGTGAAACCTGAAGGTCCTTTTGGCGACCACCTTGGGTATTATAGCATGGTTCATCCTTTTCCTGTAATGAAGGTGAGGTCAGTATATGCCAGAAAGAACGCTATCTGGCCGTTCACAGTAGTGGGCCGCCCCCCGCAGGAAGACACAAGCTTCGGAGCCCTCATACACGAGCTCACAGGTGATGCCATTCCGCAGGAGATTCCTGGTCTCAGGGAGGTAAACGCAGTGGACGCCGCCGGTGTTCATCCGCTGCTGCTCGCCCTGGGCAGCGAAAGGTATACTCCTTATGGCAGTGAGAAGAAGCCAGCCGAGCTCCTCACTATAGCTAACCGTATACTGGGCACAGGGCAGCTCAGCCTTGCTAAGTACTTGTTCATTACCGCCGATGATGACAACAGATTAAGCACAGAGAATATTCCTGATTATTTACAGTTTGTCCTTCGCAGGATAGATCTCACAAACGATCTGCATTTCTTGACGAATACTACCATTGATACGCTTGATTATTCAGGCACAGGTCTCAATAGTGGCAGCAAACTCATTACCGCTGCCTATGGCGATGTCCGCCGGGAGTTATCCGGTGATGTGCCACAGATACTTGGCAACCTTTCTGACTTCCATAGTCCTCACGTTGTCTTTCCTGGTGTCGTTGCGTTGCAGACTACTGCTTTCGTCGACTATGCTACAGCCCAACAGGAACTGGATCGTCTGGATGAGCAGCTCACGAACAATCTGTCTGACTTGCAGGGATTGCCGCTCATAGTCCTCTGCGACGACAGTTCGTTTGCCAGTAACACCATCAACAACTTTCTTTGGATCACCTTCACGCGCAGCAATCCTTCTCACGATGTTTATGGTATTCAAAGCTTCACCCGTTTCAAGCATTGGGGTTGTATGGGGCCGCTTGTCATAGACGCCAGGATCAAGCCTCATCATGCACCTCCATTGGAGTTTGATCCTGAGGTGGAGAAAAGGGTGGCACGTTTGTTCGACAAAGGTGGAAGTCTGTATGGTGTCATCCGGTAGTTATCAGCTCTTTTTACCTATCCACCCAAGGTGTGTGTGCTGAAAGCTGTCACTATGCTTAAGTCCATATCCCAGCATCCTGTCGAAGGAAGAATGCGCCCACAGCAATATGCCTGTTAGTAGCACGATATCCTGCTGCATAAACATCCCTAATGCAATCACTATCGCGGCGACCAGCTTGTGGTGTGCAATGTTATACATTACAGCGCCCACTTTCGTGTTCACACCATATCCTATCATGCTCAGGTCTGGTGCAAAGAATAGTAACAGGTAAATCCACCAGCTCAGTTGCAGCGGTAGATAGTAGAGTACGATGGTACAGATGAGTAGTTGTGCAATTTGTTCTGTCTGAAGTAGCTTTTTCATGTGTTATCATTTATAGAGCAAAGCTATTTCAGAGGGGTAGAGCAGGACGATAACAAAAGATAATAAATCAGGCTTGCTTTTTCATATGCCTGTTCCTTATTCTGCTGAGACTTACGGGTGTGATACCCAAATAGCTCGCAACATAGTGCTGAGGAATGCGCTCAAGAATTTTCCCCTTATTGCTATTCAGTAGAGCCGCATAGCGTTCTTCAGGCGACAGCATCAGCAGACTGGTCATTCTTTCTTCCAGCCCAATAGCAAGGTACTCTGCTATCAGTCTGCCAAACCGCTCCCAAATATGTGAGGCTTTGTAAAGCTCCAGCAGAATGGAATAAGGGAAGGTGATCAGATCGGCATCAGTTATTGCCTGTATAGTTAGCTGAGAAGGGGTATCTGTAATACAGCTAATGTAAGAGGCGATAAAGTGATTTTCAAAATAGAAGTATGTTGTCTTCTCTTCACCGTCCTTAGTGTAAAAATGCCGCAGATTTCCCTGTAGCACTAACCCAATTGTTTTCGCTTTCTTCCCTTCTTCGGCAAAGTTCTCTCCTTTCCGCAGGTGAAGAATGTTAAGCTGCGGCACCAGCAGATTCCAGTCGCTATCAGTTAGTGTTACGAAGTTGCCTATCGCCGCTCTTAAGCGGTCAAACCGTACATATTCCTTATCCATTCAAAAGCTCATTAGCGCTTGTCTATTGAGTATCTGCCTGGCCCGACAAAAAACAGCCCCAGGAATACAAAGCCAAGTTCAATAGCATGTGACGATCGCAACAGGTCATCGCCTTTGGCAAAGTGGGACATAGCAGCAACCACCATTGTAAAAAGCAATATCAGGCAAGCTGGACGAAACGCCAGACCTATCATCAGTAGCAGGCCTCCAAATGCTTCTGCCGCCGCTGCCATAAAACCCCAGAATGTCGGGTATGCTTCAATATTTAAGTTCTCCATCGCTCTCCCAACCTTAGCCCATTTCTCCGGGCCGCCCACTAGCTTAGGGTATCCATGTACTATCATCATAGCACCAAGGCCTACTCTCATCAGCAGCAGACCAACATCTGTGTACCTTCCTAATCCTGAAAATATCGCCATCTCTCTTCTTTTTTCTTTGGCAATAATATTGAAATATTCCGATGGCTCCTGCCAAAAATAGCAATGGCAGCATCATCTGCTGCCATTGTCATATCATACTTCTGGCTATTATTTGATCGTCAGTTGCCTAACAGTCACTGGCACACCGTTGCGGGATAGCATGAGGAAATAATTACCAGCAGCTATCGCTTCTGTAGGGCTTAACGTAGCCTTACCACCTGAAACCTCAAGTGGCGCTGACATAACCGTCTGGCCGGTTGTAGTCATTAGTTTATACTCCCAGTTGCCTGTATTGTTCTTTGCTATATTTATAGTCACCCTGCCGTCTATTGTAGGATTAGGGTAGATGCTGATGCCATGGTCATCGGCAATGTCCGCAATACCTGTTGGGTCTGCGAGACGATTAGCGTGTACGTATGTGAATGCCTGGTTGGTGTAAGATCCGTCAGCAAACTGCATCTGCACCAGTGGCGTCACTTCACCTACCCTGAAATAGTTGATGAATGGTATCTCTAAGGTCATACCCTGGCTCAATCCTAAACCCTGTAGCATCGTATTCGCCACCGCCATGCCGCCAAGGAAGAAGCTGTCCGTTTGAACCATGTAGGTTTTTATCTGTAACACATCCATATAACCTGTAGGGTTACCAGCCTTGTCTTTTACTCTCATTCGGCCCCAGCCTATCACGGTGTCTGTTTGGGTCACGTGGGTCACCCTCTGGCCTGGTGTGTTCGACAGCATCATCGATTGGATCGTAGCATTAAAGTTCGTGCTGTAACTATAGGTCGAGTTCCAGTTGTTCCCGTAGTTCACCGGAAACTCCAGTATCTTCATCGGACTGCTGTACACAATGTCTTGTGCTGGAAAAGTTAGGTTGTCTCCCGCATCCAGAACGGTACTAAGGTCTATACTTTGCTGAGTCATACTCATACCCAGTGACTGCCACCCGGTGGCGGAAAAGCCTTGCCATGCCTTCGTGTTATAGGTTGCTCCTGGTGCAAGTGCCAGAGCAACGTCCATGTTAAAGGTCGCACCGGTAAAGGCTGGGTTGGTACCTGCGTTGTACACATTGGTTAGATACCCCGGTATGTAGTTCACTGTCGAGAGGTCCCACATATTATTCGCCCCCACCGCCAGTTGCGTCTGACCGTTAATCTCTTTAACTGAGTCAGTACCAGGTGTCCATGTTGTGTAGCTGGTCTGGTCTAAGGTAATCTGTGCGAATACAGAAGCCGGTAAAAATGCTAGTGTAAGTAAGGTAAGTTTTGTATTCATGTGTATGTTTTTCAGCCACGAAAATAGTATCTCTTCACAATATATTGTAATGGGTGATAATAAGGGTGAGGTACTTTGCCTTTTTACTTCCTGATGATAATTACCGTATCACAATTTCCAGCAGTCTTGAATTCCCCTTGTCGTTATCTGTTATAGCTACCGCCCTTATGCTGCCGTCTGTATTCTGCTCCAGCACTTCCACCGACTCCACCTTTTCTTTAAGTACCCGTCCTTGTTTATCTTTCAGTATCTGTATAAACTGCACCTGCCTTGTCTTCCTGTTGAAGATACCTATATAGCTACCCACCACCGGTCCGTCCGTATACCAGTTAGGCGTATCTTCTATGGAGGCGCAGAATAGTATGTCCCCTTCGTTATTTAATGTACATGCTCCTGATACTCGTGCAAGATGCCCCTCGTGTTCGGGAAGTTGCAAGTGGTAGTAGGCGCCTGGAGCCGGTAGCGCACCCTCTGTCAAAAACCTGGTAAATACCTTCCAGTCTATCTCAATGACCATGTTGCTGCCGCGGTTAAACAGCAGCAAGGTATCGTTGGTTATGGCTAGCCCCTCAATATTCCATTGATCCGCGGGTGTCTTCGTCTCGGTTTGAAGGTGCCTGTACAGCGATGTGAGTGGAACAATTCTCTGATCTGCGAGGTTCGATGCCTTCAAGATTAGTAGCGAGTCGCGCGTGGGCGACTTACTCCCGGAGCCAAAGGCAAAGATATGCTCCGCGCCATTCAGCTTGCCAGCCGCTGCGGTTTCAAAGTCTGGCTTCACAGGCTTCGGTATTCGGTAGTCTGCACTGTCATACCCTCTGAGTAATGTCTGACTGTAGCCGTAGTCATCCAGTGAAATCCGGTATATATACGGTGCATCATCCGTAATAATGAATAGTGAGTCATTCCAAAGGGTGATACCAGATCCCGAAGGAATACTGTCAAGCAGCTTCTCTCCTTCAATCGTTACCTTTTGTTGCTTGTCCATAGGCCGGCATTGCGTCCAGATCAATGGACAGGATAACAATGTGATAATGTAAAATAGCTTATTCAAAGTAAAAGGGTTTTATTGAATCACAAATATCGCCCCCTATCTGTCAGTCTATCTGACAATGGCGAACTTTTTTAGGTTCTTCTTACTCTTCAATCATCCTTGCAATGAACAAAGCAACTTCATGTAATAGGTGTCCTCACCACAGACCAACAACACATACCTCCCCCGCCGTTTTTAGTAAAATGACGTGCGGCCCCTATCAACTAACAGCTATTAATAATCCGGGCCCCACTAGTTCAAAAATGTGGGTCATCCTGAGTTACTTCAGTAAGATAGAAAGTTGACGCTGACGCGAGGGAACTCAGTAAAGCGGTAACACATTATGGAGCCTCCTCGCCCTGGTTCAAAAAAAGCGGGTCATCCTAAGTTACTTTATTAAAATAAAAAGTTGACGCTGACGCGAGGGAACTCAGGCAACGTGGGAACACATTATATACCCTCCCTCGCAACGACACCACCAATATAGCGGCACCCGATGCCAAATGGGTACCCCCTTAACCGTCATCACTCAAACGTCACTTGACTCGTTTATACAACACCTCCGTTGCTTTCTCCTCATGCCCGTCAGGGAAAACATTGTATGCGGTAATCCTCACTTCATCATCATTCACAAAGTCTATCTCAGTACGCCATCCCCATTCCTGCTCCATTTCCGGCGACACATAGGTATAGCTCCCAAGCATGGAAAATACATCCGCTTCCCGTTTACTCTCGGAAAGCATAATAGCTGTGCCATTATGGTAGCTATCCACCCATGCACATTGATATTTGCCCAGGGCAAGGTGGTAGCCATAGATAGCGATCCCCTCCAGAGGTTTCCCACCAAAGCTCCCCTGGTACTCGTGAAGTATAAACCTGCCGCCAAGGACTAGCCTCATAGTACCCTTCATGGGCGACTCATCCTCCACCTTGTCAGGCTCAAACCACACCCTCGTCATTCCTTCCCAACTACCCTCCAGCCTTGCCAATTGCGCATGCACACCGCTGGACTTCGATGTTTCAAACTTATCCGCCATATAAGATCAGAAGTTGAAACTTCAATCTATGCCTTTTTGCCCGAAACTCGAACCACCGTTCCGGTTCAAGGGTCCGTTAAAATATCTTCCAATCCCTGTCTGCTCTGGCTTAGCCACACTGCGTCAAGTCCGCAGTGCATCGCTCCTGGTTCAAGCGTCCGCTTGGACCTACAACTATCAAGCGTCCGCTTCAGATTGCAATCCTTTACCCCCCCGCAACCAACCTTTTGTACTCCGACTCAGTCTAATACCATATATTTATAACATATCCACCTCCTATGAAGCGCCTCGTCACAACCATTTCCTTTTTGCTAGCATTCGGCTCGCTACATGCCCAACAGTTCTCCCTCGGCGTCCGTTCCGGAGCAACATACATAATGGTGCGGCAGGGAGAAAGTCTCATGTTCAATGCCCCGGATGGACAAACCACAAGTTGGGAGAAGGGGATATTCTTTCGTGCAACAGGTAAAAGGGTTTCTTGGGAGGTTACTTTCTCACATTACAGGTTTAATGCAAACCAAAGTATTTTCAACATATGCTTCCCGGATGCGGATGAACCGTACTGTAGTGCGGTCACTATTTCAACGGTCGACAATGCCGAATTGTCATTAGTAGCACAGTACGCGTTGCGCAAAAATAATGGCCAGCGTTTCATGCATTTCGCAGGCCTTTCAGTCATTCCGGGTAGAGAAAGAACCACTACGGAGACACAGCTTTTCGGAATGGGAACTGAGAAAACGGAGACCAATGACCACAATTCATTATCATTCTGGACAGGCGTGAATTACACTGCCAGCTATAGAGTCACCAACCATATCTTCATCTCCTCTGAGCTAAGCTATAAGATTGACCCCTTTAGCTTCCTAAGCAATTTTCATCCGGCAAGCTTTAGCCAACCCAACCATAGGATTGGGTTCAATATAGGTGCGGGATATGTGCTGTAGGTGCATAGATGTGTCACCTTTATCGTCGTTCAGAATACTTCAATTCCAGTGCCCCGCACTGATCGATGACGTTCAATCCGTAAAAAACTGTCACCAAACATCCGTCATCCCGGCGCCGATCAAAGCTGAAAAAGCCGAGCAGAGTAAGCCGGGACCTACTATTTCCGCAAAAGCGGAAAATATTCGCAACACAGGTATAGCAAACAGCACTACCAATAAACGCCTATTGAATACCAACCTCTCTCCCTCTGGCGCAGGAGCTACCGTAGCGCTCAAGAGTTTAAAACTATAACAATCTCCAACTGACCATCCCAATAATCGTGTTCATCCTGTCACCAAACATCCGTCATCCCGGCGCCGATCAAAGCTGAAAAAGCCGAGCGGAGTAAGCCGGGACCTACTATTTCCGCCAAAGCGGAAAATATTCGCAACACAGGCATAGCCAACAGCACTAAACCTCTCTCCCTCTGGCGCAGGAGCTACCGTAGCGCTCAAGAGTTTAAACCTATAACAATCTCCAACTGACCATCCCAATAATCGTGTTCATCCTGAGGAATTAATTTGCCCCATGCCCCTGTTGTTAATAAAATGACGTCCAATCCGTAAAAAAACTGTCACCAAACATCCGTCATCCCGGCGCCGATCAAAGCTGAAAAAGACGAGCAGAGTAAGCCGGGACCTACTATTTCCGCAAAAGCGGAAAATATTCGCAACACAGGTATAGCAAACAGCACTACCAATAAACGCCTATTGAATACCAACCTCTCTCTACACCTATGGCAGTCTCCGACTGCCCATCCCAATAATCGTATTCGCCATCCCATTAATCCTGCCCATCCTATAAATCTTGCAAAAATCTTGTTCAGACAAAACCTATCCTGCAGGCCAGGGTGGGGCTCTACTCCGCCATCATCTCCTGTATCACCGCCGCTATATCCTCCGCATTAGGCTTAGAGAAGTAATCTCCATCCGTAGCATACGCCGGCCTGTGTGCCTGCGCTGAGATAGTCCTCGGCGCCACATCCAGCCACCTGTATCCACCCTGCACCTCCATCACCTGCTGGAACATATACGCCGAAGCACCACCCGGCACGTCCTCGTCTATAAACACTATCCTGTTAGTCTTCTTCAGCGACTCCAGTATCATGTGGTTAATGTCAAATGGCAGCATGGTACGCACATCCACCACCTCGCAGGATATTCCCTGCGGCTCCAGGTAGTTGACAATCGCATCTTCAATCACCCTCAGCGTCGAGCCATAGGAAACTATGGTTATGTCATCTCCTTCTCTTATCACCTCCGGTATGCCAAATGGTACTGTATAGGTATCCAGGTTGGTCACTACTTGCTCCTTCAGACGGTAGCCGTTCAGACATTCTATCACTATGCCCGGTTCATCACCCTGCAGCAGTGTGTTATACATACCCGCCGCCTGGGTCATGTTGCGCGGCACGCACAGGTACATACCGCGAATGCTGTTAATGATCATCCCTATAGGCGATCCGCTATGCCAGATACCCTCCAGCCTGTGTCCCCGGGTGCGCACTATCAGCGGACATTTCTGTCCTCCGCGGGTGCGGTACAGCAGGGTCGCTACATCATCGCTTAATGTCTGTAATGCATATAGCAGGTAGTCCAGGTATTGTATCTCTGCTATCGGGCGCAAGCCACGCATAGCCATTCCTATCCCCTGACCAATAATACTTGCCTCCCTGATGCCGGTATCAAAGATGCGCATCTCGCCGTACTTGTCCTGCAGACCAGCAAAGCCTTGGTTCACATCACCTATCCGTCCCAGGTCTTCCCCAAAGGCAAACACAGCAGGGTTCTTGGCAAAGGTGTTGTCAAAGAATTTGTTCAGTATCTCGTATCCGTTCAGCATGTCACCTGTGGTCACAGCAGGCACTTCCTTCACCTTCATTACCGACTGTGCGGATTCCGAATACAGGTGAGAACTGAATTTCTGCTTGTTCTCTTCTTTAAGGTAGTCGTAGTAGTTGCGCAGCCCTCTCACAGCTTCACTGTTGCCTATTGTCATGCTCAGTATCCGGCGCACTGTCTGCATCACATCCTTGCGAATTGGCTCCTTTATTGCATTCATCTGCTGCACCAGCCCGGCTATCTGCTCCGCGTTCTCACCACCCTCATACACCACTTGGTTGCACAGGTTGGTAGCGTGTTGTATCTGCTGTTTTATAGGGTTGGTAAAGTTCTCCCACGCACGCTGCTTGGCTGCACGGGCTTCTTTCTTCGCGTCTTCTTCCAGTGCATCCAGCTCCTCGTCAGTCACTATCTCATTCTCCAGCAGGAAATCTCGCATCTTCACGATGCAGTCATATTCCTTCTCCCACTCCAGGCGCTCCTTGCTCTTGTAGCGTTCATGACTGCCAGAGGTCGAGTGTCCCTGCGGCTGAGTCACTTCCTGTATGTGGAATATCGCCGGTATGTGCGACTCCCGCACTCTGCCTATGCCGTGCTGAATGGTCTGCATCAGCCCCGGATAGTCCCAGCCTTTTATAGTGTATATGTTTATGCCGCCCTTCTTGTTGTCGTACTGCATACCTGCAAGTGCGTCGGAGATGGAGTTCTTGGTCGTCTGGTATTTCCGCGGAACGGATATCCCATAGCCGTCATCCCACACAAACACCGCAAGTGGCACCTGCAGCACGCCCGCGGCATTAATGCTCTCCCAAAACAGTCCTTCCGAAGTAGATGCATCACCAATGGTACAGAACACCACTTCGTTCCCCTTCTTCGAGAACTTCTCAAACCCCTTATGCAGCTCCGGCACATTGCGGTAGCATTTAGATGCAAACGCAAGTCCCAGCGCCCGTACCATCTGTCCGGCAGTGGGGGAGATGTCGCTGGAAGAATGTGGTTCCTTAGTCAGGTCTTTCCAGTTGCCTTCGTCATCCAGCCAGCGGGTGCCATAGTGGCCATTCATCATTCGGCCTGCTGTAGAGGGTTCGTGTGTTACATCCGGATTAGCATATAGCTGAGCGAAGAACTTCTCTATATCACTCATCCCCGTAGCAAACATTAGCGTCTGGTCACGGTAATAGCCAGAGCGGATGTCGCCCGGCTGCATACACTTTGCTGCAGCTATCTGCGCAAGCTCCTTTCCGTCGCCAAAGATGCCAAACTTAGCCTTGCCTGTCAGCACTTCCCTGCGGCCTATAAGGCTCGCCTCACGGCTGGCAACAGCTAGTCGGTAATCTTTCAGCACTTCCTGTTTGAACTCATCAAACGATAAACGGCCATTGGCTTGTGTTGTAGTTTCCTGCATCAGCATAATGTTCCCGGTAGATTAAGTGGGTTACAAAGGTAATTCCTGTAATGCTGAAAATACAAAGGTTTCGGGAAAGATGACGCTCTACGCCGGATTTTCCATGTACCGGCACGCGCTCAAGCTTGTTTATTAGTGCTTTCATGCACTTGATGCAGTAATTTGCTACTATGTTCTATATGATCGAACTAAAGAAGTGTTTGACCGGTGCCGGCATCGAGGGCTATCCAGTCGACTATCTTACCCACTGGCAGGGCCTGGGAAACCATGGCTCAGGATACACGTCCTCAGTATATAAATGGGATAACGAAATTGACTCCCGGGACTTCAAAGAACGGATCCTGTCTTTTGACAGCCTGAACGTTTTCGATGAGTTTCAAACGTTTAAGGATCTTGTCCAGCAGGTCGACGACGCCGTACAGTCATCAGTATTGCTAGATATATTGCCTGTTGAAGGCCCCTGCAGGAAAAATGCCTCCCCAAAAAAGCCGGCTATGACTTCATAAGTCAGGTAGCCAGCCACTACGGCCACAATATCGCTAGCCAGATCATTCCAGTGCAAGACTATTAACCGACTAGCTCAATTCACAATTCATAATTCACAATTCATAATTCACAATTCATAATTCACAATTCATAATTAACCCTACGCCGCCGCCTCCTCCTTATTCGGGTCCCCCGGTATATCCGGCGTCATCCGTGTCGATTGGATTTCCTTCTCCCACTCTTCATAATGAATCACAGAAAACTTCACTGTCTCATATTGCAGATAGGTTATTGCTAATACGTTCTCATCCACCACATACGTCTCGCGCGATAGTGCATTTATTGTGTCCAAGTCTATCTCTATGATAGGCTTCAGTATCGGTTCATCCGCCACATCGCGATTAAAGGCAATATTCTTGCTATTGGCACGGGTAAAAAACAACCGCTTGGTAGTTAGTATCAGTCGCCCATGCTCTGTCTGCTCGTCCGATTTGATCCATAACGCAGGCTCATTCCTGACAACTCCTTCTTCATTCAATACTTCCTGCATATCCTTTTTCATATCTCTTGTTTTTCCAGTTCTGTAATTCGCTCCTTAGTCTAGTCCGCCACGCTCACGGATAAACCCGGGAGAGGCTTTTGTGGGCCTTAGCAGGCGCAGCATCTGTAAGAGCACTGACAAGAGTATCAATAACATGCCAACAAAGAAGCTCCAGCGCAGCTCCTCGTTTTCTTGAAAAAATAAAAAGGCAAGCAATATGCCGTACACCGGCTCCAGGTTCACACTAAGTGTAGCAGTAAACGAGCTGATGTGCTTCAACGCATTGAGCGCAAGTGATTGTGCCCACACCGTGCAGCACAGGCTCAGCACCACCAGCCACACCAGGTCCCACCATCCCGGCACCATCACCGTCTCCGGAACGTACAAAAATTGCAATGGCATTAACAGTGTTATCAGCAGCCACCCCGTACCCATCTCGTAGAATACCATCGTCCGGGCAGGGTATTTATTAGCAATCCGCTTATTCAACACAGTAAACACCGAGCTCAGTATAGCCGCCACCACTCCCGCCAGTATCCCCAGGTTCCTGTTCGGCAGCGGGTCTGTTATCTCCTTGCCCGATACCGATTGCTCTATCTCTGGTATAATGTACATCACAAACACGCCAAAGAGCGCCAGCGCCCCTATCAGCAGTTCCTTCGTATCTGGCTTCTTTCTATGTGCCAGTGCGTCTATCAGGGTGGTAAAAATACTGGCCGTAGACAGGCAGATCAGGGCAATAGACGCATTCGCCAGTTTAATAGATCCGTAGAAGGCAACCCAGTGCAGCCCCATCAGGCAGCCCACCAGAGTCAGTTGCAGCATGTCCTTCCGTGCTATCGCCACCCACTGCCGCCGGTAGTACAGTATCACCGCCATAAACACAGCTGTCAGTAGCATCCGGTACCACACCAGCACAGGTGCATCCAGAGCAATAGCCCTGCCCAGCACTCCGGTAAACCCCCACAGCAATACGGCGAGATGCATTTGGAGGAGTGCGTTCTTCATTGGTCTGATTAGTATGCAAACTTAATGGAAAGTATATGATGGTTGTCGCTACCATCTTCCTGCTGCGTAGTGTCCACCCCGCTAGTCGCTATGTGCATAGGGTCTAAGTCCCCTCTGAATAGGGTCTATATAGGGTCTGAGTTGGAGTAGGGTTGGAGTATCCTTGGAGTATAGTTGGAGTATGGTTGGAGTTGGAAGGGGGTAATTACGGGTTTTGAGGCTTGCTACCACCTCTTTTTTTACTTTTGGGCTGGTCAATGGGCCCGAACTCTGAAGGAAGTTTCCCGTTCGTCATTAGTGCGGATTATTGCTTTTAAAGTTACGAAATTTCCCTCGTTTTGCCACTTGCTTTCAGGGCAAAAAAAAAGATCGCACATCTGTTCAAATAACTAACTTTGCTAACCTAAAAATTTGACTGCTATTTCATTGACTTTTTGCCACCGTCAAGTATTAAATGAACAATACATATTCCGATCTCGTCAAGCAGACCTTCGACTTCCCCCAGGAGGACTTCTCAGTAACTGACAACAACCTTTTCTTTAACGGCCTTGATATTAAAAAGCTAATAGATAAGTACGGTACTCCGTTCAAACTTACCTATCTGCCAAAGATCGGTCAGCAGGTGGCGAAAGCAAAGAAGATGTTTAACGATGCCATCAAAAAGCATCGGTACGACGGGAAGTACTATTACTGCTATTGCACCAAGAGCTCTCACTTCTCCTTCATAGTGGAAGAAACGTTGAAGCAGAACGTCCATATAGAGACCTCCTTCGCCTACGATCTTGAAATCATTAAGCAGCTCTACAAGCGCAGAAAGGTAACTAAGGATACCTTCATCATCTGTAATGGCTTCAAAACTAAGGCCTATACCAAGAACATATCCCAGCTTATCAATGCCGGCTTCCGGAATGTTATACCGGTTCTGGATAATAAGAATGAGTTCGAGGACTACAAAAGGTCCATCCGCGCAAAGGATCCTGTCAAGATCGGCCTGCGCATAGCCAGCGAAGAGGAGCCTACATTCGACTTCTACACCAGCCGCCTCGGTATTCGCACTCGTGATGTACTGGAGTTCTACGTTGACAAGATCAAAGGAAATGAGCGCTTTCAGCTAAAGATGCTGCATTTCTTCATGAACAAGGGTATAAAGGATGATATCTACTACTGGAGTGAGCTGAACAAGGTCGTGAACCTGTACTGTCAGTTGAAGAAGATTTGCCCGGAACTGGACGGCCTGAACATAGGTGGCGGCTTCCCCATCAAGCATTCTCTCGCCTTCGATTACGACTATAATTACATGGTGAAGGAGATAATCGGAAACATCAAGAGCGTCTGCAAGAAGAACAAGGTGCCGGTGCCAGATATCTACACCGAGTTCGGTAGTTATACTGTCGGCGAAAGCGGAGCGGTAATCTACAGCATCCTTGATGACAAGATGCAGAACGACCGTGAGATCTGGTACATGATCGATAGTTCGTTCATCACTACTTTGCCCGACACTTGGGGCATAGGGGAGAAGTTCCTCCTGCTGCCTATCAACAAGTGGGATAAGGAGTACCAGGAAGTACACCTCGGCGGCCTCACCTGCGATAGTCACGACTTTTATACTTCGGAAGAACATATCAATGCAGTGTTCCTGCCCAAGCTGGACAAGGCAAAGGGTGAAGAACCTCTGTACATCGGCTTCTTCCATACCGGCGCCTATCAGGATCAATTGGCTGGCTACGGCGGCATCAAGCATTGCATGATACCATCGCCCAAGCACGTGGTGGTAGAGTATAACAAGGATGGTGTACTCGAGGACTGGCTATATGCCAAAGAGCAAACCCCGCAGAGTATGTTGAAGCTATTGGGCTACATTAAGTAACAAGGAGATCAAAGCTAAGTTCAGGTTACAATGAAAGTATTCATCGCTGGAGCATCCGGACTCGTTGGGGGGAATTGCCTCAAACATTTTACTGAACAGGGTTGGGAGGTAAAGGGTAGCTACTTTAGCTATCCCACTGATGATACTGTGTACTACAACACCCTGCAGCCGGAGGACAAGGACAACTTCAATGTAGAGGCTTTTAAACCCAACGTCATCGTCCATTGCGGCGCCATGACGCACGTAGATCATTGCGAAAGCCATGAGCAGGAAAGTTATCAGCAAACAGTCCAAAGTACAATCAACCTTATCCGGCTTGCCAACAGTACTGGAGCAAGGTTTGTCTACATCTCCACCGATTACGTGTTCGATGGTAAGGATGGTCCTTACACCGAAGACGCTCCTGTGAATCCTCTAAGTGTCTATGCAAGGCACAAGCTGGAGGCAGAGCAATTGGCGCTGAACGAAGGCAACAACGCCTTAGTGCTGCGTGTAACCAATGTGTACGGTAATGAGGTGAGAGGGAAGAACTTCATAGCAAGGATCATTGACCAGTGCAGAAATGGCCAAAAGCTTACGCTGAAGCTTCCTTACGATCAATATGCTACTCCGGTCAACGCCTGGGATGTTGCCAGAGCAATGTACCTGCTGCTCCAGCATAGTAAGAAGGGCATTTACCACATTTGCAGCACCGACTTCGTAAACAGGGTAGAACTCGCCTTACGGGTACTGAAGTATTTCCCAAATGCAGCGTACGACCTCATACCTATGAGCACTGATGAACTGAAGCAACCTGCTAAACGTCCGCTGGTTGGAGGTTTTGTAAAGACTAAATTTAGCAGCGAGTATCCTGAATTCCTCTTTAGCAACGTTGATGACTTCCTGAAAGAAAGCCTGTCTGCAAACGCCGCATTCAACTACTAATCAGACACTACCAACACCCAAAAAGAATCCCGATATACCATGGTACATCGGGATAGGACTGCACTTACTAACCCATCGTAAGTAGAGCAAATATCATAAAAAGGTTTTGGAAATAGAAATTATTTTTTTCACATCTGAGGCTATTAATATAAGCAGGTAACCTTATAAGGCTGGCGGTCGATGCCTGAGGAGCCGCCCTCGATCTGCCAGCAGGTGACAAGCCTATACCTTAATTGTCCTTAAGCCCTAGAACTAGACAGCCATTATGGCTGCTAGTTCTCATGTAGTATGCTATAATGGCAGTTTCTTGATGATGGTATTGCCTTTGTACATGGGTAAGCGTAACAATATTGATCATCTAAAAACAAAAATCAACATGTATACTGCGAAATCTCACTACCGGATAATGCCAAAAGTACTCGGAGGCTTAATGGAAGATGTACTGCACAATGGATATCAGAAGGTATTTGGCGAAGACAATTGGAATGAAGGTCACAATGTGCCCGTGAACATCATGGAGAAAGATGATGCTTACGAAATGCACGTAATGGCTCCCGGTCTAAAAAAAGAAGACTTCAAGGTGAATGTCGACAAGAACGTCCTCCATGTCACCTACGAACACAAAGAGGAAGTAAAAGAAGAAGGAACCGAGACAGCGACTGCAGGCAAATGGCTGAGAAAAGAGTACAAAGTGCAGACTTTCAGGAGAAGCTTCACTTTAAATGATAAGATTAACGTAATGAATATCAGTGCGAAGTACAACGATGGAGTGCTGCTGGTTACATTGCCAAAGAAGGAAGGTACCCAACCTCTAACTCAGGAGATTACTGTTGGATAAGTAAATGCAACTGATATTTACCAAAGAGACTGTATCAAAACTGATGCAGCCTCTTTTTATTTCCGTACCTGATTGAGGCCTCAGTTTCTAACACTTCAACCCAATCTGGCATGCCTTTCCCTGAACTTCGGGGCCTCGATCTCTATTTTCCGCACCAGCGGAACCGTAACTCGCAACAACACCCGCGCTCCATCTTCGGACTTTGAAATTTGTCCTTTGGAATATCTTTATATAGCGGGGCCACTCTCGCTGTAAAGCTTGCCCCCTTGTATCTAGTGAGATGACGTACAATTTTTACTAAGTATTGTCTCCAAACCGGCGTCATCCCGGCGCAGAATAGAGTTTAGAAAGCTGAGCAGAATAAGCCGGGATCTCTTGTTTCCGCCAGAGCGGAAACTATTACTCGCAATAACACTCCCGCGCAATCTGTGGAATTTGGAGATTGACTTTTGGAATTTCAATATAGGTAAATGAGCACTTTGGAATTTGGAATTTCCCCTGCTGGAAATTCCCCCTTGTATTTCCACAGAAAAAGCCACCCGCAAAGGTGGCTTTTCTCATTAATCATTTATGAGTTCCAAAACTTAGGCTACGGTTACAGCTTCATTGATCACCGGCATCTCCTGTGGGTACTCCTTGTTCACCAGCTTGTCGCGAACTGCCGAGAAGGCTGCAAGCGTCTCGTCAATGTCCTGGTCGGTATGAACCGCTGTCGGGATAAGACGTAATATGATCTGACCCTTGGGGATCACCGGGTACACTACTACCGAGCAGAATATGTTGTAGTTCTCACGAAGGTCAAACACCAGCTGAGTAGCATCGAATAGTCCGCCTTTCATGAATACAGGGGTAACTGGCGTATTAGTAGTTCCAATCTCAAAGCCATTCTCCCGAAGACCATTCTGAAGCCGGTTCACGTTGTGCCAAAGCTTTGCCTTAAGTTCAGGCTTTGTACGCAGCAGCTCCAGACGTTTCAGGTTACCTACCACAATCGGCATTGGTAACGACTTAGCAAATACCTGCGAGCGCATATTGTACCTGAGGAACTTAAGTACCTGCTTGTTACCAGCTATAAAGCCTCCAATGCTCGCCATAGATTTGGCAAACGTCGAAAAGTAGATATCTATACCGTCCATACAGTTCTGCTCCTCACCTATTCCCGCACCTGTCTTTCCCATAGTGCCGAAGCCATGGGCATCATCTACAAACAGGCGGAACTCGTATTTGCTTTTCAGCGCTGCTATCTCTGCACAGCGACCCTGGTTGCCACTCATTCCGAAAACCCCCTCTGTTATCACCAGGATACCACCACCAGTTGTAGCGGCCATCTCAGTAGCGCGCTGAAGTTGCTTTTCGCAATCTGCTACATCGTTATGCTTATATACGTATCTGTGACCAGGATGCATGCGCAACCCATCTATGATACAGGCGTGTGACTCAGCGTCATATACCACTACATCGCGGCGGCTGCAAAGGCTGTCAATAGCAGATACCATACCCTGATATCCGTAGTTGAACAACATTGCATCTTCTTTACCTACAAATGCAGCAAGCTCTTTTTCCAGGCGATCATGGTTGTTGGAGTTCCCACTCATCATGCGGGCACCCATTGGGTAGGCAAGGCCATATTGTGCTGCAGCTTCTGCATCAGCTTTACGCACTTCAGGGTGGTTAGCCAAACCAAGGTAGTTATTTAGGCTCCATACGATGCGCTCCTTTCCGCGGAACATCATCCTGTTACCTATCTCTCCTTCCAGTTTAGGAAAGGCAAAATATTCAGGTGCCTTCTCCGCATAGTCTCCTATAGGTCCGAGCTTACTCTCAAATTTGGCAAATAGATCCATATATAGTTGTTCGTATTGATTTGACTTTATTAGAATTACGCGCAAAAATATAGAAAAAGCAGCTATTACTATAGAGAATTGTACAATAGAATGCATCTTGCAGGCTCTGTTTGTAGTCTCCACCCTTCGTCTATCTTGCTCAATCGTTCTCCCAGCCCTTCCCTTTGTCATTAAGTTTGGCACCTTAAAGGCATTTACGCGATTCGGTGCAAGAGGTTCTGCAGATAGCATTGTTCTTTTTTCTATTCCTGCAATCTCGGACTAACCGTGTTTATCTTGCACTCTTATCAACACCCTATGAAGCATTTTATCATCGCCTTAGTTATTATTGTTTGCAGTGCCCAGGTCTCTGCCCGGCAAAATAAGCCCGACCGGCCCAAATTAGTGGTTGGTGTGGTGATCGACCAGATGCGATACGACTACCTGTACCGCTTTCACGACAGGTACGGAGACGACGGATTTAAACGATTGTTGAGCCATGGCTTTAGTTGCGAAAATACCGAGATCAACTACATCCCCACATTCACCGCACCGGGCCATGCCTGCATCTACACCGGGTCAGTCCCTGCTATTCACGGCATAGCCGGCAATGACTGGATAGATAATGAGACTTGTACTTCAGTGTATTGTGTGGAAGATACCTCGGTGACTGCACTTGCAGGAGCTGGCAAGGCAGGTCTGATGAGCCCGCGCAACTTGCTGTCATCCACTATTGCAGATGAGCTGAAGCTGGCAACCAACTTCAGGTCTAAGGTCTTCGGAATATCGTTAAAGGACAGGGGCGCTGTTATACCCGCAGGTCACTTGGGCAATGGTGCTTATTGGTATGATGATGCCAGCGGCACCTTGATATCCAGCTCCTATTATGGAAGGGAATTGCCACAATGGCTCGTTAACTTCAATAACCAGAAGCAATCAGACTCCTTCATCAGGCAGGACTGGAACACCTTATACCCGATCGCCACGTACACACAAAGCTCACCTGACGATAATAGATATGAAGGCACCTACAAGGGAGAGCAAAGGCCGGTCTTTCCACATAAGGGTAACACCCAGGGTAAGTTCAGCCACCTTAGAAGGATACCTGCTGGAAATACCTACACACTTAATGCTGCACGGGCATGCATTGAGGGTGAGTTACTGGGGGCAGACGCAATTACCGACTTCCTTGCTGTAAGCCTCAGTACTACTGACTACATCGGACACCAGTTTGGACCTAATGCGGTAGAGATAGAAGATATGTATCTGAGGTTGGATAGTGACCTGGCAGCTTTCATAACTTACCTGGATAAAAAAGTAGGGGAGGGGCAGTACCTTCTATTCCTTACCGCTGATCATGGCGGTGCGCACAATGCTCAGTTTTTGAGAGACAACAATCTCCCTGGCGGAAGCGCCTCCCAACCCAGACTCGCCCAGGAGATAAGTAAACTCCTGCACACGGACTTTCCATTAAGGCAAAGCAAAGGTGCTGACTTGCTGGTAGCGGTAAGCAACGATCAGGTCTATCTGAATGAAGAAGCTATCCTCGCAAACGGCTATGAGCTAAAACAGATCAAGGCAAGAATTAAGCACCTGGTGGAGCGGCAGCCTGAGATTGCATACGTGTTGGATATGTCTGAAACGGGTAACGCAGCAATACCGGAGAAGATTAAGAAGATGGCCATCAATGGTTACAATAGGCTCAGAAGTGGACAGCTCTTCATCATTTATCATCCTGGTTGGTACGCTGGCTATTCACCCACAGGAACTACCCACGGTACCTGGCACCCCTATGATGCTCATATTCCGTTACTCTGGTATGGCTGGAAGCTACCGAAAGGCACTGCTAATCGCACCATCCACATGGAGGACATAGCCGCAACGCTCGCTGCACTGCTCCGCATTCAGATGCCGAACGGCTGTATTGGTGAGGTGATATCCGAAGTGGTAAATAAGTAATAAGGTTCAGTAGCTTTAATGCTAAATAGTAACTACATGGCAAACCAGCAGGCATTTGAACAAGCAGTAGCAGACAGCAAGAGTCTTAAGGAAAAGCCGGACAATGAAATACTGCTGAAGCTTTACTGCCTCTATAAGCAAAGCACAGAAGGAGATGCTCCGGTCGATGGTCCGGAAAACATGTTGGACTTCGTAGGAAAAGCCAAACACGATGCCTGGTCGCAGCTAAAGGGGACGACAAAAGAAGAAGCAATGACAAATTATGTAGCGCTTGTAAATCAGCTAAAGGGTTCATAGCACTGAATTCCTTCATAACATGTTCAGTATGGAACACAATAACAAAAAAGATCAGGACATAACCTAAATGGCAGACGCACCTAAGGCAGATATCATAAACGAACTGCTGGAAGAATGTCTTTTACATCTTCCGGGCACCCCATCGCTTATCATCAGCCTTTATCAGCAGTATCAGAAAAGAGGGTGGCTCACTAAAAAGCAACTTCAGGGACTACATGCAAAGGCCTCAGGCATCCCGCAGATCAGTCCGGGTAAGTTAGCAACGCTCGAGGCAATCATTAAGAAAATGCCCAACCGGTTCAAGTCTGAACTGCCGCCTCCATCACCCATATTTCAAAAGGATGAAGCTCTTGGTGAACAGATCCAGTCTATTCTCCGTAAGTACCCGGAACACAAACGGGTGCTGTTCCTTAAGTCTAAGTATGATAACAATGAGCAACTATCACCTCAGGACATCGCTGATCTGAACAGGTTCACTAAGCTGCTGATGAAGTAAAAACTGGTTTCCGCCGTTGCCCGGGTAAAAAAAACGAAAACGCTGCCATTGGCAGCGTTTAGCAAATATCTTAGTCGTAATACTAGAAGCTTGATTCCTTTGTTGGTATTTTCCCCGCACCTGCATAGCTGCGAGACCAATAGCTTTCGTTAAGGCTGCTGATGATTACTCCCTGCGAAGAAGAAGCATGAACAAAGCGATCATTCATCAGGTAAATACCTACGTGAGATATGCGTTTCCCTCTTGTTTTAAAGAATACCAGGTCACCTTCCTTCAGGCTATCTGCGCTCCATACGGTCTTGCACATCCGGAACTGCTGAAAAGCTGTCCTGACAAGATCTGTACAGAATACATTGTCATAAAGAGTCTGTACGAAAGCAGAACAGTCTATGCCATTCTTGTCGTTTCCGCCAAGGCGGTACCTTACCCCATACCAGTCTTCAATGAAGTTGTACAACGACAGGTTTGTTATGGCTTGTGGTACCACCCCCAGCACCGAAGCGTACTTCAGTTGCAGCATGTTCGTTATAGAGGGTACTATCTCTTTATGATTTCTGACAGTACTCTTAGGCGTGGTGATCTTGATATTACTGCTATTCCCCGCCATGGCAATTCCGTCCAGGAATCTGGGGTCGTTGCTTTCCCTCGCCTTCAGCGAAAGGCTGGGATCAATTAATTGTTGTGATGACTGGCAACCGATCGTCATTACTGACGCACCCATTATGCAACCAAATACAAGTTTCTTGAAGTAGTTCTTCATCAGCATTAGCTCTCTTCTCTTTTAATACGTTGATACAACGCAATTAAATCAAATAGTAACAGCCACTCTCCTCCAGGTTCTCCCTTATAAATTGTTTGCTGATATTCAGCTAAGGTGGGTATATAGTTATTCTCTCTCGGTTACAAAGATAGCCGAAATAGAATACCAGTCAAGTACCTCGTCAGATACTTATTTTGTTGATAGATAACGCTTTAGTTCGCCCTTACGAAACGTATTTCATAGTGGTGCTGCCTGCCATCCAGACCTTGATCATCATAGTACCTTACGATCATTTCGCTCTCCGTCATGTAAATAAACTCGAAGGATAGCCACCAGGTCTCATGGAAGTGCGCACCATAGTCCGTCTTATTGTCCATGTTCCACATGTGTAGGGTCCGTTGATCTCCCGTTACCTCATATGCAAAAGTTGTGTTATCCTCTGTGTTACAACGGTCGTTGCCATCATCTATGTATCCATTGCCGCCATCTGCGCTAAACACCCATAGATCGTCATGTTTGCAGCCTAAGCTGGCGACAGTTCCATTGTCCTTTATTTCTCCCACCCTCCAGGTGCTGCCGGCCACCATTTCACGCCTGTTGCCAATTGGCTTGTTATACTTGTCTTTGTCACATCCTGCTGCCAGAAGCAGTAAAAGAATGGGTACGTAAAATAGTTTTGCTTTCATCGATGATGTTATTTTATGGGTTTGGCACAAAAGAATTAAGCCACATTACATTCTCCATTCAGAATGAAATGTGGCTCTCCTTAAGTGTTTGTAGCGAGGCTAGGGATCGAACCTAGGACCTTCGGGTTATGAGCCCGACGAGCTACCGCTGCTCTACCTCGCGATGTGAGTGCAAAGATACGTCAAGCATCTTTACCTACCAAACGCTTTGTCTTTTATTTCGTTAAAGCACAGTTATTTGGTGCTAATCGTTCTAATTTTACCTTGTCTATGGATGGTAAGTTTCAGTCAGGATTCGTCAATATATTCGGGGCTCCCAATGCAGGTAAGTCCACTCTGCTCAATGCCTTGCTGGGTGAGCATTTCGTCATTACTTCAGCCAAAGTGCAGACCACTCGCCACCGCATCCTCGGGATATTAAATGAAGACAATTATCAGATAGTTTTTTCCGACACACCTGGTATCATCGAGCCAAAGTATAAACTGCACGAAAAAATGATGAGGCATGTGAAGAGTGCCCTCGAAGATGCAGACGTCGGCATATTGGTGCATGATATCACACAGCCTATAGAAGAAATAGAGGCTATCGGCAACATGCTGAACTTAAAAGTGCCTACCATTCTGTTACTCAATAAGATTGACCTGATCAAGGAAAAAGAACTTTCAGAAGAGCTGGAAAAGTATAAAGAGAAATTTCCAAAGTGGGAGATACTTCCGGTATCCGCACAAAAGAAGAAGAATATTGAAAAGGTAGTGCCCACCATATTGAACACCTTACCTGAGGGAATGCCTTACTATCCGGAAGATAGTATGTCGGACCGGCCCGTACGGTTTTTCGTCAGCGAACTCATTCGGGAGCAGATTTACAATCTCTACCACGAAGAGATACCTTACCACACCGCAGTGATCATCCAGGCTTATGAGGAAAAGTCGACGCTCACAGTCATAAAAGCTGAAATAATCGTAACACGCGAAACACAGAAGATTATCCTCATCGGCAAGGGCGGCAGCATGATTAAGCAGCTTGGCATTAATTCCCGAAAAGCAATAGAAGAGTTCATACAAGGCAAGGTTCACCTGGAGTTATTTGTAAAGATCCGCCCTAAGTGGCGGGACAATGAAAACTACCTCCGCGAGTATGGCTACAATTAATGACATACCTTTACCGGAACAACTGATACAACCGTTTGATCCTTTTGCGCTGGATCCGTGTAGCGAGTCCTCTCTCTATAGGGAAGGGTTGTCGTGGGGTTTTCTTCGCCTCGATCTCATCCATCCTGCAGTGTCTGGCAATAAGTGGTTCAAGCTAAAACACAACCTGCGATACGCAATAGATAAGGGCTGCAAATCGGTGCTCACATTTGGCGGCGCCTATTCCAATCATCTTCACGCCACGGCGGCGGCAGCCAGAGAATATGGATTAAAGGCCATAGGTCTGGTACGCGGCATGTCTGCCTCAGTCAACCTTACACCAACGCTGGCAACTTGTAAGGAGTTGGGTATGGATATAGTTTTTATTGCCAGGGAAGAGTATTCCCGTAAGGACGATATTGAGTACTTAAGGCAGCTGAAAGAGCGTTATCCGGATTCCTTCATCATTCCCGAAGGAGGTGCAAATGAACAGGGCAGAGCGGGGGCTGAAGAAATTGCAGCTTTTATTCCTTCAAGTTATTCTCATGTGTGTGTGTCCGTTGGCACCGGTACCACTTTCGTCGGTCTTCGAAATGGTTTGCATCACTCCCAGTCACTTCTTGGCTTTGTCCCTCTTCGTGGCGGCTCTTATCTCAAAAGTCACATCCGTAATCATCTGTATCACGACAAGGATAATCATTGGATTCTCTTCGATGACTATCACTTCGGCGGCTTTGGCCGCAGTACCGATCAGTTGATTGACTTCATGAATAGTTTCTTTAGTCAAACCTCCATTCCGCTGGATGTTGTGTACACTTCTAAGATGATGTTTGGCATAGGCGAGCTCCTGCGCAGCAGTTTCTTTCCATCCGGCTCCCGCATTCTTTGTGTTCATACCGGTGGTCTGCAGGGCAATGTTTCAGTAAAAGATAAACTCGCTTTTTGATCCCGGGACTCCTGGATCTGAGCTCGCGCCCTATCTGGTCTTCAACTCCGCTTCGTACTGAAATGCTATCTCGCCGCCATCATACCTGTCACTAATGTTAACCAGATAAGCATATTCATCAAACAATAAGACGAAAGCCTGCAACATTCGTGTTGTCACTGAGCCTGTTACCTTGATGGTATGCTTTGTTTTAAAGTCACCATTATGCTGTAAAAGAGGTTTAGGAATTGGGCGAGCCATCCCATGTATTGGCAGCTCTCCTTTCAGCTTCTGTATCGCAAGGTCAGCGTACTGTCGTTCGCCACCTTTGTGCAGGTACAGCCCTATGGCAATCTTGGCAATGCCTAGGAGAACTATATCTTGTTCAGTCTCTTTGCTGGCATTATCGTTATTCTGCACCTCTGTTTCCTCCCCTGCTTTTGTCCTCCTGTCTTTCCGTTGCTTTTTTCTGTCCCTCGCAAAGCTCAGCTGACTTGTAAACTCCTGAAAATGCCGCACTAGCACCGCATCCACCGTCTCTCCAAGTTGGAAATTACAACTACGGCACAGCAATTTATACGAGACCAGAGTCCCACCAATCGCATTGGGTATCACATGTTCCGCCGACCTGTTCCTGTTCGTCAGAATACTGTCGCAATAGTAGCAGGTTCTCATTGCGATTTATCATCCAGTAAACGTCTGCCACGCACGATCAGGCGGATACCACTGCGACGAAGTGAGAGGGCCCGGGCATGGATATGCTCCTCATTTCTTCGCTGGCTGTAAGCGGTAAATATATCCTTGTGAGTTAGTACGCCGGACACAATCTTACTGCCATCACGGACCACCACAGGTAAGACGCTGATCTGGTACCGGTGCATCAGGTCTGCCGCCAGGCTCAGCCTGTTATCCTCAAAAATATACGGTGCCTTTTCTGTAAGCAGTTGGGTAAGCGGTATATCGTCGCCAAAGGATTTGTCAAATATCGCTTCACGTCTCACCATTCCTACAAGTTTTCCCGTATCATCAGCAACGACATATTCGGGACTCATAGTTTCAGCAGCGGTCCTCTTCAGCCATTCCCGGAGTTCCTTAATGCTATTGTGAGGGGAGATGATATCAGCATCTGTATTCATGACCTCACTAGCCGTGATCCGTTGCAGAATATCCGGCTCAAAAGAATCAGGGGTATGCACGCCCCGACGGTTTATTTTTTCTGTCATTATGCTCCCTTTCATTAGGAAGAACGAAACAAAATATGCAGCCGTACATGCAGCCACGACTGGCAAAAGTCCGTGGGGCTCCATT
>Ga0196970_1000638_pt1 | contig 36970 bp, 36 predicted proteins | sample S1v_513CmetaG_FD_148672 | JGI IMG/M metagenome (GOLD analysis project Ga0196970, IMG submission 148672) | Soil microbial communities from Anza Borrego desert, Southern California, United States - S1+v_5-13C | ecosystem: Environmental > Terrestrial > Soil > Desert | place: USA: California... | reverse complement strand
GCGTCAGGCCATGCTCCGACGCCAGATGGCGCTTGAGCATCTTGTTCTTCTTCCCGCATTCCAAGCAGACGATGTGGTCGGGCCGGACCGACTTCTTGATCGGCACGGCCGGGGCCTGCTTTTCGGCGTCCTCGCCAGCCGTCTGCGGGCGGTTGAGGTTGGTGATCGCCGAGTAGACCGAATTGATGATCGACGGTACCTCGCCCACAGAGATGGTGTTGTTGCCGAGGTACGCGGCGACGATTTGCGCCGTCAGAGAGGTGACGTCACGATTGTCTGTCATGGCGGGCCTGCGCAGTATTGGTACGACCGCTACTTTCCGCAATGGCTTGAGCGTGGCAGTGAGCCATTGCTGATCTCTTATGGAAATTTAGGTTGGCATCAGTGTTCGCACAGACGATGCGGACGATTTATATCGTTTGAGCTCGGCCATACTCAGGTGACCGGCCTTGGATCGGCCGATGGAGCGCTAGGCATGCCGGTGCTGGAGGAAGAAGCGTAGCATTTCCCGCGTGGCGTCCGGCCCCTGCGGATCGGTGTAGGAGCCGGAGGGGCTGCCCCCCGCCCAGGCGTGTCCGGCCCCATGGATCGTCCACTGCTCGCACAATGTCCGGCCGGAGGGGGCGGTGTGGATTGTGCGGCTGTAGGCATGGCCGCCGGGCACTTGGCCGCGCTGCACCGTCGCCCGCAGGTCGGCCGCGCCCGCCCGCGACTGGGCGATGACCGCATCGCCGTTGCGGGGATGGACCGTGGTGTCCTGGTCGCCGTGGAACACGATCGTCGGGACCGTGCGGGTACCCTTGCCGCCCGCAGTCCCCTCGCGCATGGCGGCGAAAGCCGAGGGAAGGTTCCGGACGGCCCCGGAGGGGAGGCCGGAATGCACCCCGATGGCGGCGTAGAGGTCGGGGTACGCGGCCCCCATGACGGCCGCCGCCGCTCCGCCGGCCGAAAGTCCGGCGATGTAGACCCGGCTCTGGTCCACCGGGTGGTCGCGCATGATCTGTCGGGTGATCCCGGCAATCAGGGAGGGCTCGCCCCGATCGCGCTGCTGGTCGTCCGGGTTGAACCAATTCCAGCACTTCTGGGCGTTGGCCGAGGAAGGTTGCGCCGGGTAGGCGACGAAGCAGCCGTGCTCCTCGGCGAGCACGTTCATGCGGGTGCCGGCGGCGAAGTCGTCGGGCGACTGGGTGCAGCCGTGCAGCATCACGATCAGGGGAAGCGGCCGGCCGGTGCGGTTTTTGGGGATGTAGAGCTTGTAGTCGCGCGTCCCGGCCGCGTTGGTGTAGGACGCCGTCACGAAGGATGCGCCGTCGGGCACGGGATCGGGCGCGGGCCGCGGGATGTCGCCCAGGCCGAGGTCCAGCCCCGCCGGCATGGCCCGGGCGGCGAGGCCGCGCAGGGTTTCGCCCAGACCGGTCCGGGGCTTGGCGTGCAGCCTGCCGGTGAACGCCGCTTCGGGTTGCGGGGCCGGAGCGTCGACTGTGATGGGCTCCACGTCGATGACGGTCGGTGACCCGGTGGACGCCGGTTCGGGGGCCGCGCCCGGGCGTCCGCCTCGGAGCAAGCGCTGGATGAGGGCGGTCGCCTCGGCGAGCTTGCCGGCGCGGGTGAGGCGGGTCGCCTCCTCCAGTTCGGGGGGCAATCGGTTGGTCATGTCGTGGCTTTCTGTGCTCGGGAATGGGCCAGGCGTCATCGCATGCGGTCGGCGAGGGCCGCCTTGACGGCGGGGCTGGCGTGCAGCGCCCCCAGCACGGTGACCGAGGCGATGGTGGCGCGGGCGAGTTCGGGGGTGACGTCCTGCGCGATGCTGGCGAGCCCCAGGACGCGGATGTCGAGCATCTGCCCGGCGTCCCGCACCGCTTCGAGCTCCTCGCGGCCGTAGTGCCGGAGGCCGAGGTCCACGCTCTTGCGCGTCACGGCCTGCCGCACAGCATCGCCGTGCCGTTCGATCTGATTGCGGATGGCGGTCCGGATGAAGTCGGTGCGGTTCGAATAGAAGCCTTCCTGCACCAGAAGGTCGATGTGGCCGAGATCGACGAAGCCGAGGTTGATTGTGATCTTCTCGCTGTCGACAGCCTTGGGTCGCATCTCGTGCACGTTACCGACCATCTGTGTTCCATCCTTGCACCATCTACCTGGATGGTAAATGGATGTGGCCGGTGCGTTCGTCAAGGCCCTTCCACGCCAAAGAGGCCTGCCCAGTGATGGGCAAGCCTCCTCAGCCTTCATGCGTGAGGATGGTCAGTGCGGCGAGCGGAGCTGGTCCTTGGCACTCGAGGCGAGCTGCATATCCCAGGGCATGATGGGCAGGTGCAGCCGGCCGCGCGCCACATCCAGGAACTCCTTCGCCTTCTTCTCCGAGCCGAGGCGGTACAGCGATTCCGCCTGGGCGATGTACTTGTCGACTTCATAGCGCTCCGTGCGGTCGAGAGTGGCGCTGTTGAAGGTGTGGGCGGTGGCCTTGGTTTCCGCGAGCTGATTAGGGAAGCTCGGCATCGAAGTAGAGGTAAGGGTTTGCGCGAAGCTGCTGGTGGACGCCAAGGTAACGAAGGAAAAAGAGGCGACAACGACAAGACGATTGAGCGACATGATGAGCTCCATTGGTAGCGTTTTCTCCCGCTCGTCCGGATGGCTATTTCAGCATCCCGAGCTTGTGGCTGAACGATAGGCGCGATGGAGCTGCCGGGTGAAATTGATTAATGACATCGACGCGATAGCGGATGTGCATGGAGGCACGCCACGGCACCATAGCCGCTGGGCATCGAAACCATGGATTCTTGCGATTTAACAAGGTGGCCGGGCGGCCCTAACGTGTCTGGGATCGGATGGCTGGCAACCGTGAGGAGGATGCCATGAACGACGCCAGCACACGTACGGGACCACCCGGCATACGCACGGACCTGCGCAGCTTCCTTCGTGATTGGGCTCTCTGGTCCCCGGTCGAGCGGCGCGCCGCGACGCTCTTTGTCGTCTTCGTGGCGGTGGCGCCCGTCGCCCACTTCCTGCCGTGAGCGCGCCTCATGACCGGCTGCCACTAACCCTGTGGTGCAACATGCTGGAAGGCTCATCCGATGTCAGACGTATGGTCCACCGTCGCCGAACTCGATGCCGCCACGCAGGAACGCCTCGCCGGCGTCCTCGAGACGCGGGGGGCTCACCCCCAGCAACAGGCGATGCGTCGAGCCTTTCTCGCCGACATCCCGTTCCCCACTCAGTCGCGCGTGCTGGAGGTCGGCTGCGGCACCGGGGTGCTGACGCGGGTGCTCGCCCGTCAGCCGGACGTGGGTGCGGTGCTGGGAGTCGACTTGGCGCCCTCCCTGCTCCGCAAGGCTCGCGACCTGACCGCGGATCTCTCCAACGTCATGTTTCAGGAGGCCGATGCCCGCGCGCTGCCGTTCGAGGATGGAGCCTTCGACGTCGTCGTCTTCGACTCGACCTTGAGCCATGTGCCGGCCCCTGAGCGTGCCGTTGCCGAAGCCTTCCGGGTGCTGCGTCCGTCGGGCTGGCTGGCGGCTTTCGACGGCGACTACGTGACGACCACGGTGGAGCTTGGCGATCACGACCCGCTGCAAGCCTGTGTGGACGCCATGATGGCCAACTCCGTGCATGATCGCTGGCTGGTGCGTCGCCTGCCCGCGCTGGTTCTCCGCTGCGGCTTCGAGATCGCCAGCTTCCGCAGCCATGGTTTCGTCGAAGTGGTCGGGGGCGGGTACATGCCGACGATCATCGACCGGGGCGCCGACATCCTGCATGCCCTCGGGCGGATCGGCGACGGTATGGCCGCGGCGCTGAAAGCGGAGGCGCGGCGGCGGATGGACGAGGGGCTGTTCTTCGGACACATCGCCTATGCCAGCCTGACCGCCCGCAGGCCTTCGTGACGGTCAGGGGTCACTCTATCGCCGCGACGTCCTCCAAGACGACCGCCGTGCGCATCGGCTCGGCGGCGTCCCAGCGGTAGGTCTGGGCCATGCGGATGGCCACCTGCTCCACCGGCGTGAAGCGCCGGCCGGCCACGGTGACGAGGTGGATCGTCCGCGTCACCTCCGGCTCGATGATGGCGCGCGTCACCAAGCCTGGCAGCGTCGCCAAGTTCTCCGGCATCACCGCGCAGCCCATGCCGGCGGCGATCATCGCCTGCACCCAGTCCTCGCGCTCGCTGTGATAGCGGACATTCACCGTGTGCCGCTTCGGCACGTTCAGCGCCTCGAAGTGATAGCGGAACTCGCAGTGCACGCGCTGGAGGTAGTCCTCGCCGTCCAACTCGGCCAGCGGTACGGCGTTCATCGCCTCGAAGCGGTGTCCGCGCGGGCAGGCGATCAGATAGCGCTCGGTGAACAAGGGCCGGGCCGTGCAGCGCTCCGGGAAGCTCGGCAGCGCCACCAAGGCGACGTCCAGCTCGCCGGCGAGCAGCGCCTCCACCAGGGGCTTCGCCGGCATATCGCGGATCGTCAGGTCCAGCATGGGGACGCGGGCGCGCAGCTGCTCGAAGAAGCCGACGAGGCGCGTGGGCGTGATCGTGCACATGACGCCCAGCTTGAGGGGGGCCCGCTCCATGCTGCGGTACTGCTTGGCCTCGGCCAGCACGGCGGTGTTGGTCGTGTAAATGGAGTCCAGGTGCGGCAGCACCAGCCGGCCCAGCTCGGTCAGGTGGGTGTTGTGGTGCTCCCGGCTGAACAGCAGGCCGCCCATCTCCTCTTCCAGCTTCTGAATGGCACGGGTGAGCGAGGGTTGCGTGACGTTGCACTGCTCCGCCGCGCGCGTGAAGTTCAGCGTGTCGGCGACGGCCAGGAAGTAGCGGATCTGGTGCATTTCCATGATCGGTCCTCCGTGCCGGATCGATCATACATCATGCCGCCATGGACGCCGGTGCTCAGTTGGGGGAGGCGGGTGCGCTCCGCCGCCGTCCGCTCCGGGGCTAGACCGCTTCGACCAGCGTCGCCAGTCCGATGCCGCCGCCGATGCCCAGCGTGGCGAGGCCCCGTTGTCCGATCCGCAACTCGCTGAACAGCCGCGTCACCAGGACGCCGCCCGAGGCGCCGTAGGGATGGCCAAGCGCCAGCGCGCCGCCGCCGACGCTCACCCGCTCTTCGGGGATGCCGAGGGCGTCGAGGCAGGCAAGCACCTGGGCGGCGAAGGCCTCGTTGAACTCGACGAGATCGATGCCGTCGACGGTGAGATCGGGATGGTGCGCCAGCAGGCGCCGGACCGCGGGGATGGGGCCGGTGCCGAGCAGGTTGGGATCCACCCCGGCGGCCGCGGAGTCCACCACCACCAGCCCTCGCGCGCCGGTCATGGCGGCGAAACGCCGCTCCGACACCACGGCGACCACGGCCGCGCCGTCGTTGACCGGGCAGGCGTTGCCTGCCGTCACCGTGCCGCCGGGCACGAACACCGGAGCCAGGCGGGCAAGCTTCTCCGCGCTGGTGTCGGGGCGCGGGCACTCGTCACGCTCCACCGTGGTTCCATCGGGCAGGCGCAACGGCACGATCTCGCGCGCGAAGCGGCCGGCGGCCTGGGCGGCCACGGCCTTGCGGTGGCTGGCGAGGGCGTAGGCGTCTTGCCGCTCGCGGGTGATGCCGTAGGCCTGGGCGACGTTCTCCGCCGCGACGCCCATGTCCGGGTCGCCCACCGCGTCGGGTGCGAAGCGCGCCCGGTCGTAGAAGCGAGGGGTGTGGTGCGGGCCGGTGGGCTTGGCGATGCGCCAGGGAGCGGTGCTGGTGCTCTCCACCCCGCCGGCCAGATACACCTCGCCGGCGCCGGCCTCGACCAGGCGGGCGGCCATGTTGATCGCCTCCAGTCCGGATCCGCATTGCCGGTCGACGGTGACCCCGGGCACCTCCACCGGCAGCCCGGCGGCCAGTCCCGACAGGCGCGCCACGTTGCCGCCCGGCCCGACGGCGTTGCCGAGCAGCACATCGTCCACCTCCGCCGCTGCGATCCCGGCGTCGGCCAGCACGGCCCGAATGACGGGGGCTGCGAGATCCTCGACGGGCACGTCCCGCAGCGTGCCGCCGATGCGACCGATGGGCGTGCGGCGGGCGGCGACGATGACGGCCCTCATGGAAGCTCCTCCACCCTGGGGTCGCCGGCGGCCACCCAGGCGCGCAGCGTGGCGCCGGACACCTTGCCGCTGGAGGTCAGCGGCAGCTCCGCGGCGGCGTAGAACCGGCGCGGGCACTTGTGGGCGTCCAGCCGGCCGCGGCACCAGGCGCGCAGGTCCGCGGCACACAGTCGGCGAGCACTACTCCAGCGCAGCACGGCGCACACCTCCTGGCCCCAGTACGGGTCGGCGCGGCCGAAGACGTGCGCCTCCTCGATCTCCGGGGCGGCCTTGAGCGCCGCCTCGACCTCCGCGGGATAGATGTTGAGGCCGCCGGAGATCAGCATGTCACCCTCCCGCCCGATCAGGTGCAGGAAGCCGCGCTCGTCCAGCCGGCCGCGGTCGCCGACGGTCGCCCAGCCGTCCAGCATGCGGAAGCCGGTGCCGTCGGTCTCGCCCAGATAGCCGGCGCTGAGCATGGCGCTGCGCACGAACACCAGGCCGGCCTCGCCGGGCGCTGCGGGCGTGCCGTCGTCACGCCGCAGCGACAACGCGACGCCACGGAACGGCCGGCCGACGGAGTCCGGCGGGCAGCCCTCGCGCGACGACGCCAGGCTGACGAAGCTCAGCTCAGAAGCGCCGTAGTATTCGAACAGGTCTGCGGCGGGGAACACGCCGGCCAGCGCGTCCCGCAGTCCCGGGGACAGCTTGGCGCCGGCCGACACCACGCGGCGCACGTCGGGGAAGCGCTGCGAGCGGGCTGCCGCCTCGCGCACCAGCGCCACCAGCATGGTGGGCACCGCCACGACGGCGGTCAGCCGGTGCTCCAAAAGCCGGTCCGCCGCTGCGGCGGCGTCGAACTTGCGCAGCAGGTGCACCGTGGCGCCGGCCGTCAGCCCCTCCACCGCGCCATAGAGGCCGAGACCGTGGACCAGCGGTCCCGGCACCAGGATGCGGTCGTCGGCGGTGACGCCGAACTCCGCCCAGCCCGCCTTCAGTGTGGCGGCCCAGGAGCCCTGGTCCCGGGTGAAGGCCTTCGGCCGCCCGGTGGTGCCGGAGGTGAAGCCGATGAGGAAGGGCGTGTCCGGCGGCACCGGTGCCAGGGAGGCGTCTGCGGGCTGCGCCGCCTTCCAGGCGGCGAAATCATCAAGGGTGATCGTTGCCACGCCGGCCGCACAGCCGTGCAGCAGCGGTCGCTCGGCAAACAGCAGCTCGGGGGGCATCCCGTCCAGCACGAATGCCAACTGCGGCGCGCTCCACTTCGGGTCGAGGACGACTGCGACGCCGCCGCCCAGCACCGTACCCAGGAAGATTTCCAGGAACTCCGTACCGTTGCCGAGCAGCAGGCCGATGCGGGCCGTCGCCCCCCTCACCGCGACGCCGGCGGCCACCCGCCGCACCCCGTCCAGCAGCGCGCCGAAGGGGAGGGGAGTGCCGTCGATCCACAGCGCCGGCTTGTCCGGCTGCCGTGCGGCGTGCGCGACCAGGGGTGCGGCGAACGACATCAGCGGGTCGCCAGCGTCGGATAGCCGCGCCGCACCGCGGCGGCGACGAACGCCGCGATGCCGGCCTTGATCAGGTCGCCGGGGATGAAGGCGAGCGAACCGGCTGCCGCCTTCTCGAACGGCAGGCCGCCGACGAGCACCAACCACGGCACGCCCAGCGCATACACCGCTGCGATGCCGCCGATGACGCAGGCGATGAACAGCGTGGCGACGTTGCCGCTGCGCGGCAGGCGCTCGACCAGCCAGCCGATGACGAAGGCGCCCAGCGGGAAGCCTAGTACGAAGCCGCCGGTGGGCCCGAGGAAGACCCCGAAACCGCCGCGCCCGCCGGCCAGCAGCGGCAGCCCGGCCGCAACCAGCAGCAGGAATAGCACCAGCGCCATCCCGCCGCGCTTGGCGCCCAGCATGGCGCCGGCCAGCATGACGCCCAGCGTCTGCGCCGTGATCGGCACGGGGATGAACGCCAGCGGGATCGGCGGCAACAGCCCGAGCGCCGCGACGATGGCGGCGAACAGGGCACAATGGACGATGTCCCGGGTGTCGAAACTGCTCAATTCACGCACTCACTCTGTTGCTAATGCGGATCATAACCGCGGGCTTCCAGCGCATCGCTGAGATTGTCGGCCATGCGCAACGTTTTCACCATGAGCGGGACCAGCAGCGCCATAGGGCTGCGCTCCACGCCACGGGCGCGCTGCGCCATGCGGATCTCCTGCACGAGATCGACCAGGACGGGGATCAGGCGGATGGTCAGCGCTAGCATGAGGCTGACCTTGCCGGCGTTCACCCCCAGAGGCCGGAACACGCCGAGCGCCCGCTCCAGCGTGTCGATCATATCGGAGGCGCGCGTGGTCAGCGTCACCAGCCCGGCCAGCAGCACCAGGACGGCGAAGCGGCCGACCATCAGGCATCCGGCCTGCCAGCTCACGAACGCCGCCTGCACCGCAAAGAACAGCAGCAGCACGGGCAGCAGAGGGCGCAACTGGTCGATCGCGACGCGTAGCGGCAGCCGCGCTGCCACGAACAGCAGCACACAGGCCGCCAGCGCCGCCCCCAGCACGGCGAGGTCGGAGACGAAGAACGCCGCCGTCGCCGAGACCGCCAGCGCCAGCAGCTTCCAGCCCGCCGGCAGGGCATGGACGGGGGACTCCCGATGGAGGTACAGGCCCAGCATCAGCTCATCCGCGCGACGTAGGCCGCCAGCGCCGGCGCCGGCGCGTCGTCGGCCACCACGCGCCCCTCGTCCAGCACGATCACCCGCTCGGCCTGCGCGACCAGGTCCAGGTCGTGCGACACCAGGATGGCCGTCTCCGGCAGGTCGCGAATGACCTGGGCGATGCGGCGGCAGTTGCGCAGGTCGAGCAGCGTGGTCGGCTCGTCGAAGACCACATAGGCCGGATCCAGCACCAGCACCGAGGCAATGGCGAGCAGCTGCTTCTGGCCGCCGCTCAACAGGTGCGCCGGCCAGGTGCGGTGCTCGGTCAGGTCGAAGCGCGCCAAGGCCGCGTCGACACGGCGGGCGATCTCGTCCCGCGGCAAGCGGAGGTTCTTCAGGCCGAAGGCGACATCCTCCTCCACCGTGGGGTAGACGATCTGCATGTCAGGGTCCTGGAACACGAAGCCGACCCGGCGGCGCACCGCCCTGGCGTCCTTGCGCGTATCGATGCCGTCCACCAGCACCTGCCCCTCGGTGGGCACCAGCAGCCCGTTGAGCAGGCGCGCCAGCGTGCTCTTGCCCGAGCCGTTGCTGCCGACCACCGCCACGCGGCGCTCTGTCAGCGTCAGGTCGATGCCGCGCAGCACCTCTCGCTCGCCGTAGCGGTGCCGCACGTTGCGCAGCTCGATCACCGGTTCCGCCTCCTCACCCGGCCAGGAGGATCTTGCCGGAGCGCCCCGACGCTTCGGCCGCGCGCACGGCCTGCGCCACGTCCGCAAGGTCGTAGGCGGCGGCCACCGGCAGGACCAGACGACCATTGGCCACCCGCTCCATGATGGCGGCGAAGGCGGTGTGCCACGCCTCGGGTGTGCAGCGCTCGACCCAGCGGCGCAGCCAGTAGTCGCGCGCGGTGAGCCCGCGGCGCGCCAGCTCCGCCGCATCGGGGCGCAGCAGCGCGCCCGACAGCAGCCCGTAGGCGAGCAGCGCGCCGCCCGGCGCCAGATGGTCTAGCAGCGCGGCGCCGGCCGCGCCGCCGACCGCATCCAGGGCGGCCGCCGCGCCGCGCCCTTCGGTGAGGCGGGCCACCACCGGGCCGACCGGTTCGCGCGCGGTGTTGACCACCGCCGCGGCACCCAGGGCCCGCAGCTCGTCGGTGTAGGCGTCGCTGCGGACGATCCCCACCATGCGCAGGCCGCGCTCGCGGCAGAGCTGGGCGGCGATGCGCCCGCACGCGGAACCGGCGGCGTTGACCAGCAGGACGTCACCGGGGGCCAGCCGCAGCTCCTCGGTCAGCATCAGCCACACGGCGACCGGGTTGATGTAGAGCTGGGCGGCCATGCCGTCGGCGATCCCCGCCGGCACGGGCACCGCCCATGCGGCCGGTGCCGTTACCAGTTCCTGCCAGGTTCCGGCACCACGCAACGGCAGCACGCGCTTTCCGACCAGGTCCGCCGATGCGCCCGGACCGGCTGCCACCACCGTGCCGACTCCCTCCCAACCGGGGGTGGAGGGCAGCGGCGTGTGCTGTGCGTAGGTGCCGCGGATGGTCAGCAGGTCCGAAGGGTTGACGGACCGGGCGGTCATGCGCACCAGGACCTCACCCGGTCCGGGCTCGGCGTCCGGCAGCTCGTGAAGCCGCAGCACCTCCGTCGGTTCGCCGAACCGGTCGTACCGAATGGCGCGGGCCATACCAAAGCTCCTCCTCCTGGCTCGGTCCCCGGGCCGACATGTCGGGACCGAAGGCACGTGATGCCTTGCCGGGTCGTCGTCCGTCAATCTCAGCCACACGCGGAGGCCGGCGCAGCGGCGCGGTCGGCCACGGCGCCGAACGTCCCGTTGACCGGGTCGAGGATCAGCAGTTCGGCGGCGGCGACGTCGAACAGGCACCCGTGCAGCCTGAGGTCCCCGGCCTCGACCCGGTCGCGGATCCAGGGAAACGTCATGAGGTTGGTCAGGGACTGGCGGATCGTCTCTCGTTCGGCCGTTGCGCGCGCCGTGTCGGTGACGACGGTGTTCCCGGCCATGACCCGGTCGCGCACCGCACTCGCTATGGACATCCATGAGCCTATGAAGTCGCCGCTGTCGGCGGCGCGTTCCAACAGCGAGCGCACGCCCCCGCACTGCGTGTGCCCCATGACGATGACCTCCCGCACGGCCAACTGCCGGACGGCGAACTCCAGGGCTGCGCTGGTGCCGTGGTAGTCGGCGCTGGGCGCGTAGGGAGGAACCAGGTTGGCGACGTTGCGGATCACGAACAGGTCTCCCGGCCTGGCCGAGAAGATCATCTGCGGGTCGACGCGGGAGTCGCAGCAGGCGATCACTGCCGCACGCGGGTTCTGTCCGACGATGGCCAGCCGGCGGAAGCGGTCCTTGTGGTTCGGGAACGCCGTAGCGCGGAACTTCCGGAAACCGTCGATGAGCGTGTCCATGGATGATCCCATCCCTTGAAAGCGTGTCGGGCGGCTTGCGAAGAATCTCGCAGGGCTGCGCACGGCGCCCCGCCGGTCTTACCACGCATTATTCGCAAGATTTGCTGAGGCGCAATGTCCGAGCGTGAAAAAATGAGCGACGTAGCAAGGAACTTCGCTGAGCTCTCGCCGCTTTTGCGAAGCTTGCAAAGATGCTGATGCATGGGGACCCGCCCAGGGAGCGCCGCCGGTGATGGGTTATGGGACCCATAGGGCCGGCGCTGCGCGGAACGCCATGAGCCGGCCCACACATGTCTCTTCCGAAAAGGCGCCGGGTGCATCAAACCCTTGTCCGAATCCGCGTCACGCGCCAAGTTGGCGTCCGCATGGGGCGCGACACCGTCCCCCGCATAGAACGAGCGATACAGGTATGAGCAAGTACGATGACGTCTTCGAATCCCCGGGGACGAAACAGCCCGTCATTCTGTCAGTGTACAACCAGAAGGGCGGCGTTGGGAAAACGACCACGTCGGTAAACCTTGCCGTCAGCCTTGCGGCCCTGGGGAAGAACGTCGTCCTGATCGATTTCGATCCGCAAAGCAGTGCGTCCGGCAACTTTCTCCTTGAGAAGGAGGCGAAGATCGGCATTCACGACCTCCTCAACCAGGAGGTCTTCATCGAGGATGCCGTCACCCCGACCACCTTCGACGGCCTGTCGATGGTCAGCGGCGCCCGCAAGCTGTACTCGCTCGAGCATGCGCTCGACCGTCAGGGCGGCTCGCAGCGCAAGCTGCGCCGTGCCTTGCACTTCACCGAGAACGCGCCCGACTACATCGTCATCGACTGTCCGCCGGCCCTCGGCCACTTGGCCGCGGGGGCGCTGGCCGCGTCGGACCGCCTGATCGTTCCCGTGTTCCCGGGCGGTTACGCACTGGACGGCCTTAAGCGAACCTTGACGGTGGTCGAGCACATCCAGAACGGCATGAACCCCCATCTGAAGCTTGCCGGCATCCTGATGCTCTCCCTCACCAACGACCAGGTCGGCCGGGAGTCGCTGGCCAAGGTCGGGGAGGAGTACGCCGACCTGATGTTCCGGACGGCGGTTCCGTACGATGCCGACGTGGTGAAGGCGACTTACCGGCGCATGCCGGCGTCCATCTTCAACCCGGAGGGACGGACCACGGCGCGCTTTCTGGCACTGGCGTGGGAGATCATCCACGGCCGCGGCAAGGCGCTGCCGGATGCGGAGCAGAACCAGGGGCTGCAGCGCATTCAGCAGTGGCACGAGGCCACCAGCGCGTCCTATGCCAGCGCGCATCAGGCTGGCTCCGTCACGCAACAGGCGGCCCCAGCCGCCGAGGCCAAGAAGGCGGGGAAATCCCGCGTCGATGCATTCGTCGTCGCCTTGGTGATGGGGCTGGTGGCCGGATTCGCCCTCGGCGTCACGGCCGGCGAGCGCATCCTCGATACGGTGTGGGTGCGAAGCGCGCCCTGACGGAGTTCGCCTATGCCGCCGGGGTGTGGTTCGGCCAGGGTTGCCGCCCACTTCTCGGCGGTCTGCCCGGTTTCAGTGCGCGAGGCGAATCAGCGTGCATCGAGGGCCCAATCGGCGCCCTCGTGCGAGGCGTGCCAGCTCCACCACGCAGAGCACCTTCCTTTCGGGCTATGCATCGGCTCGCCGCCAGAGATGCTTGTCCGACAGGCTTGAGACGCCGATCAGCAGGGTTTCCGGTGGACTGTCTTCGGTGACCATCCTGGCGTGCTGCGGGCGGTCCGGGCGCGGCTCGTCGATGGACCGCACGATGTACATCCGGCCATTCGCCAGTTTGATGAAACGGTCACCCACGGCGACCGACGGTCGGCGAGCCATCGCATACCCTCCTTTGCCTGCTCGTGCTGCTCCCGATCCAAATAACGCCTGGGGGCGGCCATGCGGCACTCCGACGGTTGTGGAACGGTGGTCGCGATTCTGGTTGCCGCGCGATACAATTGAAACGTATGATAATTTTAACAGCGGACGCCCGCCTGTCCCCGGACAGCGGTCGCCGTAGGAGAAGCTGCGGCAGTCGGCTGTTTGGTGCAGCCATGCTGCGAAAAAGCAGCGATGGGAGACGCTTTGATGAAGAACAGCAGCCGGCAGTCCGAATCCGTCCTTCGTAGCCCCATCGCCGGGTCGGGTGCGTGTGTGCGTGAACGCATACCCCGTACAGATGACTGACCGGTGAGCCGCGCCGCACGAGAGCGCGGTCCATCGCCCAACAGCAAAGAAAACAAGACGCCTGCCCGATCAGCCGCCCACCGGCCGGTCGGACCACAGAAAAAGGCAAGGCGTCGTTTGGGGAGAAACACGTTGCTCAGCTTTGCCGCCTACAATCCCGACGCGACCAGTGCGCCGCCGCCGCGCCCGTTGTCGTACGCCCCCCTTCCGGCCGCCCCGAATCGGAGGCGGCCATGAACGCCGCCAGCACCGCCATGTTCGAAGCCCGCGACGTCTCGCTGGCCTTCGGCGGCGTGCGGGCGCTGACCGACGTCAGCTTCCGCATCGAAAAGGGCGAGCTGTTCTCGATCATCGGCCCGAACGGTGCGGGCAAGACCTCGATGGTCAACTGCATCTCCGGCCGCTACCGCCCGACCAGCGGACGGGTCTATTTCCAGGGGCGCGACATCACCGACATGACGCCCAACCACCGGGCGTCGCTGGGCATCGGCCGCACCTTCCAGAACCTGGCGCTGTTCGGGCACATGACGGTGCTCGACAACATCATGGTCGGCCGTCATCACCTGCTGAAGAACAACTTCCTCACGGGTTCACTGTACTGGTTCACCGGCGCGCGCAAGGAAGAGCTGGCGCACCGCCGCGAGGTCGAGGAGATCATCGACTTCCTGGAGATCCAGCACGTCCGCAAGGCGGTCGCCGGCACGCTATCCTATGGCCTGCGCAAGCGCGTCGAACTGGCGCGCGCGGTGGCGCTCAAGCCCGACCTCATCCTCCTCGACGAGCCGATGGCCGGCATGAACCTCGAGGAGAAGGAGGACATGGCCCGGTACATCGTCGACCTCAACGAGGAATGGGGGATGACCGTGGTCATGATCGAGCACGACATGGGCGTGGTCATGGACATCTCGCACCGTGTCATGGTGCTGGAGTTCGGCAAGAAGATCGCCGAGGGCACGCCGGAGGCGGTGCTGGCCGACCCGCGCGTCAAACAGGCCTATCTGGGCGAGGACGAGGAAGAAGAGACACCGCACCCAGACACGACAATTGGGGAGGTCGCGTGATGACGACGCATCCGCTTCCCGATCTCGCCGTCCACGACACGCTGCCCAAGCTGCTGGCGCTGCACGCCCGCGACCATGCCGGCGAGATCGCCATGCGCGAGAAGGATTTCGGCATCTGGCACCCGATCACCTGGGCGCAGATGCACGAGCGTGTGCGCGCCTTTACGTTGGGCCTGCGCCAGCTCGGCATCGGCCAGGGCGACGTGGTGGCGCTGATCGGCGACAATCGGCCGGACTGGGTGATGGGCGAGATCGCTGCCCATGCGGCGCATGCCATGAGCCTGGGCATCTACCGCGACGCGTTGGACGAGGAGGTCGCCTACCTCATCACCTACGCCGACGTGAAGATCGTCTTCGCCGAGGATGAGGAGCAGGTCGACAAACTGCTGAACCTCGGCGAGCGTATCCACACCGTCAAGCACATCGTCTATTCCGACCCGCGCGGCATGCGCAAGTACCAGGATCCGCGCCTGATGCCCGCCACCGACCTGGTGGCCATGGGCAACGAGCTGCTGAAGCGCGAGCCGGACCTCTACGACCGCCTGGTGGCGGACGGCAAGGGCGAGGACGTCGCGGTGCTGTGCACCACGTCGGGGACCACCTCGCACCCCAAGCTGGCGATGCTGCCGGCCGGGCGGCTGCTGCGCCACTGCGCCAGCTACTTGTCGGCCGACCCCAAGGGGCCGGAGGACGAGTACGTCTCGGTGCTGCCGCTGTCGTGGATCATGGAGCAGGTCTACGCGGTCGGCATGGCGATGGTGTCGCGCATGCGCGTGAACTTCGTCGAGGAAGCCGAGACGATGATGCACGACTTCCGCGAGGTGGGCCCGAGCTTCGTGCTGTTCGCACCCCGCCTGTGGGAGCAGATCGCCGCCGACGTGCGCGCCCGCGTCATGGATGCCTCGCCCTTCAAGCAGAAGATGTTCGATCTGGGGATGAAGCTGGGCCTGGAGGCGTTGGCGCAAGGCAAGCGCTCATGGATTGCCGACCAGATCCTGTTCCGCGCGCTGCGCGACCGCCTGGGTTTCACCAACCTGACTTCGGCCGCCACCGGCGGAGCGGCGCTGGGGCCGGACACCTTCAAGTTCTTCCAGGCGCTAGGCGTTCCGCTGCGGCAGATCTACGGCCAGACCGAGACCATGGGCGCCTATACCGTGCACCGCGGCTCCGACGTGGACTTCGACACGGTGGGCGTGCCGTTCGACGACGACATCGAGGTAAAGGTCATCGACCCCGACCAGAACGGCGTCGGCGAGATCGTCACCCGGCACCCGAACATGTTCGCCGGCTACTACCGCGCCGAGGCCGCGACGGCGGCCGACCTGCGCGACGGCTGGATGCACACCGGCGACGCCGGCTTCTTCGACAAGAAGGGGCATCTCGTCATCATCGATCGCATCAAGGACATCGCCACCACCGCCCGCGGGGACCGTTTCAGCCCGCAGTACGTGGAAAACAAGCTGAAGTTCTCGCCGTACGTGGCGGAGGCGGTGATCCTCGGCGACAAGCGCGACTACCTGGCGGCGATAGTCTGCATCCGCTTCTCCATCGTGTCGAAGTGGGCGGAGAAGAACCGCATCGCCTTCACCACCTACTCCGACCTGTCGTCCAAGCCGGAGGTGTACGAGCTGCTGAAGGCGGAGGTGGAGAAGGTCAACGCAACGCTGCCGGAGTACCAGCGCATCTCCAAGTTCCTGCTGCTCTACAAGGAGCTGGACGCCGACGACGGCGAGCTGACGCGCACCCGCAAGGTGCGGCGCAACGTCATCGCCGACAAGTACGGCACCATCATCGACGCCATCTACGCGGACCAGAAAGCCATCGATGTGGACACCACCATCACCTTCCAGGACGGCACCAAGCAGCGTATCCGCACGGTGCTGAACGTCGTGGACCTGCTGCCGGCGCCGAGCCGCAAGCCGGCCCCGGTCGCGGCCTGAGCGGAGGAGACAGACCATGGACACCGGCCTCCTCCTGCAACTGCTCATCAACGGCCTGATCGTCGGCGCGCTCTACGGTGTCGTCGCCATGTCGTTCGTGCTGATCTACAAGGCCAGCCGCATCGTCAACTTTGCGCAGGGCGAGTTCCTGCTGATCGGCGCCTGGACCTGCTGGTGGCTGCTGACCTCGTGGCAGCTTCCCTTCTGGATCGGCTTCCCGATCACGTTGGTCTTCATGCTGATCTTCGGCATCGTGCTGCAGATCGTCGTGCTGCGGCCGATGATCGGCGAGCCGATCATCTCCGTCATCATGGTGACCATCGGCCTGTCGATCGTCTTCCAGGCACTGATGAAGTGGATGTTCGGCGTGTTCGCCAAGCCGTTCCCGCCGATCTTCGCCAGCCCCACCATGAACGTCTTCGGGCTTGACGTGCAGACGGTCTACGTGGTCAGCCTGGTCATCTCGCTGCTGATCATGGCCGGCTTCGGCTGGTTCTTCAAATACTCGCGCATGGGTCTCGCCATGCGGGCGACCGCCTTCGACCAGCAGGTGGCGCAGTCACTGGGCATCTCGGTCCGCCAGATGTTCGCCATGAGCTGGGCCATCTCCGCTATGGTCTCCGCGGTGGCCGGCGTTGTGGTGGGCGTGGTCAACGGCGTGTCGTCGGCGCTCTCCTTCTTCGGCATCAAGGTGTTCCCGGCGGTCATCCTCGGCGGGCTGGACAGCATCGTCGGCGCGGTGCTCGGCGGGCTGATCGTCGGCCTGCTGGAGAACGTTGCCCACTACGTGGACAGCCAGTGGCTGAACTGGGGCAACATGTACGAGATCGCGCCCTTCTACGTCCTGATCGTGATCCTCATGATCAAGCCGTACGGCCTGTTCGGCACCAAAGACATCGAGCGCGTGTAAGGAGCTGCCGACATGGCGACCACCACCATCATCCCGTGCGGCGACTTCAAGACCACCTACGCCGCCGACACGACTATTTTTCCGACCGTCACCAGCCGCAACGTCGCCATAGCCAGCGTCCTGCTGCTGCTGGTGTTGCCGGCCTTCCTCGACCGCTTCTGGCTCAACCAGCTGATCCAGATCGGCTACCTGGGCATCGCGGCACTGGGGCTGAACATCCTGGTGGGCTTCACCGGGCAGATCTCCATCGGCCATGCGGCCTTCTTCGGCTTCGGCGCCTTCGCGTCGGCGTGGCTGAACAACCGCTGGGGCATCCCGGTGTGGGCCGCCATTCCGCTGGCCGGCCTGATGACCACCGCGGTCGGCATGATCTTCGGCGTGCCGGCGGCGCGCCTGAAGGGCCTGTACCTCGCCATCGCCACGCTGGCGGCGCAGTACATCCTGCAGGACTTCTTCGCGCGTGCAGACTGGTTCACCGGCGGTGTGGCCGGTACCATCGCCATGCCGCTGGAGATCTTCGGCTTCGCCTTTGACACCGACGCCAGCTACTTTTACGTCGTGCTGTTCTACACGGTCATCATGTACGTCCTGGCGACCAACCTCATGCGCTCACGCGACGGGCGCGCGCTGGTGGCGGTGCGCGACCATTACCTGTCGGCCGAGATCATGGGCATCAACCTGACCAAGTACAGGACGATGGCCTTCGGCATCTCCGCCTTCTACGCCGGCATCGGCGGCGCGCTTTACGCCCACTACCTGCAATTCGTATCGGTGGAGGGGTTCACCATCCTCTTCTCGATCCAGTTCCTGGGCATGATCATCATCGGCGGCCTAGGCTCGATCATGGGCTCGCTGATGGGCACCGCCTTCATGGTGCTGCTGCCGGAGCTGATGCAGTGGATCACGCTGTCGCTTTCCGGCACCGCCATCGACCAGGCACTCAATCTCCGCGAGGCCATCGCCTTTCTGCGCGAAATGGCGATCGGCATCGTGATCATCCTCTTCCTGGTGTTCGAGCCCGACGGGCTGGCGCACCGCTGGAAGCAGATCAAGGCCTACTGGAAGCTCTATCCCTTCTCGCATTGAGCGGGAAACAACCACTCCATCCAATCAAGAACAGGGGGAAACGCGTATGCTGAAGACTGCTCTACTCGCCACGGTCGCTGTGCTGACCATCAGCGGCGGCGCCATGGCGCAGCAGACCATCCGGGTCGGCCACCTTGCCGACCAGTCCGGTGCCACCTCGGACGTTGGCGTTCCGTTCGGCCAGGGTGTGGCCGACGCGCTGGCCTACCTGAACAAGCAGGGCGGCGTGAACGGCGTGCAGATGGCCGTCGAGACCGTCGACTACGGCTATCAGGCGCCGCGCGCCATCAGCCAGTACAAGAGCTGGTCGGCCGGTGCCGGCAAGGTGGCCGCCATCCAGGGCTGGGGCACCGCCGACACCGAGGCGCTGACCGGCTTCGTCTCCAAGGACGAGATCCCCTACTATTCCGGTTCCTACTCGGGCCACCTGACCGACCCGGCGGGCAAGGGCACGCACGGCTCCAAGCCGTCGCCGTACAACTTCTTCTACGGCCCGTCCTACTCCGACGCGTTGCGCGCCATGCTGCTGTGGGCGGCGGACGACTGGAAGGCCAAGGGCGGCTCCGGTAAGCCGAAGTACGTCCACATGGGTGCCAACCACCCCTACCCGAACGCCCCGAAGGAGGCCGGTGAGGCGCTGGCCAAGGAGCTGGGCTTCGAGGTGCTGCCGGCGGTGCAGTTCGCGCTGACGCCGGGGGACTACACCGCGCAGTGCCTGACGCTGAAGCAGAGCGGCGCCAACTACGCCTACCTCGGCAACACCGCGGGCTCGAACATCTCGGTGCTCAAGGCTTGCCAGACAGTCGGTGCAAGCGTGCAGTTCCTCGGCAACGTCTGGGGCATGGACGAGAACGCCGCCAAGGCCGCCGGCACGGCCGCCAACGGCGTCGTCTTCCCGGTCCGCACCGCCTCGATCTGGGGCGGCGACACGCCCGGCATGAAGACGGTCAAGGAGATCTCCAAGATCTCCGACGCGGCGGGTACCGCGTACCGTCCGGTGCACTACGTCGCCGGCATCTGCTCGGCCTTCTACATGAAGGAGGCGATGGACTGGGCGGTGAAGAACGGCGGCGTCACCGGCCCGAACATCCGCAAGGGCATGTACCAGAAGAAGGACTGGGTGCCGGCCGGCCTCGACAGCGTCTGCGTGCCGTCCACCTGGACCGACGCCGATCACCGCGCCACGACGCAGGTCAACCTGTACCGCGCGCAAGTGAAGGGCGACACCGGGGCCTCGGTGGAGGAACTGGTCAAGTCCGGCGCCATCAAGCTGGAGAAGATCGCCACCGTGGACGTGCCGCGCAAGCCCGAGTGGCTGGGCTGGTAATCTAAGCCCCTCCCCCCTTGCGGGGGAGGGGTTTGGGGAGAGGGGTAGTTACTTGTCACCCTCTCCCCAACCCCTCTCCCGTCTAGGGAGAGGGGCTTGAAGGAACAATTCCGATCCAGGTGCCGCATGACCATCGCTCAGGCCGAACTCCCCACGGCGGCTGCCGCATCGGCGCCGGCCAAGCCGCTGCTGCTGTCCGTCAACAACATTGAAGTCGTCTACAATGACGTGATCCTGGTGCTCCGGGGCCTCAGCCTGGAGGTTCCGCAGGGCGAGATCGTGGCACTGCTCGGCGCCAACGGCGCCGGCAAGTCGACGACGCTGAAGGCGATCTCCGGCCTGCTCAAGACCGAGGACGGCGAGGTGACGCGCGGCGACATCGTCTTCGAGGGCGAGCGCATCAACGGCATCGACCCCGACCGGATCGTCCGCCGCGGCATCTTCCAGGTGATGGAGGGCCGCCGCATCGTCGGCGACATGACCTGCCAGGAGAATCTGCGCCTGGGCGCCTTCACGCGGCGCGACAGCGAGGTGAAACAAGACCTGGAGATGGTCTACGACTATTTCCCGCGCCTGAAGGAGCGCACCGGGCTGGCCGGCTATCTGTCGGGCGGCGAGCAGCAGATGCTGGCCATCGGCCGCGCGCTCATGGCCCGGCCCAAGCTCATCCTGATGGACGAGCCGTCCATGGGCCTGTCGCCCTTGATGGTGAAGGAGGTCTTCTCGATCATCCGGCGCATCAACAAGGATCTCGGCGTTACCATCCTGCTGGTCGAGCAGAACGCCCGCATGGCGCTCCAGGCAGCAAGCAGCGGCTACATCATGGAGAACGGCAAGGTGGTGCTCGACGGCACCGCGGAAGAGCTCAAGTCGAATGAGGACGTGAAGGAGTTCTACCTTGGCGGCGGCAGCGAGGAGCGCAAGAGCTTCAAGAACCTGAAGAGCTTCAAGCGCCGCAAGCGCTGGATCTGAGGGCGCAAATCGGGAATCAGTTGCGTGAGCCGCTGGGGTATGAGCTCCCGGCGGCGTGCGTCATAGGCAGCCTGCGCGCAGTGCGTAGGCGATCGCATTGAACACTACGCGCCAAAATTGAGGATCCGCGTCAGGAACGTGTAGTCCGCCTCGAGCACCATCAGGCCCACCAACACCAGCAGGGCGAGCGGTGGGGCCAGGATGGCGCATCGCAGGGCCAGCCGCTCCCATTGCATGTGCATGAAGACGGCGACGATCAGCCCGGCTTTCAGCATCATGAAAAGGATGATCAGGGACCACCGCAGGTAGCCCTGGATGTGGAAATAATCGACCATGTACGAGAAGGCGCTGAGGACGAACAGGAGCCCCCAGACCTTGAAGTAGATCCCGATCGGATGCTGTTGTCCGACTGCCTGACCGGCTGCGTGTTCCATGGCGGCCCCTACCAAAGATAGAAGAACGCGAAGATGAAGACCCACACCAGATCGACGAAGTGCCAGTAGAGTCCGGCGATCTCGACGATCTGGTAATTGCCCCGGCGCTCGTAGTCGCCCCGCCAGACTTTCAACGCCACAATGCTGAGATAGATCACGCCGACCGTGACGTGGAAGCCGTGGAACCCCGTAATCATGAAGAAGGTCGATCCGAACTGGGCCGCGCCGAACGGGTTGCCCCAGGGACGCACGCCCTCGGCGATCAGCTTGCTCCATTCGAAGGCCTGCATGCCGACGAAGGTCGCGCCGAGCGCCGCGGTCGCCAGCATCAACGCGGCGGTTCTGGCGCGGTTGCGGCGGTAACCGAAGTTGACCGCCATCGCCATGGTGCCGCTGCTGCTGATCAGGATGAAGGTCATGATGGCGATCAGGATGAGCGGTATGTGCGCTCCCCCGATGTTCAAGGCGAAGACCTCGCTCGGGTTCGGCCACGGCACGGTGGTCGATATGCGTACCGTCATGTAGGAGGTCAGGAAGCAGCCGAAGATGAACGTGTCGCTCAGGAGGAAGATCCACATCATGGCCTTCCCCCATGGGACGTTCCGGAAGGCCTGCCGGTCGGACGCCCAGTCGTCGACCATGCCTTGCCAACCGTCGGCCAGCGTGGCGGCCTGTGGCGTGTCCCTCAACGTGTCCTGATGCGCCATCTGCATGCTCCTCCTCGCCCGATCAGCCCGTGTGGTGGTGCATGAACGGCAGGGCGATTGGTCCGCCGTTGTCGGCCAGCAGGACGCCGAAGAGCACCAGCCACACCACCAGCAGGACGTGCCAGTAGGTGGCGCAGAGCTCGATGCTCAGGCGCACCCTGGCCGTGTCGGGAACCCTCCACAGCCTGACCGCAGTCCTTTCCCAGGCCACCAGCCCGCCCAGCAGATGCAGCCCGTGCAGCGCGGTCAGCAAGTAGAAGAAGGTGTCGGCGGGGTTCGTGGCCACGTAGTAGCCGAGGGAGTCGAGCTGCCGCCATGCCACGAGCTGCCCGGCAAGAAAGACCACCGTGCAGATGCCCCCGGCCAGGAAGCGGGCACGGGCGACGGCGAGTTGTCCCCGACGGGCAGCGGCCACAGAGCGGTGCAATGCCAGGCTGCCCAGCATCAGCGCCAGGGTGTTCAGCCACAGCACCGGCGGCTCCGGCAGGGGGCGCCAGTCGCCGACCGCCATGCGCATGGCGTAGGAGGCGACCAGCAACGAGAACAGAACCGACACGACGGCAAGAAACACCACCAAGCCGACCCGCGCCGTGGGCATCGGCAGTCGGCCCAGCGCAGGCACGTCCTCGATGGTCTTGTCCATCCAGGATTTTTCCGTGAGCGCCCGGAGGAGGCTCATGGCGTGGTCTCCGTGACGACCGGCGCCCCACGCGCAGCCTTCGCAGCCTCTCGGGCCGGCGGGTAGTTCTGCGGTAGGAAGTCCTGCTCCATTCCGGGCACGCTGTAGTCGTATGCCCAGCGATAGACGATCGGCAGCCTGGGACCCCAGTTCCCATGGACGGGCGGCGTCTGGGGGGTCTGCCACTCCAGCGTGGTGGCCCGCCAGGGATTGCCGCCGGCGGGTTTGCCCTTGAAAGCGCTCCAGACCAGGTTGAACAGGAAGATCCCCTGGGCCACGCCGACGATCAGGGCGGCGACGGTGATGAAGGCGTTCAGCGTGAAGGCAGAGTCCGGGATGAAGCCGATGCCGCTGAAGTCGTAGTAGCGCCGCGGCACGCCGACAAAGCCCAGATAGTGCATCGGGAAGTAGATCGCGTAGGTGCCGAGAAAGGTGAACCAGAAGTGGATCTTCCCCATGCGCTCGTTCAGCAGGCGGCCGGTGACCTTCGGATACCAGTGGTACATCCCCCCGAAGACGGCCAGCACCGGTGCCACGCCCATCACCATGTGGAAGTGCGCCACCACGAAGTAGGTGTCGGACAGCGGGACGTCCACGACGACGTTGCCGAGGAACAGGCCCGACATGCCGCCAGCCACGAAGGTCAGGATGAACGCCAGCGAGAACAGCATCGGCACGCTGAGGTGGATGTTCCCCTGCCACAGCGTCAGAACCCAGTTGTAGACCTTGATCGCGGTTGGAACGGCGATGATCAGCGTCGTAGTGGCGAAAAAGAAGCCGAAGTACGGGTTCATCCCGCTCACGTACATGTGATGCGCCCAGACCACGAAGCTGAGGGCGCCGATGGCCAGGATGGCCCAGACCATCATCCGGTAGCCGAAGATGTTCTTTCGCGCGTGGGTGCTGATCAGGTCCGAGATGATGCCGAAGGCGGGCAGTGCCACGATGTATACCTCGGGGTGCCCGAAGAACCAGAACAGGTGCTGGAACAGCAGCGGGCTGCCCCCGGCGTAGTCGAGCGGCTGGCCCATCGAGACGATGCTGGGCATGAAGAAGCTGGTCACCAGGAGCCGGTCGAACAGCATCATCACGCCGGCGACGAACAGGGCGGGAAAGGCCAGCAACCCGAGGATCGTCGACACGAAGATGCCCCACACCGTCAACGGCAGGCGCATCATCGTCATCCCGCGCGTGCGCGCCTGCAGCACGGTGGTGACGTAGTTCAACCCGCCCATGGTGAAGGCCGCGACGAAGATCACCAGGGAAACGAGCATCAGGATGATGCCCCACTCGTATCCGGGTGTGCCGGGGAGGATGGCCTGCGGTGGATAGAGCGTCCAACCGGCACCGGTGGGCCCACCGGGCACGAAGAAGCTGGCGACCAGAACCAGGACCGACAGCAGATAGGTCCAGTAGCTCAGCATGTTCACATAGGGGAACACCATGTCGCGCGCACCGATCATCAGGGGGATGAGGTAGTTGCCGAAGCCCCCGAGAAACAGCGCGGTGAGCAGGTAGATCACCATGATCATGCCGTGCATGGTGACGTACTGAAGGTATTTCTCCTGGTCGATGAACTCCAAACTGGAGGGGAATCCGATCTGCATCCGCATGAGCCAGGACAGCACCAGTGCGATCAGCCCGACGGCGATCGCCGTGATGGTGTACTGGATGGCGATCACCTTGTGATCCTGGCTCCAGATGTACTTTCTCACGAAGCCCTTTGGCTCGTGAAGTTCGTGCTCGTCGTGTGCGTGTTCATCGCCGATGACTGCGGTCTGTGCCATGCCTTGGCTCCCTCCCGCTTGTTGTCGACATGTCCGCTTGGCGCCGGCCTCAATGCCCCGAACCACCCGGTTCGGGACCCCGCGTGCCGGCGCCCGAGTCACCGGAGTTCTGGGCAAGGGCGCTTCTCCGGCCCGGCCCGTCTCCGGTCTGAGACTGCGCGAAGGTCGGTTGCTCACGCAGCCACGGTTGATACTCCGCATCCTCCACCAATGTGAGGGTACCGCGCATCATCGAGTGGCCGGCACCACACAGCTCGGCGCAGACGATGTCGTACGTCCCCGTCTTTTCCGGAGTGAACCAGAAATACGTGACCATGCCCGGCACCAGATCCATCTTGGCTCGGATATGGGGGACCATGAAGTCGTGCAGGACGTCGACGGAGCGGAGCACGACCTTGACTGGCCTGCCGACCGGCAGGCGCAACTCGTTGCTGCTCACCAGGACGTCGTCCTGACCCTTCGGGTCATCGGGATTGAGGCCGAACGGGTTTTCGGAACTGATGCGCCGGGCGTCCACGGTGCCCAGCACGCCGTCGTTCCCCGGCAGGCGGAAGGTCCAGTTCCACTGCTGCCCCACGACCTCGACCACGGACGCGTTCGAAGGGACCCTGATGTATTCGTCCCAGACGACCAGACCGGGCGCCAGCATCGCAGCGATGCCCACCGACGTCACAACCGTCAGCCAGAACTCCAGCCTCTTGCTCTCGGGCTCGTAGGATGCGCTTACCCCCTTGCGGTGGCGATAGCGGTACACGGCATATGCCATGAACAAAGAGACCGCCGCGAAGACGGCCCCGGTAATTATAAAGGTAATGTTCAGGGTTGTGTCAATTGTTCCCCAATTTGAGGCGAGCGGCGTGAACCACCATGGGCTCAGCAAGCTGAACAGAACAGAGCCAACGACTAGCACGGCCAGCACGATTGCGGCAGTCATAGCCTACCCGTCCCTATTTCTGTGGCCTGCTTTCTAGTAAACACCAGGAACAAGCCTTCATCACAAATTTAGGATGTTGTCCCTACTTTAGCATCATATATATATTTGTGCAAGCTCCGCCCAGACCATTAACGCTATAGGCGCAAAGTGTCCTCATATTTTATACCTAATAGTGATGAGATTTGCGCAATTTTTCTCAAAACTATTAAATTAGACCGTCTTATTTTGGGGTGTATACGAGGTCGAAGCTACCGGAGCCGCTGTCGCCGCGGTCCGACTTCGTCCGGCGCTGTCCGAAAGTCCTTATTCGTCATGGCGGGTCGCGCGATCCACCACCCGGTCGCGCCGGCTTCGGCGGCCGTACAAGATGACCGCCATGAGACCGATGCCGACCATCAGCGTCGCGACGATACCCCACGTAAGCCCTATGCCGCCTGCGGTACTCAGTTCATCGTAGCCGCCGAACGCCCAGATCGTTCCGACGAGGATTATTGCACAACCGATCACCGGCCAGAGAAGTTGGTGCTGCATGTTCCGCTCTTGATGCGCAATCTGCATTAGACTGGAACGCTTCCTCGGGCCGGAAGTGCCATGGATCTGCGATCGGTATCGCCGGGAGAACGGGTCGGGCTCAGGTGATAGCCGCGGAAACGCCGGAATGTCAGGCGTCCCCGCGGCGTGACGGCTGTAAGAAGCGGTTAGTGCGCCACTACCTTTCGATACAGGTGCCAAGTGGCGTGCCCGAGCACCGGCATGACCACGGCGAGACCGACGAACAAGGGGATGGATCCGATCACCAGGCCAGCCGCGACGATCAGTCCCCACAGGGCCATTGGGACCGGGTTCGCCATCACGGCGCGGACCGACGTCCACATTGCCGTTGCGACCCCCACGTGCCGGTCGAGCAGCAACGGAAACGACACGACGCTGATCGCCAGCACAAAACAGGCGAAGAGGAAACCAACCCCCACGCCCACAATAATCAGCGCCCAGCCCGCGCCAGTCGTGAACAAATCATGGATGAACGAGCCCAACGAGGCCGGCGGCGCAGGGCCGAGGGTGACCGCGTAGATCGCCAGGGCTGTTGCCAGCCAGAGTCCGAAAATCACCACCAACACCATGCCCAGCGCCAGGATCGCGCTGAACGAGGCCGAGCCAAGCACGCCGAACGCGTCCCTCCAGGTGATGGTGACGCCTTCCTCCCGCCGCCTACTCATTTCATAAAGGCCAATCGCCGCGAACGGGCCGACGAGCGCGAAGCCGGACGCCAGAGGGAATAGCAACTGCAACATGTCGCGGCCGTATGCCGCCCGCGCCAGGACCACACCAATGACGGGGTATATGAGGCAGAGAAAGATAACGTCGGTTCGGTATGCTCCGAAGTCATCGAGACCTTTAGCCAGGACGTCCTTGAGGTCTGCTGGCGTAATCCGGCGGATGGCCGGAACCAGGGAGTCCACCTTCTCGTCGGCCTGATAGACGGCGTGGCTTCCCGAGGCCACAGCCCGAGACCAAGTTCTGAACTGATCCATTCCCCATTCAACGGGGTTTCGGATGGTCGCCATGTTCGTTTCTCCCGAACTGTCAGTTCGAGGGGGCGCGGGGCAGCCGTGGCAGGATGCCCAATCCGGCCGCCGGTCACGAGAGAGCCGCGACCCGCCATCCCGCGAAGCATACTCCGATTACCGCTACATGGTTCGGCAATCTGGGAGAGGCGAATTACCCCACCTTGATTGTTGCGCGGCAATGTCGGCTTTGGAGCGAAGGGCCCCTGCCATGGGAGAACCTCCGGCCCGGGGAGGCTAAGGCCTTTTTATTGCTAAGCTTTCTCCTTCCGGGAGTGCCGGCCGTATCGGGAGACGGTGCCGTGAAATATCATTTGTGGTATGCCGGGTGAAAGGATGGTTGCGTCGGCGTCCGGGCTCCCGGCTGTCGGCCTGGGCGCGATGTCAGGCCACCGGTTTCAAACCCTTCGCGTACTGACGCGCCCGCTGACGGTAGATTGCCGCGGGCATGCTCAGGCGCTCAAGATCCTGATCGGTCACTTCGCGCACGATCTTGCCCGGCATGCCGAGCACGACCGAACGGTCGGGGATCACCTTGCCTTCCGCGATCAGCGTGTGGGCGCCGATCAGGCAGTTGCGGCCGATCCGCGCGCCGTTGAGCACAGTCGCCCCAATTCCGACGAGCGTGCCGTCGCCGATGGTGCAGCCATGCAGCATCACCAGATGACCGATGGTCACACCGGTCCCAAGCGTGAGCGGGAAACCGGGATCGACATGGAGGACCGCGTTGTCCTGCACGTTGCTGCCGGCACCGATGCGGATGCACTCCTCTTCGGCGCGCAGCGTCGCTCCCCACCAAATCGACACCTCGTCCTCAAGGATGACGTCGCCGATCACCGTGGCGCTCGGAGCAACCCAGCTCGTCTCCGCCAACTGCGGAACCTTGTCATCGATTGAATAGATCAAGCGTTACCTCCTCCGTCGGATCTCTGCGTGCCACCCGAGGATCGTGGCTGAGCATAGCCACCACGGCAAGCCCCGCGCGTACGATTCCGGGAGACCGGATACACCGTTCGAGTCCGCCTGTGGCAACATGGGGCGTTGACATACGGTATCTGGTATACCAAACTTCAAACGGTTGGTCGTGCGGACTGTTGCCTCGGCGCCCGGTCGGCAGCGATCGAAAATGGGCAAAGGGGAGGGAAAGGCATGAAGATCTGCATCTTCGGATCGGGGGCCATCGGCGGTTACCTAGGGGTTCGCCTTCACCAAGCCGGGGCGGACGTCAGTCTTGTGGCGCGTGGCGCCCATCTGGCGGCGATGCGGGAGCGCGGCGTGCGGCTGATCGTCGGCGACGAGGAGACCGTCGTCCACCCGCGCTGCACCGACGATCCGAGAGAGCTTGGGTCGCAGGATTACGTGATCATCGGCCTGAAGGCGCACTCGGTGCCCGGCTCGGTGGAGTCCATTCAGCCGCTGCTCGGCGCGAACACCGCGGTGGTGACCGCCGTCAATGGCATCCCCTATTGGTATTTCCACAAGCATGGCGGCGCGTTCGAGGGGCGGAGCCTGGAGACGGTCGATCCCGGCGCCGTGCAGTGGCGGGGCTTCGGGCCGGAGCGGGCCATCGGCTGTGTGGTCTATCCGGCCACCGAGGTGGTCGAGCCAGGCGTCATCAAGCACGTTTACGGCGACAAGTTCTCGCTGGGCGAGCCCGACGGCAGCACGTCGGAGCGCGTGGTTCGGCTGAGCCAAGCCATGGAGGCGGGCGGGCTGCGCGCGCCGGTGCTGGAGCGGATCCGCGACGAGATCTGGCTGAAGCTGTGGGGCAATCTGTGCTTCAACCCCATCAGTGCGCTGACGCACGCCACCTTGGATGTCATCTGCTCCGACCCGGAGACGCGCGCCGTCGCCAAGGCCATGATGCTGGAGGCCAAGGAGATCGGCGATCGTCTGGGCGTGCACTTCCGTGTCGATGTCGAGCGCCGCATCAACGGTGCCGGGGCCGTCGGGGCCCATAAGACGTCGATGCTCCAGGATCTTGAACGCGGCCGTCCGATGGAAATCGATGCGCTGCTTTCGGTGGTGCAGGAGATGGGGCGGATGGTCGATGTGCCGACCCCGACCATCGACGTTGTGCTGGCCCTGGTGCGCCAGCGCGGCGAGGTGGCGGGCCTCTACACGCGCCCGCAACCGGTCTCTGCGCCGCGGGTCGAGGAGCCCGTGTCCACGATCGCGGCCCAGTAGTCGACCGCATCAACACAGGAAAGGCGCCGGAAACAGGCGCCGGGGGAGGGATGCCATGAAAGTCGAAGACATCCTGCGCGGCAAGGGAACGCGCATCAACATGGTGCGTGTCCACGAGACGGTGGACACTGCACTGCAACTCATGAAGACGGACAATGTCGGCGCGCTGGTGGTGAAGGACGTCTGCCGCACGGAGGGCAACACCGTCGTCGGCGTGATCTCCGAGCGCGACGTGGTCCGTGGCCTCGTGGACCGGGGGCCGTCGGTGCTGAAGCAACCGGTGTCGGCGTTGATGACCGCAGATCCGGTCACCTGCCGGCCCGGCGACCCGATCCACCACGTTCTGCGGCTGATGGACGAGCATGCGATCCGGCACGTCCCGGTGCTCGACGGACCGACGCTGATCGGGGTCATCAGCGTGCGCGACCTCATCAAGCTCCAGTTGGGTGAGGCGTGCGCGGCGGAAGCATGGAACTCCCCGGTTGCCGCCCATCAATGACGGACGGTGAAACCCGCTCGAGGAGGTGGGGGCCATGGAACATCCCGATCCTGCAGGACACCTCGCGGCCTACAAGAGCGCGCTCACCGCGTTGACCGGGCGCGCTGATCATCCCACGGCGTTCGCATCGCCCGTCCAAGTGGACATCGTCATCCTAAGCTTGGCCGTGCTGGTTCTGGCGTTCGTCCTTTTCTTTTCCCGGACCAAGGGTAAGTGATGCTGCCGGCGGATGGTCAATGACCATCCGCCGGCCCTTGAGCAGAGGGCGTTGCAGCCGGTCAGAGACTGGCTACGCCTTCTGTTGTGGCATCGACGACTATCAGGTGATCCTCGACGCTACGCACGCCGGGAACGTTCTCCGCCAGGACGCGCATAGCGTCGCGTTGCGCTGGTGAGCGCACGCTTCCCCACAGGTGGACCACCCCGTTGCGGACTACGACGTTCTTGCCGGCGTCGGGGGCTTCCGCTCCGGAGCACCGGCACACGCTTGATGCACTTCGCCTCCATCAGGCGCACCACGCTCGTCGAGCGGCGTATCCTCGTCGACGGCTATTACGCCGGTGCTCATGACGTCCTTGACCTGATAGCTGTGCTGCTTGGGTAGTCGGCGACCTGTCCCGCGCCGCCGGTCAGCATCGACAACCACCAGGACTGCCGGCCAGCGCATTGGGCAACCGTATACCAAATACCAAGAATTTTTTCATGGAGTGAAAAAGGGGCTGTCAGCCCCCTGCGGTTGTGAACCAGCCCCGCGGCGGTGCAGTGCGTCGGCGGCGCAAATTTGGGATACGTTATACCGAATAGCGGGTGCCTCATCACCTGGGCACATCGTCGGCTGTAGCGATGAATCTCTTTATTATCAATAAGTTACCTTTGAGGTACGGGCTGGTTTGGTCTGCAAAGCTGACAGTTCGCATAGGCCGCAAATACGCTTGTAAGGCTCTGGCATCTGGTATACCGTATCGGTAATTCAGTGCTCGCGAACGAATGCGGGCTGCGCAAAGGGAGGCCGCATCATGCGCTCAAGGCGCGGATGCGGAGACGCTGATGGATCGATTGACGTTTGCCGTCGAGCCCCTGGATCAGGGGATGAGTTTCAAAGCGAAGGCCTACCAGGCCCTGCGCCACGCCATCACGCAGATGGACATCTACGGCCAGGCAAACGAGATCCGCCTGGACGAGCGCCAGCTCTGCGAGGCATTGGGCGTCAGCCGCACCCCGGTGCGCGAGGCCATGGCGCTCTTGGAGCAGGAGGGCTTCATCCGCTCCCAGCCGCGCCGCGGCATCTTCGTGGTGCGCAAGACCCGCGCCGAGATCGTGGAGATGATCACGGTGTGCGCCGCGCTGGAGGGCATGGCCGCCCGCCTGTTCTGCCAGCGTGCCACCGACGACGACATCGAGGATCTGCGCCGCACCATCGACGCGTTCGCCGACCTCGGACTGGACGACCATCTCCACGAATACTCGGACGCGAACATCGCCTTTCACCAGAAGATCGTTCAGACATCAGGGTGCCTTCTGATCAGCGATCTGACCGAACGGTTCTTCATCCACATGCGCGCCATACGCCGCGTCACCATGCGTCGGGGCGGCCGGGCGGACAAATCCATCGTTGAACACCGGGAAATCATCGACGCTCTGGCAAGCCGGGACGCTGACCTGGCGGAGCGATTGATGCGGGAACACTCCATGGGCCTCGCCCGGCACGTGGAGCAGCACGGCGATTTCCTCGATTGACCGATCTTGAACCTTTAGGAGCTCGGGGAGGAGTTACTCTTATGTCAAGTGCGGCTGCAACAATGATCAAGAACCAAGCCACGGACGCATCTGAAGTCAACGCAGAGGCGTTGACGGATGGCTTTCAGCTCGTCATCGACGCGCTGAAGCTCAACGGCATCGAGAATCTCTATGCTGTGCCCGGCATTCCGATCTCGGATCTGCTCCGTATGGCGCAGGCCGAAGGCATGCGCGTCATTTCGTTCCGGCACGAGCAGAACGCCGGCAATGCCGCCGCGATCGCCGGCTTCCTGACGAAAAAGCCCGGCATCTGCCTCACGGTGTCGGCTCCAGGCTTTCTCAACGGTCTGACCGCGCTGGCCAACGCCACCACCAACTGCTTTCCGATGATCCTGATCAGCGGGTCGTCCGAGCGCGAGATCGTCGACCTGCAGCAGGGCGATTATGAAGAGATGGACCAGTTGGCCATCGCGAAGCCGCTGTGCAAGGCGGCCTTCCGCGTGCTGCATGCCCAGGACATTGGCATCGGCGTGGCGCGCGCGATCCGCGCGGCTTGCTCGGGCCGTCCGGGCGGCGTCTATCTCGACCTGCCGGGCAAGCTGTTCTCCCAGGTGATGGACGCGGCGGCTGGACAGAAGTCGCTCGTCAAGGTCATCGACCCGGCGCCTGCCCAGATTCCCGCTCCCGCCGCCGTTGCGCGCGCTCTCGATGTGCTGAAGAGCGCCAAGCGCCCCCTGATCATCTTCGGCAAAGGTGCGGCCTACGCACAGGCCGATGAGGAAGTCCGCGCCCTGGTGGAGAAGAGCGGCATTCCTTTCCTGCAGATGAGCATGGCCAAAGGCCTCTTGCCGGACACGCATCCGCTCGCGGCAGGCGCTGCGCGTTCGACGGTGCTGAAAGAGTCCGACGTCGTGCTGCTGGTGGGCGCCCGCCTCAACTGGCTTCTGTCGCACGGCAAGGGCAAGACTTGGGGCGAGCCTGGATCGAAGAAGTTCATCCAGATCGACATCGAGCCCAAGGAGATGGACAGCAACGTCGAGATCGTTGCTCCGCTGGTCGGTGACATCGGCTCCTGCGTATCGGCCCTTCTCGCCGGGATCGACGACAAGTGGCCGTCTCCGCCGGCCGACTGGATCAACTCCGTCAACGCGCGCAAGGAAGCGAACATCGCCAAGATGGCGCCGAAGCTGATGAAGAATTCGGCACCGATGGACTATCACGGCGCCCTCGGTGCGCTGCGCCGCGTTGTCAAGGAGCGGCCAGATGCCATCCTCGTCAACGAAGGGGCCAACACGCTCGATCTCGCACGCGGCGTCATCGACATGTACCAGCCGCGCAAGCGTCTGGACGTCGGCACCTGGGGCGTCATGGGCATCGGCATGGGCTTTGCCGTCGCCGCTGCCGTGGAGACCGGCAAGCCCGTGCTCGCCGTCGAAGGCGACAGCGCCTTTGGTTTCTCCGGTATGGAGGTGGAAACCATCTGCCGGTACAACCTGCCGGTCTGCGTCGTCATCTTCAACAACAACGGCATCTATCGCGGAACCGACGTCAATCCCACCGGCGGTTCCGACGCGTCGCCCATGGTCTTCGTCAAGGACGCTCGCTACGACAAGATGATGGAAGCCTTCGGTGGCGTCGGCGTCCATGTGACGACGCCCGACGACCTGTACCGCGCCGTCAGCGAGGCCATGGACTCCGGTAAGCCGACCCTCATCAACGCGGTGATCGACCCGGCGGCCGGCACCGAGAGCGGCAACATCGGCAGCCTCAACCCGCAAAGCGCGGTCCGCAAAAAGCCGACCCAGTAAAATTGGTGAGATCGACCAACACGGACTTCAAGCCCCGGGAGGAATACATGGGCAAGGCACTTGAGGGTGTGCGAATTCTCGACTTCACCCACGTCCAGTCGGGACCGACCTGCACGCAGTTGCTGGCCTGGTTCGGCGCCGACGTCATCAAGGTGGAGCGGCCCGGCGAGGGCGACATCACGCGTGGCCAGCTGCGCGACGTCCCGGACGCCGACAGCCTCTACTTCACGATGCTGAACCACAACAAGCGGTCCATCACGCTCGACACCAAGAACCCGCAGGGCAAGCGGGTGCTGGAGGAGCTGGTGAAGAGCTGCGACGTGCTGGTGGAGAACTTCGCCCCCGGCGTGCTCGACCGCATGGGCTTCACCTGGGAGCGCATCCAGGAACTCAACCCGCGCATGATCGTGGCCTCGGTCAAGGGCTTCGGCCCCGGCCCCTACGAGGACTGTAAGGTCTACGAGAACGTGGCACAGTGCGCCGGCGGCGCCGCCTCGACCACCGGCTTCGACGACGGCCCGCCGCTGGTCACCGGCGCGCAGATCGGCGACAGCGGCACCGGCCTGCACTTGGCGCTCGGCATCGTCACTGCGCTCTACCAGCGCAATACCACCGGGCGGGGTCAGAAGGTGCTGGCGGCCATGCAGGACGCCGTGCTCAACCTCTGCCGCGTCAAGCTGCGCGACCAGCAGCGCCTCGCTCACGGGCCGCTCAAGGAATACCCGCAGTACCCCAACGGCCACTTCGGCGAAGCGGTCCCGCGCGCCGGCAACGCCTCGGGCGGCGGCCAGCCGGGCTGGATCCTGAAGTGCAAGGGTTGGGAGACTGACCCCAACGCCTACATCTACTTCATCACCCAGGCGCCGGTGTGGGCCAAGATCTGCGAGGTGATCGGCAAGCCGGAGTGGGTCACCGATCCCGACTATGCGACTCCCGCCGCCCGCCTGCCGCGGTTGATGGAGATCTTCGCCACCATCGAGGAATGGACCAAGACGAAAACCAAGTTCGAGGCAATGGAGATCCTCAACAGGTACGACATTCCCTGCGGTCCGATCCTGTCCATGAAGGAGATCGCCGAGGACCAGTCGCTGCGCGCGACCGGCACGCTGGTGGAGGTCGATCACCCGACGCGCGGCAAGTACCTGACGGTCGGCAATCCGATCAAGCTGTCGGACAGCCAGACCGAGGTGATGCGCTCGCCGCTGCTGGGCGAGCACACCGAGGAGATCCTGCGCGACGTGCTGCGCCTCGACGAGAGCACCATCGCGGAGGTCCGCGACTCCGGTGCACTCGGCCCCGTGCAGCGCTTGGCCGCCGAGTAGGTGGACGCTCCGGGGGCGGCTGAAGCTCGACGCCGCCCCCTTCTCAGCCAGCGGATCATCACCGGAAAGCGCGCCGCGCTCTCCGAACGACCAAATACATGCCGTCCCTCAGCCGCGGGCGGCCCAAAAGCAGAAGAGGGAACCAACATGAGTGCCGCAATAGCCATGGGGAACACCGACCCGCAGAAGACCGTGCGGAGCATCCTCGACACCGTCAAGGCCGAGGGCCGCACCTCGCTGACCGCGCCGGAAGCCAAGCAGCTCTGCGATCTGTACGAGATCCCGGTGCCGCAGGAAGGCTTGGCCAAGACCGCCGACGAGGCCGTCAAGCTCGCGCAGGGCATGGGCTTCCCGGTCGTCCTGAAGATCGTCTCGCCGCAGATCCTGCACAAGACCGAGGCTGGCGGCGTGCTGGTCGGCGTCAACACCGCCGACGACGTGCGCGCCGGCTTCCAGACCATCATGGACCGCGCCCATTCCTATGACCCCAAGGCGGAGCTGCTGGGCATCCAGGTGCAGCAGATGCTCAAGGGCGGGACCGAGGTCATCGTCGGCTCGATCACCGACCAAAGCTTCGGCAAGCTGGTTGCCTTCGGCCTCGGCGGCGTGCTGGTCGAGGTGCTGAAGGACATCACCTTCCGTCTCGCCCCGGTCACCCACGAGGACGCGCTGTCGATGCTGGACGGCATCCAGGCGGCCGAGATGCTGAAGGGTGTCCGCGGCGGCAAGCCGGTCGACCGCGAGGCGCTGGCCCGCGTCATCGTCAACGTGTCGCGCCTGGTCAACGACGTTCCGGAGATCGTCGAACTCGACCTCAACCCGGTCTTCGCCCGCGAGGACGGCGCCACCGCCGCCGACGTGCGCATCGTCGTCGACTTCGAGGCGAAGCCGCAGCGCTACCGGCCGACGCAGGAGCAGATCGTCGAGAAGATGAACCGCATCATGAAGCCGGACTCGGTTGCGGTCATCGGCGCCTCGTCGGAAGACGGCAAGATCGGCAACTCCGTGATGAAGAACCTCATCAACGGCGGCTACAAGGGCAACATCTACCCGATCCATCCGAAGGCGGACGAGATCCTCGGCTACAAGGCCTACAAGAGCGTCAAGGACGTGCCGGGCACGGTCGATGTGGCGGTCTTCGCCATCCCCGCCAAGTTCGTGGCGCAGGCGCTGACCGAGGTCGGCGAGAAGAAGATCCCCGGCGCCGTTCTGATCCCGTCGGGCTTCGCCGAGACCGGCAACGTCGAGGGCCAGAACGAGATCGTCGAGATCGCCCGTAAGTACGACATCCGTCTGATGGGGCCGAACATCTACGGCTTCTACTACACGCCGAAGAACCTCTGCGCCACGTTCTGCACGCCCTTCGACGTGAAGGGGAAGGCGGCGCTGTCGTCGCAGTCCGGCGGCATCGGCATGGCGATCATCGGCTTCAGCCGCTCGACCAAGATGGGCGTGTCGGCCATCGTCGGCCTCGGCAACAAGTCGGACATCGACGAGGACGATCTGCTCTACTTCTTCGAGCAGGACGACAACACCCAGGTCGTCGCCATGCATTGCGAGGACCTGAAGGACGGCCGCGCCTTCGCCGAGGCTGCCAAGCGGGTCTCCAAGAAGAAGCCGGTGGTCGTGCTGAAGGCCGGCCGCACCTCGCTGGGCGCGCGTGCCGCCAGCTCGCATACCGGTGCGCTGGCCGGCAACGACAAGATCTACGAGGACGTGCTGAAGCAGTCGGGCGTCGTCCGTGCCCGCAGCCTGCAGGACCTCCTGCAGTTCGCCCGGGGCATCCCGGTTCTCCCCACCCCGAAGGGCGAGAACGTGGTGATCATCACCGGCGCCGGCGGCTCGGGCGTGTTGCTGTCGGACGCCTGCGTGGACAACGGCCTGTCGCTGATGACCATGCCGGCCGACCTCGACGCGGCCTTCCGCAAGTTTATCCCGCCGTTCGGCGCCGCCGGCAATCCCGTCGACATCACCGGCGGCGAGCCGCCGATCACCTACAAGAACACCATCCGCCTCGGCCTCGAGGATGACCGTATCCACGCCCTGATCCTGGGCTACTGGCACACGATCATCACGCCGCCGATGGTGTTCGCCAAGACGGTGGTCGAGGTGAAGGAGGAGATGAAGGCCAAGGGCATCGAGAAGCCCATCGTCGCCTCGCTGGCCGGCGACGTGCAGGTGGAAGAGGCCGCCAACTACCTCTACGACCACGGCGTGGTGGCCTACCCGTACTCGACCGAGACCCCGGTAGCGGTGCTCGGCGCCAAGTACAAGTGGGCTCGCGCGGCCGGTCTCCTGTAGCATTCGCGCTGCTGATGGTGAAGCCGTCCCCCGCTTCGGCGGGGGACGGTCCCAAGCAAGAAAAAATCCCTGGGGGGAACGGAGACATTATGAACATCCATGAGCATCAGGCGAAGGAACTGCTGAGGAAATACGGAGTTGCGGTTCCCCGCGGGGGCGTCGCCTACACCCCGCAGGAAGCCGAGACCGTCGCCCGCGAGCTGGGCGGCCCGGTCTGGGTGGTGAAGTCGCAGATCCACGCCGGCGGCCGCGGCGCCGGCCGCTTCAAGGGCAACGAGCAGGGCAAGGGCGGCGTGCGCGTCGTCAAGTCGGTCGAGGAGGTCGGCAAGAACGCCGCCGACATGCTGGGCAAGGTGCTGGTCACCAAGCAGACCGGCCCTGAGGGCA